>Ga0187780_10001172_pt1 | contig 19726 bp, 19 predicted proteins | sample 1015_Q2_SP10_20__FD_132429 | JGI IMG/M metagenome (GOLD analysis project Ga0187780, IMG submission 132429) | Tropical peat soil microbial communities from peatlands in Department of Meta, Colombia - 1015_Q2_SP10_20_MG | ecosystem: Environmental > Terrestrial > Soil > Wetlands > Peat | place...
TTGTGGATCTTCCAATCAAGAACGCAGCAACGACTAACGCAGCGACTGCACCCAGCGCTGCCAAGCGCTTCGGTGCGAACCAGGACTGCCACCAACGAACGGGTTTCTCCGGCAAGCGCGGAGCAATTTGCTGCCAGACGCGGCGGCCATAATCGTCGCCGGGGTCGGGGACGGGAAGAGCATCGAGAGCAGCGAGAACCGCCTCGATGCGCACGAGTTCGGCGCGGCACTCGGCGCAGTCTTTCAGGTGCTCCGCGATTTCCGTGCGTGTGGCGCTCATTCCTTCGCGATAGGCAATCAAGTCTTCTTCCGTGAGGTGTTTCATGATTCTGTTCCCATGGCTCTGGCTTGCGTTGTCCTTCCGACGAAGGGCTGCAAGGACTGGCGCAATTTTTGGACGGCGCGAAAGACGGTGTTCTTCGCCGCACCCGAACTGGATTTCAAGACAGCGGCGATTTCCTCGATGGCGCAACCTTCCCAGTGGCGCATGACGAAGGCGGTGCGCTCGGATTCGGAAAGCGCCGCGAGAGCGATCTCCATGTGTTTGCGAAGCTCGAGGTTTTGCGTGAGTCGCTCGGGCGTGGGCGCTGCGTCTTGAATTTTGCTGATCGGATCATTCTCCACGTTGTCCTCGACAGTGGGCGATTCGACGCGGCGCGCTTCTTCCTTTTTCTTTTGCCGCAAGCGGTCGATGGCGTAGTTGGCGGCGATGCGGTAAACCCAAGTGCCAAAATTGGCGCGCGCGGCGAACTGTCCGAGTTTTTGGTAAGCGCGCAAGAACGCCTCCTGAACGATCTCTTCGGCGTCGTGCTGGTTGCCGGTCATGCGGTAGGCCAGGCGAAAAACGTTCTGGCTGTGGCGCTCGACGAGAATGCGGTAAGCGTCGCGTTCGCCGGCCAACGTACGTTCGACGGCGACGGCGTCGCTGTCTGCGATGACCTGGGTGCTGTCGACGCTCGGCTGCATTCGAATCATTAGACAGGATTTGGCCTTAGCGGTTAGGTCAGGCTAAGGGCCTTGCCGGTCAACAAGATAGCGCAGATTTCGCCCTTTTGAAGGGTGTGAGAAGAGCGGAGGGAGGCCGCGGCCAGGTGCAATTCGCTGCGCGCAACTGCGGTATCATGGGAAGCGGAATTGAAGAACCGCGATTGTTTTTGCAATTCGTTTTGAGGAGAGGGAATTGATTCCACGCTACACGCGACCGGAGATGGGCCACGTCTGGAGTGACGCCAACAAATTCGCGAAGTGGCTGGAAGTGGAGCTAGCCGCAACCGATACATTGGCGGAAGCCGGGCAGGTGCCGAAAGAGGCGGCGGCGATTCGAGCGAGGGCGAAAATCGATGTGGCGCGAATCCAGGAGCTGGAAGCGCGGGTGAAACATGATGTGATCGCGTTCACGATGGCGGTGGGCGAATCGATCGGAGATGCTGCGGCGGCAAGATGGCTGCACTATGGGATGACGTCGAACGACGTCGTGGATACTGCGCAGGCGTTGCAGGTGCGGGATGCTTCGAAGCTGATTGAGCGCGATTTGGTGATGTTTGGAGAGATTCTGGATTTGCGCGCGCATGAGTTCCGGCACACACCGCAAATTGGGCGCACCCACGGGATTCATGCGGAGCCGATTACGTTTGGGCTGAAAATCGCAAACTGGTTTGCGGAAAATCAACGAAATATTGGACGTTTCCGTGAAGCCGCCGCGCAAATGGCGGTGGGAAAGATTTCCGGCGCGGTGGGGAACGCGTCGCACCTGGGGACGGAAATCGAAGAGCGGATTTGCAATCGGCTAGGGCTCGCTGTGGCGCCCGTGTCTTCGCAGGTGATTCAGCGGGACAGGCACGCACAGTACTTGAGCGCGCTGGCGCTGATTGCCGCGACGCTCGAAAAAATCGCCCTGGAAATCCGGCATTTACAGCGGACGGAAGTGCGCGAAGCGGAGGAACCGTTTGGCGGCGAGCAACGCGGAAGTTCGGCAATGCCGCACAAGCGCAATCCGGTGACCTGCGAGCAAATCTGCGGGCTGGCGCGGCTGGTGCGCTCAAACATGATGGCGGCGTACGAAAATGTTGGACTGTGGCACGAGCGGGATATCTCGCACAGCTCGGTGGAGCGCGTGATCCTTCCGGACTCCACCATTCTTGTGGATTACATGCTGTCGAAGATGATTGCCATCATCGGCCAGATGCGCGTGTTTCCGGAGCGCATGCTGCGGAATCTGGAATCCACGCGGGGTCTTGTCTACTCCGGCCAATTGCTGCAGGACCTGGTGGAAAACGGGATGCCGCGCGACGATGCGTATAAAGCAGTGCAAGAAAACGCCATGGCTGCCTGGGAAACAGACACCAGCTTTCGAGAGAGGGTTGCAGCAGATCCTCGCATCGCGCGGTATCTTGATGGGAAGGCCCTGGCGCATACGTTTGACTTGCAGCGGCAGCTTCGCAATGTCGACGCTATTTTCGATCGAGTGTTTGGGGCGCATCCGGCAGGAGAAAAATCGGCCGCCGGCTCATCAGGGCCGCACTAAATCCTCACTCGCAAAGTCTAAGCGAAACAAAAAGCGTCCCGGCATGCGCCGGGACGCCCTCAGCCTCTTCTAATTCCGGCTTGTGCAGAAATTAGCTGCGGAGGCGGAATCTATTCGACGCGCTGAACGTAGCGCGCTTCGGTCGTATCCACTTTGATTTTGTCGCCTTCGTTGACGAAGGGCGGCACTTGCACGACGAGCCCGGTCTCAAGAGTGGCAGGCTTCATCACCGCGCTGGCAGTGGCCTTCTGAAGCGTGGGCTCTGTTTTCATGACCTTCAGGTCCATGGTGTCGGGCAAAGCGACGCCAATTGGCTTTTCTTCGAAAAACTCGACCTTCACGACGATGTTGGGGATCAAGTAGTAAACCGTTTCACCGAGTTGCTCTCTGGTGAGGTGCATCTGCTCGTAGGTCTTGGTATTCATAAAGTGAAAATCGTCGCCTTCGTTGTAGAGGTACTCGAATTCCATTTCATCGAGGATGGCACGGTCGACGAATTCTTCGGCGCGAAACCGGTAATCGATGATGGCGCCGGTCTTGAGGTTTTTCATGCGCGTCTGCATGGAGCCGCGCTTGTTGCCGGGCGTGCGGTGCTCCGTGCTGAAAACGGTGAAAAGCTGGCCCTCGTGCTGGATGACCATGCCGGGGCGGAGTTGTGTTGCTTTAACGCTGCTCATATTCTCCCTAAAAGATCGTAAATTTCGGAAATTCAGGCGGACCAGGAATGTGGCCACATCCGGAATGACCTGCCTGCCCTGCCCATCGCAGGCAGGCTCGAGGCGCGTTGGGGCGAATTCAAAAGCCCACGCGAAGATTTAGTATAAAGGTGCGTATTCGTGTCGGTCAATCGTGACCCTTGCCGGGCTGATTGGCGCGTTGTGCGGCCGCATCCGCCATGATTTTTTCGATTTCGGAAGCGTCGCGCGGGAGACGCTGGCTCAGGAGCTTGTAACCAGAATCGGTGATGAGCACGTCATCCTCGATGCGCACACCGAGATTCTCATCGGGAATATAGATGCCCGGCTCGACGGTGACGACCATGCCGGGCTGGAGCGGAGTGCAATACTCTCCCGGGTCGTGAACGTTAAGTCCAATGTGATGGCCTAGACCATGAATGAAGTACTGGCCCAGCGGTTTTCCTTGACGGTCCTGCCCGTGCGAGTTGATGTAGTTCCAGGCAATGTTCATCAAGCCGTCTTTTTTGCCTTTGCAGGAAAAATAGGCGCCAGGCTTGATCGCGGCTAGAGCGGCGTTTTGCGCGCCAAGGACAATGTCGTAGATTTCGCGCTGACGCGGGGTGAATTTGCCGTTTGCGGGCAGTGTGCGCGTGATGTCCGCGGAATAGCCGGAATACTGAGCTCCGACGTCGAGCACGACGATGTCCCCATCTTCGATTTTGCGTGACAGTTTGTCGTAGTGGAGCACCGTCGAATTAGGACCCGTGCCCACGATGGGAGCGTAGCCTTCAGCTTCCGAGCCGCCCATGGCGTGGACTTCCACCATCTTGGCTGCAACCTGATATTCGAAAAGGCCGGGGCGCATCATCTTCATGGCTTCGAGCTGCGCGTCCAGCGAAAGATCGATCGCCTGGTTGAGAAAGGCCAGTTCGCCTGGCGATTTGATTTGGCGCATGGCCGCAATTTGGGCGTGAACGTCTTTCAAGTTAGCTTGCGGAGCAGTGAGGTGAAGCCAGTCGACAACCGCCTTTTCGTGGGGATAGCCGCCTAGCTCCTTTTCATAAGGCAAAATCGTGCAGAAGCTGGGATAGAGCTTGGCGAGCTTCTCGACCGTGGCGCGCATTGAAGGGAAAGGCAGAACGCTGGGGAAGCCAGTGCGCGCTTCAATGCCGGGATCGGAAGGCGACATGCGCACTCCGTTCCATCTTTCCTTTTCGGGATTTTTGGGAGGAAGAAATAGAATTTCGCGAGGACCGTCCCAGGGAGTAACTGCTATGGCTCCGCCATTGTTATGTGGCGCCGGCAAAAGAATGAGGCCAGCGCCCTCCTCGTTATGGCCGGTCAGGTAATAAAAATCTTCTTCTTGGGCAAAAACATAGGCTTCTGAGATTTCTTCGCGCCCCGTGAAGCCCCAGAGAATGATGGGCGCATCCACTTGTGCCGCAAGCCTGGCGCGCCGCTCGGTGTAGACACTGTTGGGTTCGCGCTCGCGGCGTTGCTGGGCTCGGGCTGAGGCCGGGAAGCAGGAAAGAAATGCTGCAAGCAGGCAGAACCAAGAGGCCGACTTCCAGGATAGCGGCGACCTTGAAACCGCGCGCCAATACCATCTCACCAGCACAGGCGACCACTCATTCCTTCACCTCAGAACCACCGATTTGCGTATGCGCCCACGGGGCAAGTGGGGCTGCGACTCGACGGGATAATACTGCAGCCGCTCTACTCGCAGACGTGTGATTGTATCCGAAGCAGCCTTCAAGGCACAAAGACAGCGTTTTCCAAAATCGCATCGAAGTGGGCAAAGATTCCTCAAGAACGGAAGAATTCAATGAGATTCTGCGAGATTTTGACGGGTTCTTCGTGTTGGAGCCAGTGAGTGGCGTCGGGAAACGTGAATAGCTCGGCATTGGTGCAGTAGCGCAGGCTTTCGCGGGCCATATCAGTCAAGAGAAAGGCATCGAGTTCGCCCCAGAGAATGCGTATCGGGACGCGGACGGTGCGGTCAGGGAATTTGACGCGATAGCGAAACAGCGCGCGATACCAGTTGATCATGTGGGTTACCGCACCCGGCTGGGACCAGGCTTCGCGATACTGCGTGAGATCCGTGGGAGAGAACGTGCCGGGGCAGCTGGAGCCGATGAGCGCGCGGGTCCCTGTCCGGAATTGAAATGCTGAAAAGAATGCTTCGGGGAGCCAAGGGATTTGAAAGAAAAAGATGTACCAGCTTCGCAGCATTTGGGAAAGATGCGTGGAGAGGTATCGGCGCATTACCGAGGGATGCGGGACGTTTAAAACCACGAGCTTCGCAACACGCTCCGGATAAAGAAGCGCGGTGCTCCAGGCGACGGCTGCTCCCCAGTCGTGGCCAGCGAGAAAAATCTTTTGCTGATTGAGCTGATCGGCGATGGCGATGACATCGGAAGCCAACTCAGGAATCGTGTAGGCAGCCGTTCCGGTAGGTTTGCTGCTGAGGTTGTAGCCGCGCTGGTCGGGGACGATGACGCGAAAACCGGCGTTTGCCAGCGGCTCGATTTGTCTGTGCCAGCCGTACCAGAATTCAGGGAAGCCGTGGAGCAGCATGACAACGGGACCGTTGCAGGGGCCAGCCACCATGGCGTGGAGCCGCACTTTTGAATTTTCAAAGTAACTGGATTCCACGGGATTTTCCCACGGGACAGCCTACTCTGTATGAGTAGGTCACAACAGCAAGAATATTCTCGCGAACCACCGCGCTTACGGTGTTTTCTAGACTAGGGATAGTTGGTTCGTTTCATCAGACATAGAAAATCGTTAAGAGCGTGGAGGTCAATGTGCGAGTTGCTCTCGCCACTTTGGGACTATGCCTGTGTTTCGTGCTCTCGGCGCACGCCGCGGATGATGCCGAGTCCTTATACAAGGACCAATGTCAGAAATGCCATGGCGCCAACGGGGACGGCAACGGCCACGCTCAGATGAAGATTAAGCCCGCGGATTTGCGCTCAGACGCAGTACAGAAACTCTCCGACGAAGAGTTGTTCAAGACGATCGCCTATGGGGTCGGGCACAAGGAATATGCGCACGCATTTGCCGAACGAGGCATGGATGCCAAGCAAATCTCGGGACTGGTAACCTACATTCGCAAGTTCGCAAAAGCTTCCCCAAAAAGCAAATGAAGAGAAGCCGCTAGCACACCCAGCCCTCCCTTGCTAGGCCTTGCCGCGTAGGACGACAGAGTAAAGAATCGCGAAATAATGGCACGTGCTTCCGCCTAAAACGAACACGTGCCAAACGACATGGTGATAGGGAATTCTCTTCCAGGCGAAAAACACGACTCCCACCGTATAAAGCAGTCCGCCCACCGCGAGCCAAACTAACCCCGTTACAGGAACAAGAAGGAGAATCGGCCGCACCGCGATGATGGCTAGCCATCCCATCAGCAGATAGACAGTCGTCGATAGAATCTGAAAATGGTCGACGAACCAGAACTTCAGGATGATTCCCACGAGAGCCATCCCCCATACAACTCCGAAGAGCGACCAGCCCCAGGGTCCCCGCAAATTGACGAGCAGAAACGGCGTATACGTTCCGGCGACCAACAGGTAGATCGCGCAATGATCGAAGATTCTCAGAGCGCGCTTCAGGCGCTTCGACGGAATGCCATGATACAGAGTGGAAGCTGCATAGAGGCACACAAGCGTGGTGCCATAGATGGCGCAACTTACGATGTGCCATGCCGTGCCGCGCATCGCCGCCAAGACAATCAAAACGATCAAGCCGGCGATGCTCAGGACAAGACCCACGCCGTGCGTCACGGCGTTAGCGAGTTCTTCAGCGGAGATGCGCCTCGACCTTGGGATCGTCATTCTTCTCCCGTGAAGAGAAAGTGTTTCCCGGAATTGGATTCTTCGCAAGCCATTTTCTCGGCCAGAGTCCTTTGATTCTGTCGCCGTGAGCACGTCGCAGTGTCTATCAAGTGGCAACCTACTGTTTGTAGCGCTGCTTATAGAAATCGATTTGCTGCTGGATTTGTTCCTTCGTTAAACCGGCAGTCCACTTGTGGAAGTCGCTCTTCATGACGTCGGCAGTAACGCCGGGCATGAGCCGCTCAGCCTCTGGTATAAATTCCATGTAAAAGCTCTTGGCTACTTCATAGAAGCCGTGCCACTGCGTGTAATCGGGCCCCATCATGGCTGTGCCCATCCGCGCGCGGCGGCCCTGGTGATGCCAGAGTTCGTAATAGATCCATTCGATTTTCTCGTCAAACGGAGTCTTGGTGAGCTTCCCCGCGGCGTAGAGTTTGTCCATGATGGCCTTCGCGGGCTTAGCGAACTTTTCGTTGTAGAGATCGATAGTGCCTTCATACTGGGTGTAAAAGTTTTCGACCCAGCCGGTGGCGTGACAATTTGAACAGACGTCCTTCATAGCAGCGCGGCGTTTCTCCCAATTGTCGAGCTTGATGCTGATGGCGGGCCGCAACGTAAAGCTGATGCGGTCGCCAACATCATGCGTGATCTTTTGATTAGATGTAGCGCTCATGTGGCAAGTCGCACAAGTGGGCGCGGCGGAATAATCCTTCCCCACGATCCACGATTTTGACTCCAGATTCATTTTGTCGATATTGGCGCGGAATTGAATCCCGTGTTTGGATTCGGCGTAGATTTCGGCTTGCGGGTGGTCCGGGCCGAGATGGCATTTGCCGCAATTCTCCGGCTGGCGGGCCAGCGCGGAACTGAAACTGTGACGCCCATGACACGCGGCGCAAGTGCCGCGGCTGCCGTCGGGATTCACTCGGCCGATGCCGCTGTTGGGCCAGGTGGCAGGATCAAATTTGCCATCGCCAAGATATTTCACTTCGCTGCCGTGACATTGGCGGCAGCCATTCATTGCGGCAGGACCGCCCTCGACAATTTCTCCCAGCATATTATCCAGCGAGCCGATGAATTGCGTCGCCGCGGCATGGTGGCTTTTTTCAAATTGCGCGACTTCTTCCGCGTGGCAGCGCGCGCAATAATTCGGCGTAACAATCACAGCGATCTTCTGGCCGTAGTGCTCGAATGTGGCGGGGTCGTTTGTCTCTGCTTGATGGCAGGAGAAACAGTCGACACCCTTTTTGGCGTGTGCGCTTCCTCGCCATTGTTCAACGATGCCGGGCGTGGTGTTGGAATGACAGTCGAGACACTGCTGCCCGGCCGGAGAAACCGCAGGGCCCTGAGCTCGGGCTAACAGCGAAAACCCTACAAAGAACACAAGAAGAGTCGGGACTCGAAATTTCATGTCAGGGCCTCCTTAGGGAAGGGAATGCATGTACCCGTGGAGCGGCAGGTGGACGAAGAAGATTCTACTTCTTCGTTAGAACTTTGCAATCTTCATGTTTTCTGGTCAGAGACTGGCTGGGTGCAATATTTCATTGTTTCCTGAACGTAATTCTGAAGATCCCCTTTGTCGCGGCGTGTGATGATTTCGTCCAACATTTTCAATTGGGCCTTGGGATGTTCCTTGAGTATTGCCTCATATACTTTCAGAGCGCCTGCAACACCTGCCGTATGGACAGAGACAGCGTCAGCAGCCTTGTCCGGATGTTCAATCATGAATGCCGCCTCGGAAAACATCAGCTGCGAAAAGATTTCAGTGCCGTACTTTTCCTTGTCCGGAATTTTTGGGCCGAGAAGTCTTGGGCAGACCTCGACCGTGATATCCGGCACGTCTATCAGCCAAAGCGTGAACCACTCGCGCTCATTCTTCGCCTGGGGATTCAACGGATTGCTCTCCAGGTCATGCGCAAACTGGACCGCTTTGGCTCTCTCCTCTGGCGTTGAAGGCCCTCGTTTTTGTTGTGCCAGCGATGGAGAGATCAGTAACAACAGAAATGCCAGCGAAAAGGCAGAAGCGGCGCGAATAGACATAGTGAACTCCTCAAAAGCCCGGAGCGCCGGAAGCTGCCGGGCGCATCTCCGGAGCGTTCACACCAAAGCGCAGATGCGCAAAGTACGTTTGCCCAAGGGACATTAGGCCCGTGTAAAGATAGCCCCACACGAAAAGCAGCAAGAAAGGAGCGGTAGCGTAATTCTCGTTGCTGATGGCGTACACGACGGTGAGAGCGAAGTACAGGCCAAGCAAAACCTCCGCGTAGGGCATCCAGCCGGCCTTGTTCCTGTAGGATTTCTTGACGAACGAATCTTTCTTGCCTTCAATCTTGAATTTGGGAGTTCGCGCAAACTCACTCTTTTTGCCGATAAGCGCTTCAATCACGGCTTGCGCGTTGCGCACGGATATGCCGATGCCGGTTGCCATCACGAAAGGCATATACAAAAACGTGCGCCACCACTTCTTTGGCCTCAGCTCTCTTTGTGCGACGAGGTAGAAGCTGGAAATCGAACACGTCGAGGCCAGAAACAGCGGCAGGTCGATCACCAGCATTTGGAACCAACCCTGGTAAAAGCGCACGATCATGGCGGGCAGAAGCATCGTGGAAAGCAGAACCATGAGCGGATAGCTGATGTTGGCGGTCAGGTGGAAGAAAGCTTCCGCTTTAACGTGCCAAGGTGCATTCGACTTGAACACTTTGGGCAGAATTTTCTTTGCGGTCTGCATCAGCCCCTTGGCCCAGCGCGCTTGCTGCGCTTTGAACCCATTCATGTCCACCGGCAACTCGGAAGCACACTCGATTTGCGGAAGATAAAGGAATTTCCAGCCTTTGAGCTGTGACCGGTAAGAAAGATCGGTGTCTTCGGTCAGCGTGTCGTGCTCCCAGCCGCCGGCATCATCGATGGCTTTGCGGCGCCACACGCCGGCTGTGCCATTGAAATTGAAAAAGGTGCCGCGGCGCGAGCGCGCGCCATGTTCGACGACGAAGTGGCCGTCGAGCAGAATCGTTTCGACGTTGGTAAGCAGTGAATAATCGCTATTCAGATAAGTCCAGCGGGTCTGCACCATGCCGATCTTTTCGCCGCCGTCGGGATTGAGGAAGTACGGAATGGTGCGGCGCAGAAAGTCCGGTTCTGGGATGAAATCTGCGTCGAAAATTGCGACAAACTCGCCCTTGGAGGTTTTCAGCCCGTTTTCCAGCGCGCCGGCTTTGAAACCTTCACGATTGGTTCGGTGAATGTACTCGATGGGCATGCCCTGTGCGGCATGGCGTTCGACGCAAGCACTAGCAACCTGCTGCGTTTCGTCCGTGGAGTCATCGAGCACCTGCGCATCGAGGAGTTCCTTCGGATAGTCAAAGCGCGAGACCGCTTCCACCAAGCGCTCAATCACGTAACGTTCGTTGAAGATTGGCAACTGAATCGTGACGCGCGGCCAGTTTGTTACCGGAGGGGGTGCAGAAGGAACGTTCTTCGAGTACATGAAGTAGTCGTAGACCAGCCAGTAGCGATGCAAGCCATACACGGCCAGCACGAACAAAACGAGGAAGTAGGGAATCATCATCGCCAGGTCGAACGCGTTGGCGTGGTAAATCCCGCTGAAGGTTCTGTCCGTGATCTTGTGCCAGTAATTGCTGACGGGATTCTGCTGCGCAAGAAAGACCGAGAGTGAGAGGGCGATGTGCACGGTTAGGAGAATATCGCTGAGTGGCGGAGTTTCCCTGGATCGAATTTAACCGACCTCAATTATAAGGCATAATGCCGCGCGACGCGTATGAACCCTAAACCCATGGACGAGTTGCAACACAAGGCGCCCTTGGGTGAGATCGCGTGGGAATTTCTGCGGCTCGGTTTCATCGCGTTTGGCGGGCCGGCGGCGCACATCGCTTTGATGGAAGAGGAATTCGTGCGGCGCCGGAACTGGGTCACGCGTGAGCGTTTTCTGGACCTTGTCGGAGCGGTGAGCCTATTGCCGGGGCCGAGCTCCACGGAGTTGGCTATCTATCTCGGACAAATCCGTGGCGGCTTACTGGGATTGATTGTTGCCGGGGCAGCGTTCATTCTGCCCGCGGCAATTCTCGTCGTTGGACTGGCTTGGGCCTACGTACGGTTCGGGGCAGTGCCACAGGTTGCCGGGCTGCTTTTTGCCGTGAAGCCGGTTGTGGTGGTGCTGATCGCTCAAGCCATCTGGGTGCTGGGCAAGGCTGCGTTGCGCACGCTGCCACTCGCCGGTCTCGCTCTGATAGTTATCGTGCTCTCAGCTTTGGGTGTGCCTGCGTTGGTTTCATTGATCGGCGGCGGCATTGTGTGGCTCGTTGCTAGAGAGGCTCAGTCACTTGGCGCAAGAAGAGCCGCTCCCCTGACTGTTCTTGGGCGCTTCGCTCGATATTCCATGCCTGTTGTTGGGGCAGGAGTCGCGTCCGTTTTTCTCTATTTCTTGAAGGTTGGCGCAGTTCTATTTGGCAGTGGGTACGTGCTGCTCGCCTTGTTGCGAGCAGACCTTGTGGTCCGGCTGCATTGGTTGACCGAACCGCAGTTGCTTGACGCCATCGCGGTCAGCCAGGCCACGCCGGGACCATTTTTCACCGTTTCGACGTTCATCGGGTATTTGCTTGGAGGTTGGCGAGGTGCAGCTCTTGCGACGGTCGGAATGTTCTTGCCGGCGTTTGTTTACGTAGCAGCGACCGCGAATTTCCTACCACGCTTGCGCAAATCAAAAGCGGCGAGCGCATTTCTGGACGGAGTCAACGCTGCGGCGGTGGCACTGATGGCCTTCGTGGGCTGGGAGTTCGCCCGGGCGGCCCTCACGAGCGTCCTTGCAATCATTTTGGCGGCCATAAGCGCCATCTTTGTCTTTCGCTATCGAATCAATTCCGCTTGGGTCATCGCCGGAGCGGCAATCGTTGGAATTCTCCTTGGCTTGTTCCACTAAATTTGATGGATCGGCCCTGGTGGCTAAGGGATGAGCGCGATTTTTCCCGCCGCTCCCGATTCCAGAATTTCTTTGTGCGCTCGCGCCGCTTCGCCGAGCGGCATCTCTTTGCCAACCACAGGCCGCAGCGTGCCATTCTCCAGGCCGGCGATGAGCCCGGCATGGATGTCTGCTTCCTCTTCTGGGGTGATCGCCCAAAGCGTGAAGCCGCGCGCCGACGCCCGCCGCAGCATGAGGTCGCGCGGATTGATAGTGATTTCACCGCGGTTGCCAATAATGATGACGCGGCCATTGATAGTCAGTAACTTCAAATCCGCTGACAGATTTACGTTGGCGAGCATTTCCAAAATGACGTCGACGCCGCCGCCACCCGTAGCTTTCATGATTTCGTCCACGTAGCCGGCCTTGCTGTGGTCGAAAACCCCGTGGGCGCCCTCGCGCTTCACCAGATCGAGTCCTTTTTGCGTGCCGGCCGTCCCAAAAACCGTGAGGCCCATTGCGTGCGCCATCTGGACTGCCGCAGTTCCCACGCCACCGCTCGCGCCGTGCACCAGCACGGTTTCCGACGCGTGCGCCTCCGCCGAATGAAACAGCGCATGGTAAGCCGTGCCATACGGCACCCACACTCCGGAACCCTGACTGAAACTGATTTTCCCTGGCAAGTGATGAACCTGCCCTTCCAGCGCCAAAGCATATTCCGCGTAAGCTCCCGTGAGCGTCTTTGCCGTGTAGACTCGGTCACCTGGCTTCACTTTGGTTACGCTTTCGCCGACCGCTTCAATCACGCCGGCGCCATCCGAGCCGGGCGTATACGGCAATGGCGGCTTTTGTGCGTATGTGCCCGCTCGCATGTACGTATCGTACGGATTCACGCCCGCCGCGTGGATACGCACTAGAACCTGGCCTGCGGCAGGTTTTGGCGTGGGCACTTCTTCGAGCTTCAAGACTTCCGGACCGCCGAATTGCCTTACGAGTATCGCTTTCATGATGGTGCTCTCCCGTCCTTAGTTCTTTGCGCTTCGGAAGGCGCAAGGGACAAAACGACAGCAAATCAAAAGTGGTCGGCCTCGGCAATACCGGCCGCTTCTTTTTCAACCAATCCTGCAGAGCGGCCCCATGCCATGGTTCGCCAATTGTCTTTCGCCCTGCTTGGCGGAATCCACGGCGGCAAAGACAAGTTCAAATATTCCGCGAGCGCAAAGAGATACGGCTCATACATGTCGCGAAGCTCGTGGAGGGTGCGCTCGGCCTCCTGATCATTCTCAAACTTCACCCCATGCTGAGCGAGCGTTTCGCAAATTCGCCGCCAATCTTCCCCAGGCAGCCGGTCATGCGGAAGCGGTCGAGGCGGCATTTTGAACACTTGAGAAAGATCCACGGCGGCGTGGCGCGCGATGGCAAAAGTCAACTCCGCTTGACGCCTGCAGGAACCTTCGATACCAGCTTTGACCAGCGCGCAAGAATCCAGGATGGCCGTGAGCGCCGCGATCCAGGATTGGTTGTCATGTTGCGAGCGAAAAAACGCCAAGACCGGATACGAAAGGTGGCTTTCCATAAGCTCCGCGGCCCAGAACTCCCAATCCTTGAAGAGAAGGCGCAGGGCATCGCTGCCACCGGGATAAGCATGCCGCCGAAGAAGTTCGCCGGCCGTCGGCGGCGTTCCTGCACGGGCGTCCAGCAAGGAAATATTCACCTCGCGTTTTGAAAACGAGCCATAGATAAAAGGCAAATACCCGATGACGGCCGCGAGGAACCCGAACCCGAATCCCGCTTCCGCAACCACCAAGATCCTGGCTAGGCCAGTCTTGGGGACCACGTCGCCAAGACCTAACGTAAAGAAGGTAGTGCCACTCAGATAGACGTCCGTGGCGAAACCCGGTGGCGCGCCCGTGGTGTTGAGGGCGGAGCCCGCGCCATATTGCATCAGGCCAAATCCGAAGACGAGTCCCACAGCCCAAACGCCAACGAGCACCAGCAGCGAGAGCGGTCCATAGAAACTGAGTAACGCCTCCCGTCTTTTGCCTTTTCCGGCGAGCCGCGTTACCAATTTCCAGCCGTTCCACGTGAATTTGTAGAACACTCGCGTTAGACGAAACCGCCTCGTCACGCGTCGCGGCAGGATGATGGACTCAAAGGAGTCCCACAATACGGCCGCAAAGATTGCGACACCCGCAGCAAACGCCCCCGGAGCTGGAATCATGTGCGGCATTGTACTCGCTTGGCCTGGTGAAAAGAGCGCTTCTCGGTTTATGAGACCAGCTTCGCGCTCACGCTGATCTCCGCCTTGAACAGTTTTGAGACCGGGCAGCCAGTCTCCGCGTTTTTCACCGCCGTATCAAACTTCGCTTTGTCTGCTCCTGGAACATGCGCGACCAGATCGAGATGGCTCTTGGTAATGGCAAATCCGTCCGGAAGTTTTTCCAGGGAAATCGTCGCGGTGGTTTCGAGCTTGCTTGCCGTCATCCCGGCGTTGCCCAGTTGCGCGGAAAGCGCCATGGTGAAACACCCCGCGTGCGCCGCCGCGAGCAGCTCTTCCGGATTCGTTCCTATCCCATTTTCAAACCGCGTGCTGAAGGAATATTGCGTTTGCTTGAGGACTCCGCTGTCCGTCGAAATTGTGCCTTTCCCGTCTTTCAATCCGCCTTGCCACACTGCCGAACCTTTTCGCTGCATGAAATTCCTCCCTTTTCTCCATTAGCTCGTTCAAGTCTCGTGAATTCGATTCTGCTACGCGCCACAAGGGTATATTCAGAATCCCGACCTGTCGAGCGCGGTGCGGGTTCCGTCCATACCCGCAAGCGGTATGCCTCTACCATTTGTGAAAAATGAAAAAGGCTGCCGCCACAATCAACGCGAATCCTACTCCGTAGTTCCATTTGAATCGGTCGCCCAGGTAAAAAACCGAAAACACGGGGAAAATCGAGAGCGTAATGATTTCCTGAATCATCTTTAACTGCGCAGGTGTGAATTCGTACGACCCAATCCGGTTCGCCGGTACCTGAAAGCAATACTCAAAGAATGCGATACCCCAACTCGCCACGATTACCTTCCAGAGCGGCGTATTACGAAATCTCAGGTGTCCATACCACGCAAACGTCATGAACACATTCGAGCAAATGAGCAGCAGTATCGTGCGCATGCTGTTTGAACGCTCCTCGGGACCTTTGATGCCACAGATAAAAAGACGGACATCAAGGTACGCCAGTTACTGGCTTCCCACAAAACTGGGTGACGCATTCCACACAACTGTCCTTCCGGCCGTTTGCTTTAACCGCGTTAGCCTTTAATTTGAGAAATGGTCCAGGGAAAGACCAGTCTGTCCGAAAGAGTTGAGATTTTCTGAAAACTCAAGGGGGACGTGTGAGTTCAAAGCTTCATCGGCTTCTGGCCGCGACTGTGGCGCTTGTTTTCTTGTCGACTGCCGTCGTTCGCAGCCAGGATAGAACGGTCCTTGTCGAAACCGGCTCCAGCATGCCGGAACCCCTCTACCAAATCTGGAACGATGCGTATCGCAAGCAGGACGCATCCACGGTGATCCGCTACATGGCCGTTGGTTCCGCGGAGAGCGCGCGCAACGTTCTTGCAGGTACCGGGGATTTCGGGGGTGGGGACGCGCCAATCCCCGCGTCTCAGATACAATCCGCCGGCAAGCCCATCGTCGAACTGCCCGCCGTGCTGATCGGAATCGTCATCATTTGCGAATTGCCCGACGTCAAAGGGGAACTGAAACTCAGTGGGCCCGTCCTTGCAAGCATCTTTCTTGGCAAGATAAAGGCCTGGAATGATCCGGCGATCGCCCGCCTCAACCCCGAACTAACTTTGCCCACTCTACCCATTCAAGTCTTTCACCGCACGGAAGGCAAAGGCTCCAACTACATTCTCTCGGACTATCTTTCCAAAGTGAGCCCGGAGTTTCTTGCCGAAGTGGGCCGAAGTGAATCTCCGAAGTGGCCGGTGGGGCAGAGCTTTCAAAGATCACAGGAACTCGTGAGCACACTCCGGTCAACATCAGGCGCCATCGGCTACACCGAACTCAATCTCGCCGTAAGCTCCGGCATGCGCATGGCCAGCATCAAAAACGCAGCGGGCGAATTCATCAAGCCTTCGCCAAAATCGATTGCCGCTGCTGCCTCCGCGACAGGGAGCAAAATGGCTGAGGATTTCCGCGTTTCGCTGACCAATGCTCCCGGCAAGGAGAGTTATCCGATTTCGAGTTTTACTTGGTTGTACGTGCCAGTAGTGGCCAAGGATCCTGACCGAGGCAAGGCCGTCGCCGCTTACTTAAAGTGGGTTTTCTCTGCTGGGCAGCTCATCGCTCAGGAAAACGGCTACGCCACCCTTCCCGACGACGTGCTGCAAAAAGTCGCCGCCAAAGCCGCCACCATTCACTGAGGCAAGGCGGGTCACACGTTCAACGTGAGGGAAACCAGGTCCTGCCGCGCGGGAGGTGGAATTGGCGGCAGTTTCGTGCGGTCCACGGGGTTGTAAAGCGTATCGCGCTCCACAGGGACGCGTCCCGCGGCGCGAATCAGGCGTTCCAATTCGTTGCGTGGCGTAAACTCGGATGTCTTCGCACCTGCGTCGTGATAAATCTTCTCTTCCACCACTGTGCCATCCAGGTCATTCGCCCCAAACCGCAGCGCAATCTGCGCCACGCTTGGCGTCAGCATGATCCAGTAGGCTTTGATGTGCTCGAAATTGTCGAGCAGCAACCGTGACACGGCGATGTTCCGCAGGTCCAAGTAGCCGCTGGTCTTCGGAAGGTGCGAAAGCGCCGTGTTGTCCGGGTGAAAAGCCAGCGGGATAAACGCCACGAACCCGTGCGTTTCATCTTGCAGTTCACGCAATTTCACCAGATGATCCACGCGTTCTTCTTCGGTCTCCACGTGCCCGTACAGCATCGTCGCGTTGGATTTTAGCCCCGCTTCATGCGCCTGCCGTGCGATGCTGAGCCACATCTGTCCGCTCACTTTATGGTCGCAGATAATTTTGCGTACCCGCGGATGAAAAATCTCGGCGCCTCCGCCGGGCAGCGAATCCACCCCGGCCTCTTTCAGCTTGAGCAGCACTTCCTTCACGCTCAGCTTCGAAATGCGTGCGAAGTAGCCGACTTCCACCATCGTGAAAGCCTTCAAATGCACGCTGGGACAGCGCTGCTTCAGCCCGCGCATCATTTCCAAAAAATATTCGAAAGGCAGGTCGGGATGAAGCCCGCCCACGATATGAAATTCCAGCGCACCTTCGCGCATACCCTGTTCCGCGCGCTGATAAATCTCCTCCAACGCAAAGTTGTAAGCTCCCGGGGCGTCCGGATCGCGCCCAAACGCGCACAGCTTGCAGTGCGCCACGCAAATGTTTGTCGGATTGATGTGCCGGTTGACGTTGTAATACGTCACGTTTCCGTGCCTTTTCTCGCGCACGTGATTCGCCAGCCAGCCCACCGCCAGCAAATCCGGCGAGCGGTAGAGGGTGATGCCGTCGTCAAAACTCAGGCGCTCACCCGCGACCACTTTTTCCGCGATCGGCTTCAGGCCTCGATCAGTGATTGTCAATTCGCTCATTTCAAATCCGTCGAAAGTTTCACACGCGCCAAACTGCCGCCGCGGCACCCCAGAACAACAGGAACAGCATACTAATATATCCGTTCACCGTAAAAAACGCAGCGTCCAGCTTGCTCAAATCGTCCGCCTTCACCAGCGAATGTTCGTACCCGAGCAGCGCTGCCACCACGGCGATCCCCGCCCACGCCGGCCACGGCAATCCAAAACTGAACGCCACCCAGCTCAGTAGCGCAATGACGCCAATGTGCATGGCGCGCGCAATCCTCAGTGCGTTGGCAACCCCGAATTTCTTAGGCACCGAAAACAGTCCAGCTTGTTTGTCGTAATCGATGTCCTGGCACGCGTACAACACATCAAACCCGCCTACCCACAGTGTCACCGCTCCGCACAAAATCAGCATGCGCCAGTCCAGCGCGCCCGTAATCGCAATCCACGCTGCCGCAGGCGAAATCCCCAGCGCAAACCCCAGAAAAAGGTGAGACCAGTTTGTGAACCGCTTGGTGAAGGAATAAAAAAACAGGATCGCGATGGCTGCCGGCGCAAGCTTCAGCGCCAGCGGATTCAACTGCCATGCCGCGACGAAAAACACCGCAACCGCTAGCGCTGTGAACAGCCACGCAAATTCCATCGAAAGCACGCCCGTTGCCAGCGCCCTCTGCTTGGTCCGTGGATTCTCCCGGTCGTACCGCAAATCCACGATGCGGTTCATGGTCATCGCCGCTGACCGTGCCGCCACCATCGCCACGACAATCCACAAGACCTGCCGCAGCGTCGGCCAACCGTGCCGTGTTGCCCTTGCCGCCAGCAGCGCTCCCGTCAGCGCAAACGGCAACGCAAACACGGAGTGCTCGAACTTGATCATTTCCAGCACTGTCCGTATGCGGCTTCTGCTCATTGTTTAAAAATGTGCGCGGCTTGTACCGCGACGTCTAGGAGCTTTGTCATTCCGAGCGAAGCGAGGAATCTGCTTTTTCTCAACAATGGGCACTGTTCTCTTCTCTTGCCGTGTTGTCTTTTCGCGGATAAATTCAGTCTCGCAGCCGCTTCGTGCCAAGTCAAGGCGCAGCGTTCCGGCGTGCCAATGGTAGAATTCCGAGCGGTTGAACTTCATGAATCAAGCGGAATTGCTGAAAATTCTGGAATCTGTGCAGGCCGGGAAGGTTTCTCCCAGCGCGGCCATCGAGCGCCTGAAGCACTTGCCCTTTGAAGATCTCGGCTTCGCCAAAGTGGATCATCACCGCGCGCTTCGCCAGGGTTTTGCTGAAGTGATTTTTGCCAAAGGCAAAACTCCGCAGCAAGTCGCGGAAATCGTCCGCGCGATGCTGCAAAAGAAAGACTCACGGCAAAACATCCTCGTCACCCGCGCCGACGCCAAGATCTTCGCCGCCGTCAAGAAAGCCAATGGAAGAACCGCCCGCGCTGCGAAGTTCCATCCTCTTTCCAGTGTCATCACCATCGAGCGCAGCCGCGAAATCACCGGCAAAGGTCTGATTCTTGTCGTCTCTGCCGGCACCAGCGATATTCCCGTCGCCGAAGAAGCTCTCCTTACCGCCCGCATGATGGGCAACCGCGTGGATTCGCTCTACGATGTCGGCGTCGCCGGCATTCATCGCTTGCTCGAGCATCGCGAAAGCAGACTCGCTCACGCCCGCGTCATCATTTGCGTCGCCGGAATGGAAGGCGCCCTTCCCAGCGTCGTCGGCGGCCTAGTCGCCTCGCCAGTGATTGCCGTGCCCACCAGCATCGGCTATGGCGCTAGCTTCGGTGGCGTTGCCGCGCTGCTCGGCATGCTCAACTCCTGCGCCTCCAACGTCACCGTCGTCAATATCGACAACGGCTTCGGCGCCGCTTGCGTCGCCTCCTGTATCAATCGCCTCTAGTGGCTCATCTTGGTATTTTGCCCGGGCCGCTCAACGTCAAGATCTTCCCGAGATGCTTAGGCTCTGACTTTTCAAGCGCTCGCTTGCCCGTAGCTCGTGCCGGATAGGCCAAAGGAAGGCACCACCCAAGAGGAGACAGCCCAGCGTAATCAAGGCGTTCCAGCCGAGAAACACTTTGAGACCATACGTTATACCCATTGCCATGAAAAGGCTGAAAAAGAGGTCGCTGAAGAACAAAAGCAATTTACCGGCTCGCCTAACGGGTGGCGTTCCCAAGGCAAAGCTCCGGAAGCTGTTGAACCCAAGTAAAAA
>Ga0187780_10001175_pt1 | contig 19712 bp, 20 predicted proteins | sample 1015_Q2_SP10_20__FD_132429 | JGI IMG/M metagenome (GOLD analysis project Ga0187780, IMG submission 132429) | Tropical peat soil microbial communities from peatlands in Department of Meta, Colombia - 1015_Q2_SP10_20_MG | ecosystem: Environmental > Terrestrial > Soil > Wetlands > Peat | place...
ACGATTCGGCCAGGCCGGACCGAAACATGGCTCGGCACCAATTGGCGGCGCGACTGATTTTCTTCCCGTCGTCATTGGGACCGAACGTGCAATGGCAGCTTGTGTGCTGTGTGAGCCATTTTCCGCACACGAAGCGTATTTCATGGGCATGATTATGGACGTGGAGCCGGCCCTTAAAGTAGACGGCAAATTCATCGCCAATCCGCTGGTCGAGACGAGCCGTATCGCGGACGAGTATGGACGGTTTGTATTCGGAAAGCCTAAAATTGGTGATGCGCTGAAAGCTGGTCAAGAGCTGATAAAGCGTGGCAGCGTTGATCTCAGTAAACTGGACGACAAAGTCGAAGCGCTGTGTACCAAGCTCCTGTACACGTTCCCCGACTGTACCACCAAGACTGTAGAGGAACTGCGTAAAGCGAAACTCGAAGCTTGGAACCGCAACAAAGAGAATTCACGTGCCTGGCTTGCGCTCAACATGATGACGGAAGCGCGCGCTGGGTTCCGTGCCTTCAACGAAGGAACACGGGAGACCGGTCGTGAGATCGATTTCGTCGCCCTGCGCCGTGCCCTCGCCGCCAACGAACGTTGGGACGATGCTTTGACGGACAGGATTATGCCAGGAGCACGAAGTGTGTCATGACGGCGTCGCTCAAAGTCTGGTTCGAGGCTGAAGGACGTTTGTTACGCCTTTCGCTCAACCGGCCAAAGGCGAATCTGATCGATGCCGAAATGATTGCGGCGCTGGACGGAGCTTTTGCTGAGCATTTAAGCAATCGCGGAATCAGCACCGTGCTGCTCGACGCTGAAGGGCCGCATTTCAGCTTCGGCGCGAGTGTTGAAGAGCATCGGGCCAATCAGTGTGCGGCGATGTTGCACAGTCTCCACAACCTGATAGTACGCATGGTCGAATCGCCAATTCCAATTCTGGTCGCAGTACACGGCCAGTGTCTGGGTGGCGGACTCGAATTGGCTCTCGCCGGCCATCTTCTCTTTGTCGCTCCCGACGCGAATCTCGGCCAACCAGAAATAAATCTTGGCGTGTTCGCACCTGCGGCTTCTTGCCTGCTGCCGGAGCTGATTGGTCAGCAACGGTCATTCGATTTATTGGTATCGGGACGAAGCATCACGGGGTCATTGGCGGCCGAGATCGGGATTGCGTTTCAGACGGCAGCAGATCCGACGCGAACGGCTTTAGGCTATTTCGACGAGCACATCCAGGCGAAAAGCATCAGTTCGCTCCGGTATGCCGTCCGTGCAGCTCGGTCCGATTATTCGATGCGAGTGCGAAACAAGATCGCCGTTGTCGAACAGCTCTATCTAGAGGAGCTGATGAATACCCACGACGCGGTGGAAGGGATCGAATCTTTCATCGCCAAGAGGGCGGCACAATGGACGCATCGCTAAAGAACAGAGCTACAGCTCCGATCGTCGCTCGCGCCTACGCGCTGTACGAGGATCTGTCTTTCACCGCAGCGCGAGAATGGAAAGCGGCACAGTCGGGCCGCAAGGTGATTGGCTATATGCCGCTCTACGTCCCGCGTGAAATTATCCATGCCGCCAACATGCTGCCGCTGGGGATTCTCGGCGGCGGCGATCAGCTCGAAGTCATTCACGGCGACGCCTATTACCAAAGCTATATTTGTCGCATTCCGCGATCGACCGTTGAACTCGGCGTATCAGGCCGCCTCGATTTTGTCGACGGTATGCTGTTCCCGTCAATCTGCGACGTGATCCGAAATCTGTCTGGCATGTGGAAAATGATGTTTCCGGATGTTTACGTCCGCTACTTCGATGTCCCGCAAAACTACCGAGATGAAATTGGCGGGAATTACTATGTCAACGAGCTTGCCGAGTTACGGCATGATTTGGCCGAACTACGCGGACGGCCGATCACGGACGATGAGCTGCACCGATCCATCGCGCTGTACAACGAGAACCGAAGACTGGTGCGTGAACTCTACGCTTTCCGAGCAGAGCAGCCGTGGCTGGTTCCGGCCGCGGACGCTTATTTGGTGTTGCGGGCTGGACTGGTCTTGCCGGTCGAAGAACACTCCGTGATGTTGCGCGCATATTTGGCAGCGGCCAAGACTGAGGACCGACCGCGCCTTGACAACTGCCGAGTTGTGCTTACCGGTGCGTTCTGCGAGCAGCCGCCGCTCAATTTGATCAAGTCGCTCGAGCTGTCAGGCTGTTACGTGGTCGACGATGATCTCCTTCTGGTCACCCGCTGGCTCACCGGCGATGTGTCCACGGGAGACGATCCGCTACGCAGCCTTGCTACAGCCTTTCTCCACCATTCGGAGTCAACCGCGGCCAAATATGAGCCCAATGAAAAGGAGAAAGGCCAGCATCTGGTTCGCGCCGTTGCGCGGTCTGTAGCGGAAGGTGTGATCTTTGCGGCCCCGAGCTTTTGCGATCCCGCGTTGCTCGAGCGCCCCATGCTGCAGCACGTTCTCAAAAACGCCGGCATTCCTTTCATCGCCTTCAAATACGCGGAAAATTCCGGCCAGATGCAGCCAATTCGTGAACAGGCCGGCACGTTCGCCGATTCGATCAAATTATGGAGCGGAGCATGACCGCGATAATCGTCACGCCCAAGACGGTTCCTGCCAAAGAGGTGGCCAAGGACGCCTCGATGGTGAAGCAGAAAGACATGATGGCCCATCATTACGACCGGCTGACCAATGCTTCGGAGACCGGGGAGAAAGTTGCGTCGACCTTTGTTCCGGGAAATCTCAATGAACTCATCATGTGCTTCGGCCTGGTGAACAACCTACCGGAAGTCAATGCGATTCAGAATGGCCTGCGTCGAACCAGTGGCGCTTATGTGCTCGAAGCTGAGAAGATCGGGCATTCGGAGGACGTTTGTACATATGTTAAGTCCGACATCGGGATGATGGCAAAAGGCAATTTAGCGCCGAACGGCAAAAAGTTTCCCAACCCAGACGTGCTACTGCTTTCATACACCGGCTGCTTTACTTTTATGAAGTGGTTCGAGCTGCTGCGTGAGCAGTACAAGTGCGAAACGATCATGTTGCATACGCCCTATATGGGCGACGGCAAGGTCACACCGAACATGATCGAGTACATGGTCAAGCAACTGAAGGAAGAAGTCATTCCCAAGCTTGAGCGTGTCTCGGGTGTTAAATTCGACATTGATAGGCTGCGCGAGTACTTGAAGAAATCCGCTAAAGCCGAAGAAGACCTGGTGTGGGTGCTGCAAAGCGCCAAGCACAGGCCGTCGCCAATCGATGCCTATTTCGGTGGAATCTATTACATCGGCCCGATCTTCGGCGCATTCCGCGGCACCGATGACGCGATTGAGTACTATAAGTTCCTTCGCGAGGAAGTCGCGGAGCGGCTGGCGCACGGCCAAGGGCCGGTCACGCCTGACGGTGACATGGGCGAGGAAAGGTATCGGCTGGTCGTGGAGGGACCGCCGAATTACACGAGCTTCCGCCAATTCTGGAAAATGTTCTATGACGAAGGCGCCGTGGTCGTCGCTTCCAGCTATACGAAAGTCGGCGGCGTCTACGATTTCGGCTTCCGGCACGACGCCGACAAGCCGCTCGAGACGCTCGCCGAGTATTGCCTGGGCGTCTACACCAACCGCAGCTTACCCATGCGCGTCGACATGCTGGCCAACTACGTCAAGGATTATGACGCCGATGGTCTACTGATTAACTCGATCAAAAGCTGCAATAGCTTTTCGGCAGGCCAACTTCTGATCATGCGGGAGGTCGAGAAGCGAACCGGAAAGCCGGCGGCATTTGTCGAATCCGATCTCGTCGATCCGCGCTATTTCTCGGCGGCAAATATTAAGAATCGACTCGAAAGCTATTTCCAGATGATCGAACAGAAACGCGCCGGGGCGCGCGCGGTCGCTTGAGGAGCGGGCCATGAAGACTTTCGTCGGCATCGATCTTGGTTCAACTACAACCAAGGCGGTCTTACTCGACGAGAATAGTGAGGTTATCGGACGTGGCATCACTAATTCGCGCTCGAATTACAGCACCGCCGCGCGCGTCGCCGAACAAGAGGCTCGCATCGACGCGCGTTTTACTTTGTTCCGGCGCGCCTTGAAGGCAACGCAAAGTTTCGCATCGCGCCTCGATGAATTCCTTGGGGCGTTAGAGCGTGCGTTTCGACTTGAGCAGTTTCTCGAGCAGCTCGCCGATCTGGAGCAGACCTGTCTCGGTCACATTGGTGGCGAACGATTTGCCAAATCTGAAGGTGCGGTCAAGGACGCGCTCAGCGAAGTATTCGCACGACTGCGGGCCGAAGCGCCCGCGCTCTACGCGCCCGGCGCCAAACGGAAATCGGATTTCTTCCGCGACATCGCTGGATCGCGCTATCACGCACATGCCGAGGAAATCGCCCGTAAATCCAATGCTCCATACGATCTTTTGATCAATCTTTACGACAAGTCGATCATCGATGTCGAAAATCGCCCGCCAGGGGAAAATTTGAGCGACAAGTTCCAACGGGCGCTGACACGTTATCTTGAGTCAGAACCCGAATTACGGTCGTCAGGGGCCGACGTCCTTGCTACCATTGAAAAAGCGCTCGCAGTCGAGCTGGAAGACACTTATCTAGTCGGCACGGGCTATGGTCGCGTCACGCTGCCGTTTTCAAAGGAGCATATCCGGTCTGAAATTTTGTGCCATGGCCTCGGCGCGCACATGATGTATCCCAATACTCGCACGGTGCTGGATATTGGCGGGCAGGACACTAAAGGAATTCAGGTCGACGCCAACGGAATCGTTGAAAATTTCCAGATGAACGACCGGTGCGCGGCTGGATGCGGTCGGTATCTCGGGTACATCGCCGATGAAATGAATATGGGCTTGCACGAGCTCGGTCCCATCGCGATGAAATCCGAGCGACCCGCACGGATCAATTCGACTTGCACTGTGTTCGCCGGCGCCGAGCTGCGGGACCGATTATCGCTCGGTGAGAAGCGTGAAGACATTTTGGCGGGATTGCATCGCGCCATAATACTGCGCGCTATTTCGATCATCTCAAGATCGGGCGGTGTAACCAACGAATTCACCTTCACCGGCGGGGTTGCGAAGAATGAAGCTGCGGTGCGCGAACTACGTAAGCTCATCAAAGAAAATTACGGCGACGTTGTTATCAATATAAATCCCGAGTCGATCTATACGGGCGCGCTCGGAGCCGCGGAATTCGCACGACGGGCGTGTCAAGGGCAAAATGAGGGGAGCATGCCATGACGATTGCTGCCGGGATTGACGTTGGCACGGGCGCCGTCAAGGCGGCCATCTTCAAGGTTGAGGCCGGTGAAGAGGTTTGGCTTTCGCGCGCGCTTATCCGCATTCGACAACGCGATCCCATCGAACTCGCGCGCATCGCCTTCGACAATGCATTAGAGGATGCGAGCTTGGCGGAAAATCAGGTCGATTACATCGCCAGCACCGGTGAGGGCGAGAGTATTCCTTTCCATACCGGACATTTCTATTCGATGACGACGCACGCACGCGGCGCAGTATTTCTCGATCGCGAGTCGCGTGCAGTCCTCGACGTTGGCGCGCTGCACGGTCGCGCCATCAGTATCGATGAGCGCGGTAAGGTGCTGAGCTACAAGATGACAAGCCAGTGCGCGTCCGGGTCTGGACAGTTCCTAGAAAACATTGCTCGATATCTAGGCATAGCGCAGGAAGAGATCGGAGGACTATCGCGCCAAGCCGACAAGCCGGAAGTGGTATCGAGCATTTGTGCGGTGCTGGCGGAAACTGACGTGATTAACATGGTGTCGCGGGGGATTACCGGCCCCAACATCTTGAAAGGCATCCATCTTTCAATGGCCGCTCGCCTGTCAAAGTTGTTAAAGTCGATCGGTGCAACGAGTGGCGTGGTGACGATGACCGGCGGGCTGGCACTGGACAAAGGGCTCGTCGCGGCCTTGGAGGAAGATATCGCCAATATCAAGGACATGAAAACCGAGGTCCGCAGTCATCCGGATTCGATTTACGCGGGAGCAATCGGGGCGGCGCTGTGGGGCGCATACCGCTTCGAAAAGCTTGCTGCCCGCGAGGTTGCGAAGGCGGCATGAGTAATCAGGAGGACAACCATGGCGCTAATGATCACCGAAGCATGCACCGCCTGTGATGCCTGCGAACCGGTCTGCCCGAACAAGGCGATTACGGCGGGAAATCCGATTTACGTCATCGATCCTATGAAATGCACCGAATGTGTCGGTGCTGAGGACGAACCGCAGTGCAAGCTGGTTTGTCCGGCGAATTGCATCTTCCCGAACCCCGATTGGGTCGAGAGCAAGGACGATCTACTAGCCAAGTACCAGCAGCTACATGCGTGATTGAAATGTCGAATTTCAGCAACCGCGTCTGTCAGACGCTGCACGAAGAACACGCATCAAACATTGCGCTGCTGGAACGCGTCGAACGGCTAATCGGCCATCAAGGCCGGGCTCATCCGAACAATACAGATTCAGCGGTGAGACAATTGCTTTCCGAGTTAGAGGTCAGCATGGCGAACGAGGTTAAACGCCATTTTGATTTTGAAGAAAATCGATTGTTTACCTATCTCGATTCAATCGGTGAAAGCGCCATCGGCGCACATCTGACTGACGAACATTCCGTGCTGCGACCGCTCATAACGCGATTGAGCGAGACTGCGCATGCGAGCTTGGAACGAGGATTCGACGACGTCACGTGGAACGAATTTCGGCGCTTGGGTGCGGAACTGTGCGAACGCATGCCTGCGCACATTCAGAAGGAGGAGATGGCGCTGCTCCCGTTGCTCGAGGAGAACATGAATTCGGAAATTGAGGTTCAGCTTTACCAGGACTATTTGGGAAACGCGTGAGGTTTCGCTATGACCACTGCGACTACATGTCTTGATGACAGAGAGCGCTGCATCGATGCCAGCGATCTCGAACGCGTCGTGGCGATCGACCGGGCGCACACCGGTCATTCACGGCGTCGATTCTTCGAAAAGCGCTTTGCCCAAGCGGCGGCGCATCCTAACGATTTCGTTCAGATCGGCCTGATGCGTGGTGGATCGCTGCGAGGCTTTGTTATCGCCCATCTGCTGCGCGGCGAGTTTGGCCGCCAGGGCATTGTGGCGGTGCTCGATGTCTTAGGCGTTGAAGTCGGGAGCCAAGACCATGGTATCGGCCAAGCTCTCATCGAGCGGTTGATCGAAATCCTGCAGCAAAAGCAAGTTCGCTCGCTCCATTCGCAAGCGAGTTGGACTAGCCACAATTTGTTACGTTTCTTCGATGCTTGCGGTTTCTCGCTGTCCCCCCGGACGGTCCTTGACCGATCCGTTGTGGAACCGCTTATCGAGCCGGTGGAGGAACCGTTATGACCGTAGAGAAACGTGCGGCCTCGAAGACGAGCATGACGATCCCGGCAAGAATTGGCGATCCAGCCGAAATTAACTACGGCCAGCCCGCGGAGCCCGATTACGGTCCGCTGGCGCGTGACAGGGTTCCGGTTCGTGCTATGAAAGAAAGCGATTTGCCAGGAATGATCGCGATCGACCGCCGCATTACCGGATACGATCGTTCCGGGTATTTCAAGGAAAGGCTCGCTGAGGCGCTTTTTGAATCTGACGTACGCGTATCTTTGGTGGCCGAGCGCAATGACAGCCCAATTGGTTTCATTATGGCGCGCGTAGATTTAGGAGAGTTCGGACGCTTTGAGCCGACTGCGGTCCTTGATACGATCGGCGTGGATCCAGATTGTCGTGGTCAAGGCGTCGGCCGCGCCTTGCTGTCGCAGCTACTTGTCAATTTAAGTACGCTTCGGATCGAACGCGTTCGAACCGAAGTCGACTGGCGCGACCGGGAATTGTTAGCCTTTCTCGACCGTTGCGGATTCTTGCCCTCACAGGAGCTTTGTTTCGACCGTATGATCGGTTGAGAGCTGGTTCCCGCCTCACATGTTTTGCCGGCTGCCGCGGCGGATCATCGCGGCTCGCTCAAGCTCGGCCTTCCTTGTTCTCGCGACCCCAGCGCAAAATGCGGTCCCTGAGGGACTGACACTTTTCTTCAATAGCTACATTAAACAACGAATCCTTCTTGTCGCTCCACTTCCGGTCAATCTCTGTCCAATCTTCGGGTTGCAAGGCGTTGAGCGCGGCAGGGAATAGAACGCGCTCTTCCATGGTCATGTGCACCCGTTGGTGCCGGATGAAATCGTGCACAACGTCATCAAACGTCTGCCGTAGAACATCACGATCCAGCAATACGTTACGGACAACGTTTGATAGGCGGTCTAAACGCCTGGACTCCTGGTGATGCTCAGCCTCGACATCACCAATGGTTTTGGCTAGGACAGGATCGCGCGCTTGGAGTTTTTCAAAGATCATGTCCTCCTTGGGATGATGGCAGCAATCAGGATAGTCCTGAAAATAGGAGATGACCGCTTGTATAATTTCATAATCGGGACGCTCTTGGCGGTCGAAAACCTTTAGCTCGTCTTCAAGAACAGCCAGCAACTTTTCGATGTCTCGATGTTCGTCACGCAACAGCTCGATAATCCCTGTCATCGCATTTTACCCGGCATCGCGTTTACCCGGTATCTTTGCGCACAATACTGAATAAGCAAGCTGACAACCTTGACCAAAATCAAGCGCTTTTTGCCGCTAAAGCGCTAGCCAGCCGCTGGACAAGTGCTGCCGCTGCCAGTCGACGGTAATGAGCGGAGGTTGTCGTGGTGCGCATCGGCTGAACTTGCTTCTGTACCAGGCTGTCGAGGTGTCGCAACGCGTCGGTATCGAGCGCATGGCCGAGCAACGCTTCCGTTCCTTTCAGGAGGAACGGTCGCGAATTCGTACCGGTGATAGCCACACGAAGTCCGACGATCCTGTCATTATCACCTGCTAGTGCGACCGCCACACCTGCCAACGGGAAATCGATCGCGCCACGCACACGTGCCTTGGCATAAGTGGAAGGGAGAGGGTTCGCGGGCAAATGCACTGAGACAATGATCTGGTCGACATTGAGCGTCAAATGGGCCCGCCCGTCCTCGCGATAAAGGTCGACCAGCTTGATTCGCCGCCGCTGCGTGTTTCTGCTGGCAATTTCGACCTCAGCATCGAGAACCATTAAGGCCGGCGCAAGATCTCCGCTGTATGCGGCATGACAATGCTGACCCTGCGGTGCGACATGACAGGTCCTACCTTTGCGCTTGAGACAATAGTTGTTTGAACGACGCCACCATTCGCTTTGATTGTAGTAGACACATCGCGTCTGGAGGCAAAGATTGCCACCTACCGTGGCTAGACTGCGCGTTATCGGACTTGCGACCCCGGACGCAGCCTCCGCCAGGGCGCGGTAGTGATCGCAAATCGTCGGTGTCTCGGCCAAGGTTGCAAGGCTCGTGCAGGAACCAATGTGAACACCTGTTGCGGTCGCCGATAGTCCGCGCAGCTCCCTGATCGCAGATAAATCGACTAGCAGCTCGGGTTGCTCTAGGCCAAGCCGTAAATTGACGAGCAGATCGGTTCCCCCGGCGAGAAAAAGACTTGAAGACTCCCGGCAACGAGTGGCGAGCGCCGATTCGATGTCGTGCGGCCGAGCGAGAGCAAAATTCGGCATCGATAAGGTCATGATGGCTGCCTTTTAAGTGTGCTAGCGCGGACTTGGCGGCGGCGTTCGACCAGTGCCTGCATGACGCGATCCGGCGTGAGTGGCAGTTGGTCGAAATCAACGCCAATTGCATTCGCCACCGCGTTGGCCAAAGCGGGCGGGAAACTCGCTAGTGCGCCTTCGCTCGCCTCTTTGGCGCCAAATGGCCCGTGAGGATCATGGCTTTCGACTATCTGAACTTCGATCGGCGGCGATTCTGCGATCGTCGGCACCCGGTATTCCAGCAAATTTGAATGCGCCGGCAGGCCGTTGAGGTACTGCGTCTCCTCACTTAGCGCCTGACCCATACCCATCCATACTGAGCCCTGGACCTGTCCCTCGACGGCGAGCGGGTTGATCGCGTAGCCGCAATCAAGAGCCGTCCACACGTGGTCAACGCTGATCGCACCGGTTGGCTCGTCGACCGTTACCTCGACAACCTGGGCTGCGTAGCTGAAGCCCATGGTCGAGCCAACCGCTCCGCCCCGATGCTTGCCGCCTTGTGCCTCGGGCGGGCAGGTAAAGGTCCCCTTCACATTGATTGCGCCGCTGCCTACCAGAGCCGCTTGCACCACTTCGCCAAACGAGAGGCTCGCCTGACCACTTCTACCGATCCTGAATTGCTCGCCGAAACATTCGATATCTTCCGGCCTAGCGTCAAGCTTGCGTGCGGCAGCTTCAAGTAAGATTGCTTTAAGATTTCTCGCTGCGTCGATCGCCGCGTTACCCACCATGAAAGTAATTCGCGACGAATATGCACCGTTGTCTTTCGGCGTAATGGCACTATCGCCGGCCACTACGCGTATGCGATCGAGCGGTACTCCCAATGTTTCCGCGACCGCGATAGCGACCATCGTGGAAGAGCCTTGGCCGATATCGGCAGCTCCAGTGAGCGCGGTGATGCTGCCGTCGAAATCGACTTTGAGATTGACCACCGCGTGAGGTTCACCTGTCCAATGAATGGGCTTGGCCGCGCCGCTGACATAGTGGGAGCAGGCCATGCCAAGACCCTTTCCCGGCGGCAACTTGCCTATTCGGGTACACCAGTTGCTGGCGTGCTCCACGCGATCCAGGCATTCAGACAATCCGCAGCTGTTTACGACCAGTTCATTCATGGTTCGGGTCGGGACACGGAGAAGATTGGCACGGCGCACCGCGAACGGATCAAGCCCCAGCTCGCGGGCCATCCGGTCCAGCGCGCACTCGAAGGCGTGGCGCACGTCGACCGAGCCATGACCGCGCATCGCACCGCAGGGCGGCAGGTTGACGTAGACGCGATAGCCGTCGAACTTTATGGCGGGAATATCGTAGATGCCCTGCAGGAGCGCCCCCGCATATAGCATTGTGACGATGCCGTATCCGGCGTAGGCGCCTCCGCGCTGTACCACCTCGCATGCGCAAGCGGTGATTTGACCGTCTCGCCGCATGCCAAGTTTGAGCATGACATCGGTCTGCGGGCGAGCACGGTGGGTTAGGAAGTTCTCCTCGCGCGTCAACTGCATGATCACCGTGCCAGTCGCCGCACGCGCAAGTAGGGCTGCGATGATCTCAAAATTCAGCACCTCGACGCGGGCGCCGAAACCTCCGCCGATGAATGGTTTGATCACACGGATGCGGGAAACGTCCATTTCGAGACAGCGTGCCAGCATCAGTTGGAGGTAATAACCAACCTGCGTCACGCTTTGGACAGTGAGCCGTTGCGTCTCCGGATCAAAGTTCGCGAGCACTGCGTGCGGCTCGATTTGTGCATGATTTACTTCGGCACAGCTGATTCGATGTTGGCGAACGAGGTCTGCTTCATCGAATCCGGCTGCAACATCGCCAAAGATATGATGGACCTCGCGCTCGATATTGCCAGGCTTGTCGTCGTGCAACAGGGTTGCGCCCTCCGCGCGTGCCGCCGCCGAGGAGTAGTAGGCCGGCAACTCACGCACTTCGAATTCGATTAATTCAAGCGCCCGCTGTGCGGTGGCAGCATCAATTGCGGCTACCGCAGCTACCGGCTCGCCGCGATAGCGCACCCGGTGGCAAGCAAGGGGGTACTCGTTCATTGCGACCGGCAGCACACCATACGTATGGGGACAATCAGCAGCAGTTACGACCGCAAACACGCCGTCAAGTTGCTGTGCTTTTGCGACGTCGAGACGTTTGATCTCGGCGTGGCTGACCGGACTGCGAAAGATGCACCCAACTAACGCGTCGGTATGGTCCAGATCAGCGGTGTAGCGCGCGCGGCCGGTGACTTTCTCTACGCCGTCTATCAGTGGAACGCCGCGATCCTTTAAGCTAGGCCCATCGCGTCTAACTGCCGTCATGGCAGCATCCCCGCTGCCGCTTGCACCGATTCGATAATCTTCACGTATCCGGTGCAGCGACAAATGTTGCCTGACAGTGCAGCTTTGATGTCTTCCTCAGTCGGTCGGGAATTGCGCCTTAACAGTGCTTCCGCCGCCATGATCATACCTGGGCTGCAAAATCCACATTGCGCCCCCAGTTTTTCGTGAAATGCCCGTTGGAGACGATGAAGACGGTTATGCGTCGCCAGGCTCTCGATCGTCTCGATCGATTTTCCGTCGCACCGCGATGCGAGTACCAGGCACGATGGCACTGCCTGGCCGTCCACTAGGACTGTGCATGCGCCACATTCGCCGGTGTCGCAGCCGATCTTCGTTCCCGTTAGGTGCACAACCTCGCGCAAATAGTCGACCAAAAGCTGGCTGTCGGCGACAGCGTCCTCGCGCCACCGGCCGTTGAGCCGCAAGCGTAGGAGGTGCTTTCGGGATTCCGCGTGCATTTGCGCCATGGTTTACTCGCGACCACGACATTTTTGATAAGAAAGGACATTTTTGGCTGCACGACCATGACAAAGATCAAATTCGCAACAAACCTCATCTTTCCAGGTCACCGATGCGGTAGGAGCCGGGGGAACATCCGTGGCGCGGAGCCCGGTCTTCTGACTTAAGTCAAGGAATTTGCTCCCGATTCCTACTTTCATTGCGCAAATCATGCGTCCAGGCAGCTTGAGTCATGGCGGTGGACCGCGACTATAACGCAGCCGTTGACTTCATCGACCGTCACGTTGCCGAGGGCCGAGGCAATAAGGCCGCCTTCATCGATCCATCACGCGAGATTAGTTATGCGGAATTGAGCAACGCGGTGGCACGGGTCGGCCCTATTTTGGCGCGACTCGGCCTGGAGCGTGAAAATCGTGTCGTTCTGATCCTGCAAGACACCATCGACTTCCCAATTCTGTTTTGGGGTGCCGTTCGGGCTGGGGTTGTCCCAGTGCTTATCAACACGCTGCTGACGTCTGATCAGTATCATTATTTGCTGGAGGACACTCGCGCCAAAGTGGCTTTCGTTAGCCCGTCAATCCTGCCGACAGTTCAGTCTGCGGCCGAACACGTGGCAACTCTCAAGCACATGGTGATAGTCGGCGATCATTCGGACCGGCTGATGAACTTCGATGCGTTGCTCGCCGCACAGCGTGAACCAGTTGCAGCGGCCAAAACTTGTGCCGATGAAGTGGCCTATTGGCTGTACTCTTCGGGTACTACCGGGATGCCGAAAGGCGTCATGCACGTTCATTCGAGCCTGAATTTCATTTCGCAACTTCCCGGACAAAGCAGAATTGGATTCCGTGAAGATGACACGGTCTTTTCCACGGCTAAATTATTTTTTGCCTATGGGATCGGCACCTCGATTTGCACATTGGGTGCCGGTGCGACCTCGATCCTCTATCCAGATTGGCCGACTCCTGAAGCGGTGTTCAAAGTTCTTCGTCGTTATCAACCGACGATGATGTTCGCGGTGCCGACGCTGTATGCAGCAATCCTTGCAAATCCACAGTGCACACCGGATTCCGGTTCCGAGCGGTTGCGTCTGTGCTTTTCTGCGGGCGAGCCCCTGCCGCCCCATATCGGCCACGGCTGGAAGCAGCGCTATGGACTGGATATTTGCAATGGCGTCGGCTCGACCGAAATGGGACATCTCTTCCTCACCAACCTACCCGATGCGGTTGACTACGAAATCTCGGGCATACCCGTGCAAGGTTACAATATGCGGCTGGTCGACTCGTCGGGACACGATGTGGCTGATGGGGAGATTGGCGAGTTGTTGGTGCGCGGTCCATCGTCTGCTGCCGGATATTGGAACCAACGCGAGCGCACCCGCCGCGTTTTTGAGGGTGAATGGACCCGTACAGGCGATAAATATGTGCGACGTTCTGACGGTGCTTATAGCTACTGCGGTCGTACCGACGACATGTTCAAGGTGAGTGGGATCTGGGTTTCGCCATTTGAGGTCGAAGCAGCCTTGGCGAGCCATCCAGACGTGCTCGAGGCCGCAGTGGTTCCTGCCGAGGATGACAAGGGTCTAGTCAAACCTCGAGCATTTGTGGTGCTTAAGAACGGAGTTGGAGAGGGTGCGGGTCGTGCGCTCTACGAAGGTCTTAAGGCGCATGTCAAACGCACGGTAGGTCCCTGGAAATATCCGCGCTGGATCGACTTCGTCGACTCGCTCCCCAAGACCGCAACCGGCAAGATTCAGCGCTTCAAGTTGCGCGAGCGCGCCGCCCTACGTCCTACATTGATAGATGCGAACCAGCCATGACGGACCTTTCACATCTTGAGTGGCCCTTTTTCGATGATGTGCATCGTCAGTTCGCGGCGGAGCTCGACCGCTGGGCAGAAAGGAATGTTTCGAATGCCCTCGGCCACGCCGGCAACATTGATCAAACCTGCCGCTCGCTGGTTCGTATGTTGGGTGATGGCGGATGGTTGAAGGCGGTCGTTCCCGCCACTTACGGCGGTTTGTCACATCAAATCGACGTGCGGAAACTCTGTTTGGCGCGAGAGATTCTCGCTTGGCACCACGGCCTTGCCGATTTTGCTTTTGCCATGCAAGGGCTGGGAACAGGATCAATATCGCTGTTCGGTAATGATGTTCTGAAAGCAAAATATTTACCCGCGGTGTGCGCTGGCCGCCGGATCGCTGCCTTCGCGCTAACCGAGCCGGCATCCGGCTCCGATGTGAGCGCACTTACTACGACGGCGACCGCCGACGGATCTGGCTACATGCGCATTAACGGGATCAAGACCTGGATTTCCAATGGTGGCATTGCCGATCATTACATAGTATTTGCCCGCACTGGCGAAGCCGGCGTCAAAGGCCTCTCTGCCTTCGTGGTGGACGCGGATACTCCCGGTCTGACGATCGTCGAGCGAATTGAAGTTATTGCCCCTCATCCGCTGGCGACGCTTCGTTTTCAGGACTGCCCAGTTCCGCTGACACACAGGCTGGGTGCCGCCGGAGACGGTTTTAAGGTGGCGATGGCGACGCTGGATATATTCCGTTCAACTGTCGGTGCTGCTGCCGTGGGAATTAGCAGGCGAGCCCTGCATGAGGCTGCCACGCGTGCAGCCACGCGCATGCTATTTGGTCGGTCACTGGGCGATCTGCAGATGACGCAGGCAGCTCTCGCGGACAGCGCAGCTGAGGTCGATGCTGCGGCTCTACTGGTCTACCGCGCCGCCTGGACTAAGGACCTTGGAGCCGAGCGCATCACACGTGAATCATCGATTGCAAAGATGTTTGCGACAGAGATTGGGCAGAAAGTGGTTGACCGCACAGTACAGATTTATGGTGGCAATGGGGTCCGCGTCGGTAGCAAAGCCGAAGAATTGTATCGTGAAATCCGGGCACTTCGTATCTACGAGGGTGCCACGGAAGTGCAGAAGGTTATCATCGCTCGGGAATTATTGAAGTCGCAAGCAGCTGCTCTGAACCGTAGGCAGGTGGGCGCATGATCACGCTTGCGATCGCAAAATCAATAGCGACTCTGACATTGAGCCGCCCGCCGGTGAACGCGATCAGCGACCGTGTTATCAAGCTGTTCGAAACGAGACTCGACGAGATTAACGCCCGCCCTGACTGTAAGGTCCTGCATTTGCGCTCCGATCAAAAAGTTTTTTGTGCCGGTGCCGATTTGACAGAGGTCCGGGAGCGCTTCGATGCTCCCGACGGTTCCGATCGTGCCTACGATTATGTGTCCCGTTTGCAGCGGCTCTACGACCGGGTGGAACGTCTGCCGCAAGTGACGTTAGCCGAGATCGGAGGCGCTGCGATGGGCGGCGGACTCGAACTCGCGCTCGCCTGCGACCTTCGGATTATAGCGGCTGATGCCAAAGTCGGCCTCCCGGAAACCCGTCTGGGCTTAATCCCGGCCGGCGGCGGAACGCAGCGCCTGACGCGACTATGCGGCCGAGCCATAGCATCACGCCTCATCTTCGGGGCGGAGATCCTGGTCGGTGCCGATGCTGTTCGGCTCGGACTCGGTGAGTGGGTCGCCACCACAGCTGAAATCGCAGCACGCGCCAGTGAGATCGCGCAACGGATCGCGGCATTGCCGACGGCGGCGCTTATCGGTAGCAAGAGATGTATTGCGGCCGCGGACGAGCGGCACGAGCGCGGCTACGCGGCTGAACGCGAAGAGACACGCCGGTTGTCCACCAATCCCGAAACGCAAGAACGGGTTGCTGCATTTCTTGCCGAAAAATCCAGATGATGTTGAAACAAATAAAAGGAAGCACCTATGGAACTTGACGGAAAAACCGCATTGATTACGGGCGGCGCATCCGGAATTGGTCGAGCGATTGTGCTGTCATTTGCCCGCCGTGGTGCGCGGGTGATCTGCGCCGATATCAATCAGGAAAAGGCCGCGGAGGTTACTAAAGAGGCGAAAAGCACGGACTTAGTGGTCGAGCCGATTGCGGTCGACCTAAGCGATCCGGAATCTGCGCGCCGTTGCGCGGCCGATGTGATTTCACGCTGGACGCGGGTGGATCTCCTGGTCAACGCAGCCGGGTGGGGCGACGCCCAGGCTTTTATGGAGAATGCGCCGGACTATATGGATCGGGTCATCGCTATCAATCTCGCCGGACCGGTGCATCTTACCCAAGCGCTGCTGCCGCCGATGATCGAAGCCAGGAAGGGCAAGATTGTCAACATATCGAGCGATGCTGGTCGTGTCGGCAGTTCGGGCGAAACGGTCTATGCCGCAGCTAAGGGCGGCGTGATCGCATTCACCAAGTCGCTCGCGCGCGAATTGGCGCGCTTCACCATCAATGTCAATTGCGTTTGCCCAGGGCCTACCGACACCCCGATGCTCGCGACCCGATCAGAGAAAATGCGCGAGGCCTTCCTCAGGGCGATTCCCTTTCGTCGCTTTGCTAGGCCCGAGGAGATCGCAGACGCCGTCTTGTTTTTCGCAAGTCCCTCCTCAGACTATATAACCGGGCAGGTGCTCAGCGTCAGTGGTGGGCTAACGTTTGTCGGATGATCGCGATGTAGCGCTATTCAAGGAACGCAGTCATGAATGATACAGCAAAGCGTTTTCAGCCTGCGGGTTTGGAACTGACAAACTTCCAAGCGAAGCATTTTCTCTGGCGCGTCGACGGAAAGGTAGCCACCATTACCTTGAACCGCCCAGAACGTAAGAATCCGCTTACGCTCGAGTCCTATGCCGAATTACGCGATACATTTCGAAATCTGGTTTATGGAGATTCGATCAAGGCTGTTGTGATCACTGGTGCGGGCGGCAATTTTTGCTCGGGCGGCGACGTCCATGAAATTATTGGTCCGTTAGTCGAGATGCAGCGCAATAATGATATGGCGGGGTTACTCGCCTTTACGCGCATGACTGGCGACCTGGTTAAGGCCATGCGTGCTTGCCCCCAGCCGATCGTCGCTGCAGTGGATGGCGTATGTGCAGGAGCGGGTGCAATTCTGGCAATGGCGTCGGATCTGCGTTACGGGACCGCGCGTAGCAAGATTGCCTTCCTGTTCGTGCGCGTCGGACTTGCCGGCGCCGATATGGGCGCTTGCAATATCCTGCCGCGCATTATTGGTGCGGGACGCGCTGCAGAGCTGCTCTATACCGGACGATCGATCGATGGGATCGAAGCGGAACGCTGGGGCCTCTACAACAAGCTCTGTGAGCCCGATTCACTTAGTGCCGATGCTCACTCAATGGCAAAGTCGCTGGCCAATGGACCAAGCTTTGCCAATGCGATCACCAAAAAATGCATTCATCAGGAATGGAGTATGGGGATCGATGAATCGATAGAAGCAGAGGCGCAGGCACAGGCGATCTGTATGCAGACCAAGGACTACGAACGTGCCTACCTCGCCTTCGTAGGCAAACAGCGACCGAGTTTCACGGGGAATTAACTGGGTACACAACGTAACTCATCGAACGGAACATGATTGATCTAAGTCAAACCATGCTTGTTGAAGCCGATATTGAATGTGTTTGGCGTCGACTGCCGATTGGGTTTCGAAATGGAATCTCGGATCGTTGGTTTTCCAAAGCAAAGGTGGTTTGAAATCCAGCAGGTGTAAGTTTGATGTCGGGCCGAGTGCTACTTCCGGAAGGGTGGATGCCGCCGATCGGCTATGCCAACGGTATCGAGGCAACACCCGGCAAGATCATATTCCTCGCTGGTCAAGTCGGCTGGAATGCCAAGCAAAAATTCACAACCGAAGAGCTTGTGCCGCAATTTGAGCAGGCTCTCCGGAATGTGCTGCTGGTGCTTGCCGCGGCCGGAGGTAAGCCGAACCACATTTGCCGAATGACTGCATATTGTACCGACAAGCGCGCCTATATGGCTGGCCGGCAGGAACTGGGCCGAATCTGGCGGCGGCTGATGGGTCGTCATTATCCAGCAATGAGTTTGGTCTTTGTTGCCGATCTCCTCGATCACCCAGGCAAAATTGAGCTGGAGGCGACCGCCGTTATCCCCTCTGCAGATAGCGATTCACCTACCTAAATCAATTGTAAGCTCGCCAGCGCGTGAAAAAAGCAGGTTTAGTCCTGCCTGGAATCCATGGTGTAATTGATTTTGGCCAATTTGTTTTTTTCTGGTGCTGCTAATTTGTTAAATTAATTTTTGTGGGGCCGAATGGTACCACTGATTCTGACTGCAGCATTGACTGCTGTTGCGCGCGTTCGAGCTCCAGCATAGCCGCATCAGACGAACGGCACGCTGGAGCGGCTATCGCGGGTGGCATCAGCGAGGCAACACCCTACTTCCGCCGCTTCCCAGCGGTGTGCTTTTCAAAAAATTCTATTCAACCCTCAAGGCTGGTGGACCAATGAAGGGCAAAGTCGAGGGTGTCTTGACGGGCGCTAGCAACTGCATTTGGACCTAGTTGCGGCCGATATTTATACTTTTTCCATGCCGGAGATTAGTAATCAAGTCGTCGGCTTCCGCAAATCTTTCACTCGGACCGCCTTGCCTTGCGAGCGGGGCACCGCACCGGAGCATTTGATGTCGACAGCGCAAGTCACGCCGATCATTGATTTAAGGTGCTGACGGATCTCGCTCGCTTTTTTCGTGAGGAAGGCTTCATCCGACGGTGCATCAATTGCGAGCTCAACTTCGATGGTTATGGCGTCGAGCGGTCCGTCGCGCGCCAACACGATTTGATAATGCGGCGCAAGATCAGGAAAACCGACTAGGCACGCTTCGATCTGCGATGGGAAGACGTTGACCCCGCGAATGATAAGCATGTCATCGTCGCGCCCCGTCACCCGCAAGATGCGGACGTGTGTCCGACCGCAGACGCAGGGCTCGTCGGTCAGCGTTGTGATATCGCGCGTACGATAGCGGATCATCGGGAGCGCTTCTTTGCTCAGCGTCGTGATCACAAGTTCGCCAGCCTCACCAATCGGGAGTCGCTCAAGAGTTTTCGGGTCGACGATTTCGAACAGAAAATGGTCCTCCCAGCCGTGTAACCCATTCTGCCCTACGTCGCATTCACAAGCGACACCCGGACCGATAATTTCCGACAAGCCGTAAATATCAACCGCCTTGATGCCGAAGCGCGTCTCAAGCTCTCGGCGCATGGCTTCACTCCAGGGCTCGGCCCCGAAGACCCCGCAACGCACTGGAAGCCTGCGTAAGTCGACACCCATTGTATCAGCGACTTCGGCGATGTTGAGAGCGTAGGAGGGCGTCGCGCACAAAACATCAGCGCCGAAGTCCCGCAGCAGCGAGACCTGACGTTCGGTGCCGCCGCCGGAGACTGGCACGAC
>Ga0187780_10001176_pt1 | contig 19711 bp, 15 predicted proteins | sample 1015_Q2_SP10_20__FD_132429 | JGI IMG/M metagenome (GOLD analysis project Ga0187780, IMG submission 132429) | Tropical peat soil microbial communities from peatlands in Department of Meta, Colombia - 1015_Q2_SP10_20_MG | ecosystem: Environmental > Terrestrial > Soil > Wetlands > Peat | place...
GCAGCATGCTGCGCCCCTACAGGCTAAAACACGAAACACGGCAGCAGAGCGACGACGGACAACTTGGAACTGACGACGGAAAACTCGAAAAATGGCTGACCGCAAAGACGACCGATTATGGGGAGGGCGCTTCGAACGCGAGCCCAACGCTCGCTTCGACGCGTTTCAGCGCTCCTTTGCGTTCGATCGTCGGCTGCTGCCCTACGAAATAGCGGTGGATCGCGCCTGGGCTAAGGCACTCGAGCCGATTGGCATCTTCACTACCGCTGAAGTCAAGCAGACACTAGCAGCGCTCGAGAAGATTGCAGAACGAGCTCAGTCCGACCCAGCGTGGGTCGAATCCTTCGGCGCAAACGTGGAAGACGTGCATCACTTCATCGAAAAAGCTCTCTTCGAAGAGCTTGGTCCCCTCGGGTGGAAACTGCACACCGGGCGCAGCCGCAACGAATTGGTTGCTACGGATTTTCGTTTGTTCGTCATCGATGCCGCCGCCGAAATGCAGCGCCGCATTGAGGCTCTGCTGAACGCATTCCTTCAGCAAGCGAAAGCGAATCTCAGCGTGCCCATGGCCGGCATGACGCACATGCAGCACGCGCAGCCGATTCTTCTATCACATTTTCTGCTCGCGCACGCCGAAGCGTTCAGTCGAGACATTCCTCGCTTGCAGCATGCTGCCGCGAGCGCTGATGTCTGTCCGATGGGTTCGGGGGCGCTTGCAGGAAATTCCCTTGCGATCGACCGTCACGCGATTGCGCGCGAACTCGGCTTTTCAAAAATCACGGCTAACAGTCTTGACGCCGTGAGCGACCGCGACTTCGCCCTCGACTATCTTTTCGCGCTAACGGGAATCGCCGCACATCTTTCGCGGCTCGCCGAGGATCTTGTGATTTTTGCATCGCAGGAATTTTCCTACGTGATCCTCCCAGACGAATATTCCACCGGCAGCTCGCTCATGCCGCAAAAGAAGAATCCCGACGCTTGGGAATTGATTCGTGGCAAATCGGGCCGCATCAGCGGAGCGCTCCTTAGTCTACTCACAACGTTGAAAGGCCTGCCGAGTAGCTACCAGCGCGATTTGCAGGAAGACAAAGAAGCGCTCTTCGCGGCGAACGACCAAGTGGCGGACATGCTCGCGGTTGCCGCGGGTGCGTTGGCTTCCACCAAGTTCAACACCGAGCGGTTGCGCGTTGCAGCTTCCAATCCCGCGTTGCTGGCAACGGAAGCCGCGGACTATTTGGTGCGCAAGGGTATCCCCTTCCGCCAGGCCCACGACATCGTCGGTAAAGTTTTGCACGAAGCTGAAAAACAAAACGTCCAGTGGACGGCGGTCCCGCTCGAGGCGCTCAAAAAAATCTCACCCGCGTTCGAAGCGGATTTTGCGGGCAGCTTCACCGTTGACGCGGCTCTAGCCGCGAAAAAAGTTCCCGGCGGTACCGCGCCAGAGTCTGTGCGCGCGGCCATCGCCGATTTGGAAGCACGTCTCAGCAAGAAGGTCCGCAAAACAGGAGCCAAGCCGTGAGCATGCAAACGACGAGTCACTTAGAGAGCCTTGCCATCGCTGCCCCGGATCGGAGGTCCCTTCCGGGGCCGCAACGCTGAACTTGACCACAATGCCGTTTCGAATGGTGACCGTAGGGCGATCCACTGGAACACCGGTCCCAAAGCCACCGAAGGCAACGCCGAGCGAAGAGCCATTGACATGAAACACGCACTTTCCGAAGCAGCGCTGCCACGCGGATTTCGTTTCGCCGCAACCGCCTGCGGATTGAAAAAAACCGGGGCACTCGATCTCGCCATCCTGTCGAGCGACGTGCCGGCCTCGGCTGCCGCTGTTTTCACACAAAATCTCATCGTTGCCGCCCCCGTTCTGATTTCCAAAGAAAATTTGCGCGCGTCGAAGGGCCGCATGCGCGCCGTGATCGTCAATGCGGGCAATGCGAACTGCGCGACAGGAGTGCAGGGCCACGCGGCGGCCGCACGGACTGTTTTCGAAGTTGCGAAACGGATCGGATGCTTGCCGCAGGAAGTATTTGTGTGCTCGACGGGAGTGATCGGAGTGCAGCTCCCGCTCGAAAAAATTCTGCGCGCTCTCCCCATTGTCGCGCGATTCCGCCGTCCGTCCGCGCGGTCGTTCGCGGAAACCTCTCTCGCGATTTGTACGACGGACACGCGCCCAAAAACCGCTGCGGGCTCGTTCAAAATGGCCGGCAAACGGATTCACCTGGTCGGCTGCGCGAAGGGCGCGGGGATGATTCATCCGAACATGGCGACGATGCTGGCGTTTGTGGCCACGGATGCGGCGATTGCGCCGTCGCTGCTCCAGAAGACGTTGCGCGAAGTGACTGGACGCACGTTTAATGCAATCAGTGTGGACGGCGACACCTCAACGAACGACACGCTGCTGGTGCTCGCGAACGGCGAAGCCGGCGCGCCTTCGATCAAATCGGGAACGTCGGCGCATCGCAAATTCACCGCTGCGCTCGAAGAGGTGTGCCAGTCGCTTGCTCTGCAAATTGTCGCTGACGGCGAGGGCGCGCAGCGCGTCATCGAAATTGAAGTGCGCCACGCGAAGACGGAAGCGGCTGCAAAAAAAATCGCGGAGACGATTGCCACTTCACCCCTAGTGAAAACCGCGTTTGCGGGAGGCGATCCGAACTGGGGCCGCATCTTTGCCGCTGCGGGGCGCGCCGGAGTCGGCTTCGACACTTCGCTCGTGGACATCAAGATGGCAGGGATTCCCGTACTGCGGCGAGGCCAGCCGCTGGATTTCAACGAGCGCGCCGCCAGCAATAAGCTCTTGGGCGAATACGTTCCGCTTGTCGTAGATCTGCACGCAGGCAAAGCGTCGGCGCGCTACTGGACCTGCGACTTCACTGCGGAGTATGTGCGGATAAACGCTTCGTACCGTACCTAGGTGCCTCGCACCGATTCTGGAGACCGTGCTCCAAAATTTGCGGTGACATTTCGCGCACCAGATTCGGCCCACTCGCAATTCCGCGAGTATAAGCCCGTTTCTTGCTGCCCTTGTCGCATTTCGTGTTCCGCATCTATAATGAGTCTTTGCGCGGGGTCCGGGGAGCCATCCAGAGGTCCCGGACTCTTTATGCTTTTCAAGCGCCTGACGGGCGCAACGATTGTAATACTGGCGCTTAGGACGTGGATGTACCAAGCTGCCGCTACGAGACAAACCGGCCAGCGAAAAACTTCACAAATAAAACGAGCCCGCGAACACCATGGATCCGATCACAAAGATCAAGCACAAATTGCAGAAGGAAATTGACGCGCTCTCACACGAGCTCAATGTTGAGTTGCCCAAGGAAATTGCCGTAGCGCGCGCGCACGGCGACCTTTCGGAAAACGCGGAATATAAATTCGCCAAAGAGCGTCAGAGTTATGTAAATGCCAAAATCACCCAGCTCAAAAAGCGCATGGGCGACCTGGGCATGCTGAATCTCAACAACATTCCCAAGGACCGCTCAGGCTACGGCTCGCGCATTATCGTTTTGGACGTACAGCGCGACACGAAAGTGGAATACAAGCTGGTCAGCAGCGAAGAAGCCGACGTGGAAAAAGGTCTGATCTCAACCACTTCCCCGATTGGCCGGGCGCTGCTTAACCGCAAAGTCGGCGATGAAATCGAGGTCGCCACCCCTGCCGGGAAAAAAGAATTTGAAGTAGTCCGCCTTTTCACCATTCACGACGACGAGTAAGCTTCGACTCTCGTTCCGATGAAACCCTCTCTGATCGTTCATGGTGGCGCGTGGGACATCCCCGATGAAGCCGTCGATGCCTGCAAAGCGGGGTGCCAGCGCGCGGTGGCTGCGGGATGGGCGATTCTTTCCCGCGGCGGCCACGCGCTGGACGCCATCGAAGCTGCGGTCATGGTTCTTGAGGACGATCCGGTCTTTGACGCGGGCTATGGTTCGCACCTCACTCTCGATGGCCGCGTGGAATGCGACGCTATCGTGATGAATGGCGCGACGCTGCGCGCCGGAGCGGCCTCGACGCTGCAGCGCGTGAAGAATCCGATTCGGGTGGCTCGCAAGATTCTCGAAAATTGTCCGCACATGATGCTCGTTGGCGAAGGCGCGGAGCGGTTCGCAAACAAGCAAGGAATTGCTTTGTGCAACCCCGAGGAGATGATCAGCGAGGCCGAGCGCGAAGCGTGGATGAAATGCAAGGAAGACAAGCATGCTGCCGAGCATCACCGCGGGCATGAACAAGGAACCGTTGGGGCGGTGGCGATTGACCGTGAAGGACGCTTGTTTGCGGCGACGTCCACGGGAGGAATGTGCTGCAAACTTCCTGGCCGCGTCGGGGATTCGCCGCTGATTGGCTGTGGCTGCTATGCCGACGAGCAAGCCGGCGGTGTGTCGTGCACCGGCTACGGCGAAGCCATCATGAAAATCGTGATGGCCAAAACCGCAGTCGACTTTTTGTGCCGGCCGGAAACTTGCGTGAATACTCCGAGTGGCGCTTCTTGCAGCGGCTCGAGCGCTGAACTCGCCGCGCGCGAAGCGGTTCATCTGCTGGGCAAACGTACCCATGCCACAGGTGGTTTGATTTTGCTAGACCGGGAAGGCAACCCCGGTTTCGCGTTCAATACGCCTCGTATGGCGTACGGCTACGTCGAGGCGGATGGATATTTCGTCACTGGGATGTAGGAAGCCACCCGAAGGGCTCTTGCCCGAAAGAAAGAGCAACAAAAAGGTTGCGCTTCTATCTATGCGCGGTAATATGCAACCAGGAGGTTGCCTATGAGCACGGACCGGATCGAGAAACGGATCGAACTCAAGGCGCCAGTTTCGCGGGTCTGGCGCGCGCTGACGGATTACCGGGAATTCGGCGAGTGGTTTCGCGTCAAGCTGGATGGCCCGTTCGTGGCTGGCCAGGTTTCACGCGGTCACATTACCTATCCCGGTTACGAGCATATCCAGTGGTACGCCGTAGTGCGGAAGATGGAGCCAGAGCGGTTGTTTTCCTTCATCTGGCCGCACCCCAAGTCCCTGGAAAAAACGGATACCCCAAAGGATTATTCAAGAGAGCCGACGACGCTGGTCGAATTCCGGCTGGCGAAAACGGCAAACGGCACCTTGCTGGTAGTCACCGAGTCTGGCTTCGATAAGCTGCCCGAAGACCGCCGCCTCGAAGCGTTCCGCAACAATGAGGGGGGCTGGACTGAGCAAATGAAGAACATCAAGGCCTACGTGTCGCAGAAGGCCACATCCGCATGACCGCGAAGCGGCGATCCCCCGAGGGCGTGTTTGCGGCGCTGGGAGATACGACGCGGCTCTCGCTAGTGAGGAAGCTGAGCCGGGGACAGCCACAGTCGATCGCGCACCTGACGGCAGGGTCCCGGTTGACGCGGCAGGCGATCACCAAGCATCTGCGTGTTTTGGAGCGTGCGGGCATTGTTCGCAGCGTCCGAGCGGGGCGCGAGAGTCGCTTCGAGTTCGATCCGGAACCGATCGTGAGCCTTCGGGAATATCTCGAGCATGTCTCAGAGCAGTGGGATCAAGCGTTGGCCAGGCTAACGGCGTTCGTCGAGCACTGAGCGCCTGCAATGGAATGAAGTGCTGAGTCCGAAACGGGCATTCGGTTGCGTTTTGGCCGAGGGAAATCCTCTCTAGTTAATCGTCGTCTTTTTTGGCGCGGCTTTTTGTGCTTTCCTCAATTTCCGAAATGCCCAGGCTCAGAGCTTGGTACGCAGGCAATTGGGCGGATTGGGGAACGGCGGATTCATTTCCGCGGCAGGCGAACCAGATGATGGCGTTCAGTGTTTGCGCATCCGCCATGTCGGCATGGGTAAAGTCCTGCTGATTCGATTTTTTCATCCATTCTGCCGTGGCTTTGTCTTTCACTTTTTCGGTCAGCAGATTGTCCGCTGCAACGGTCGGCAACACCGCTTTGTAGGCAGTCAGGTCCGGCGTTTCCTGAAAAATATCCATTGGGATCGCCGAAGCGTCGAGTTGATTCATCGGCGCCATGCCCAACAGCATCTCCATGGTGCGAATCATGCTCACCGTGCTATGAAATTTGTGAATCAATGCACCGGGCTTGTTGTACGCGCTGATAGCCAGCGCCACCGAACGGTGCGAGTCCACGTGGTCCGGTCCGGATTGCGCGTCGTCTTCGATGACGAAAATCGCTGTGTCCTTCCAATAGACGCTGGAAGAAATGGCTTCCACGAGCCGTCCTACGGCGTAGTCATTGTCCGCGACCATGAATTGCGGCGTGGGGAATCCTTTCTTGATTCCCGTCGTGTGGTCGTTGGGAAGTCGAACGATGTTGAACGCCGGCATAGGATCCGGTTTCCCCGCCTCGCGCTGTGCCACGAATTCACGGAATTCGGCGAGCCATTCGCCTAGCCGCGAGTTGCCATTGCAGTTCGGATTCGAATTTTGGTGCGTCACCGCCGCATCGACCGCTCCGGAACCGCCGACCGCCGCCTTGTAACACTCCACCGTCATGCTGTCTGGCGCGGCCACGTCAAAGCTGCGAAAGCTGAGGCTATGATGATCCACCAGCGATTCCTTGGTTGGGATGGCCCGCGCTGCCTTGGAAATGTCCGGATATGGTTTCTTGCGGTGCTGGCCTGCGGCCTCTATGTCCTTAGCCGAAATCACGCTTACAAATTCGCCGTAGTTCCGGTAAGTGAGTCCGGCCCGCGCAGCGGCGTCCCAGAGATACAACGTTTTCGGCTCGGCCCAGTCGGTGAATCCTTGCCGGTACGGGATATGCCGCACGAGGATATCGGAGAGGGCCTCGAGCGCATCACCCTTGAACTTGTCCAAATCCAAGTCGCCAGGCGGTTCGTAGTCCGGCAACCGGTTGAATCCTTCCCAGTCGTACGTGCGGCCTCGCCCGGAGTATGCCCAGCGAAATCCTTTGTCGACTGCGTCGGTGGAAAACGCGGCTGTCGACCAGTTATGCCCGTCAGGGCTGGCTTCGGAATTCACAAAAAAGCGGTCGAAAAGACCGAAGCGCTGCGCCAGCGCTCGCTGATTGGGCGTAATCGATTGGGCCGTGCCGTTCGGACGGCGCGCGGCTTCGCCGCTTCCAAAAATTGCCAAGTCCGGCTGGCCATCCGCGGGATGGCCGTCGCCCGACATTTTCACGTCGCCAAACACCTGGTCGTAGGTGCGGTTTTCCTTGATGATGTAGATGATGTGCTTGACGGGGCTCTCGCCTGCAAAGAGTTTTGTCTGCGCGAAATCCATCAGGCCGTCATTTTGCATGGCTTGCTGCGTGTAATGCGCGAGTGTCGGATCGTCCGGTAAAGAGACCATGCTGATGTTTCCCGACACAATCGAGCCGCTATATTGCCCACCCTGGCGATTTTTTTCTTTATTTGGCGGAAAGGCGACGTTCGGGGGGTTCGGCGTGCGTCCGCTGTTATTCACGCGCATCGAAGACGGTTCGAAACCCGTGCCTTTTCCATTTCCGATGAAAAGCCTTCCGTCCGCGACCGCGACAGCTGACGGATACTGCCCCGTCGGAATAAATCCGAGGACTTTGGATTTTTCGCTGTTGTGATTGTTTTTGGCAGATTTTTCTCCCCGGCCTCTCTCTGAAAGGGCGACTACGGCGACCGCATTACTATGCGCGTTTGCGACGTACAAAGTTTTTTCATCGTCGCTGAGAGCCAACCCCTCGGGGCTGGAACCCGTCAAGGCGTTTTCCGCAAGCCGCACATCGATTCGCTCGATTTCCTGGTCTGTGGCCGTATCGATGACCGACACGCTGTCCGCGTTCGAATTGGCAACAAAAATCCGCGTGCCTTCTGCGTTCGAGACCATCGTGGTGGGATGCCGGTCCACACTGATGAATTTCTCCACCGTCGCACGGCCGTTCAGCGCAATCACCGCAACCGAGGAATCGTTCCAGCAGGAAACATACGCGCGTGCCTTCTTTCCGTTTCCCAGCACCATCACGCCGTAAGGGTAAATGAATTCATTCGGTTTGTCGGGGTGATGCAAATCCAATCGCTGCATTTTGCGTGCACCGTTGACGTTGCGCACTATCGTGGCGCTGTCACCGAGGTTATTCGCGATGACCAGCGTCTTGCCATCCGGGGCCAGTCCCAGCCCTGTCGGGTACAGCGCGGCTTTCCCTTTGTTGTAATCCTTGGGGGATTCCTCACCGGGATTGCTGATGACAAAAGACGGCGCAGTGACTTTGGTGTCTGGTCCGGGAGACGCCGGCTGGATGGGTGCAGCAGCTTTTGGCTCGAACCGGAAGATCCAGACTTTGTTCTCAAATCCCCCTGAAACGTACATGAAAAAAGTGCCGTCGGCGGCCGCGGTTTGGGAAAATGCCAAGCCGACGTTGGCGCTCTGTGGCGTGGGGAAATAGACGTTCTGAATGACAACAGGCTCTGGACTTGCGTTCAAGTCGATCACGGCGATCGACTGCTGCGCTTCGTTGGTTGCTTCGCTGAACTGCACGCCGTATCCGCTGTTGACCACGACGAGGTAACGTCCCCTGCCTCCATGCCCGAGAGCGTCCGGGCTGCGCAACACCGTCATCGGCATTGCGCCGACTGCTGGAAGGTGCGTCCCCGCATCCATTACCAGCGTGCCAGCCGGGGTGATGGGTCGGCCTTCGCTGGCGGGTTCCTGCTGGGCCCTCGCCGTTTTGCAGGAGATCAATCCAGCCAGCAGAAGTGCGAGCTGCAGTCGAATTCTCATAATTCCCTCGTTCGGTTTCGCGCAAACCAGCTCAAATTCCGTTCTTTCAATCAGCTCCAAATGTACCCGGATGGCAGCGTAAGACGAAATTATTTCGCAAGTTTAAACGAATCCAAGCTGAACCCAATCCTCGCCGATATGAATCAATGATTTGACCGAAACGGCTCTCGCTTCTACGATGGTAACTCGCGTGGCCCACCCTGACCGAGCCGCGCCAATGAGATTCAAATGAGAACCAAACTTCTAGCCGCAATCGCGCTTTCTCTCCTGCCCCTGTTGTTGACCGCACAAACGGTCGACGAAATCGTGAAGAAAGCGATAGAAGCGCGCGGCGGCCTCGACAAAATCAAGGCGGTCCAATCGGAAAGAATCAGCGGGCAGATATCCCTCGCGCAAGGCGTGGATGGCACTGTTGTGCTTGAGCTTCAGCGGCCCCACAAGCTGCATTCGGAAATCACCGTTGAAGGCAAAAACATCGTGCGCGTTTACGACGGCAAGTCGGCCGGATGGATGATTAATCCTTTTACGGGCAACTCCGACGCGCAACCCATGTCTGAAGAAGAATTGAAAGGCATGCCCGACGAAGCCGACCTGGACGGCCCGCTCGTGGATTACAAGGCCAAAGGGTCGGCAATCGAGTTGGTCGGCAAAGAGGATTTGGATGGCAAGGCGGTCTACCGCCTCAAACTGACGAGTAAGAGCGGAGAAGCCCGCACGTACTTTATTGATGCCGCCACTTTCCTCACCATCAAGTGGGAGGGCCTCCGCAAGGTCGGCGACCAGCAACTCCCGTGGGAGTCGAATCTTTCCGACTATCGCGAAGTGCAGGGCCTAAAATTCCCCTTCAAGATCGACCAGGGGAGCCCTGGCACGCAATTCCAGCAGATGCTCACCATCGAAAAGATCGAGCTGAACCCCAAGATTGACGATTCGCATTTCGCCAAACCCGTTGCGCCCGAGGCCCCACCCGCTCCTTCTTCGCCTCGCGGAGCCTAGATGGACCCGATAGGCCTTACGCAACCCTCGACAAGACAACAAATTGCGGCCCGCTTCGTCAGATTTCCTTTTGGTACACCTCCCCTGACAAATGACTCTTGCTTGTGGAGTTCGCGCCGCATACGATAATTGAATCCCCATGGAACTTACGCTCAATCTCGTTTGGGTAGGCGTGGCGATTGTCGGGATATTGGTGCAAATCGTCATGCTCCTCCGCGCCGGCTCGGTTGGCTGGCGCCGCGAGAACCCCTGGCGGGGAATCTTGGCCATGGCCTCCGCGCTGGTGATCCTCTTTTTCGTCATTTCCATGACGGATGACCTGCACGATCAGGCGCTGCTGCTTGAGGAACGCAAGCTTGGCCGAGTGACACTGGGCATGCGAGCTTCTGAGGACCCTTCCTCCGAGCGCTCGCTCGGTTACCATTCTTGGCAGTTCTTCCCCGTGGGGCCATTTTCTCCTCCGTCGCTGGGCGCCGTGAGCAGGCTCGGTTCGCAATTCGGACTACGGCTTGCCCCTGCGGTGGAGTGTGACTGCCTCTGTGGCCGGGCCCCGCCAGCCTTCCGAGCCTAGATTTTCTGTCAATCATTCATTCATAAAAGTGGTTTCTGGAGAAGCGGAATGAAACCAGTGCCCTTGTCTGGTGGCTTCTCGATTTGGTGGTAGCATCCCCGGAAAAACTTCTTCAGCGAAGTTGAAAAAGCAAGAGGAAATGGACATGCAGCTATTTGCAAAACGTCTTTGCTTGGGATTTCTGTTCGGCGCGGCTCTCGCAACTGGTGCAGCGGCCCAGCAGCCGCTGACCTGGCAAGAGGTCCGCGACCGCTTCGAGAAATCGAACCCGACTTTGCTTGCGGGACAGGTCGGTATCGAAGAATCCAAGGCGTCGGAAATCACGGCGTATCTGCGCCCGAACCCGAGCCTTGGATTGACCGTTGACCAACTCAATCCGTTCAACGGCGGACCCCCGCACAGCACTTTTGGCACGCTTCTGACTGTGGCAACTGTCGGCTACTTGCACGAGCGCCAACACAAGCGCGAACTGCGCCGCGAGAGTGCGCAAGACGCCACGAAAATTGCCGTGTCCGCCCAGGCCGATCTCAATCGAAACCTCTTGTTCACTTTGCGCATGGCCTTTGTGCAAACGCTTCAGGAAAAAGCCATCTATGCCCTGGCCAAGGAAAATCTGGCCTATTACGACCATCTACTCGATGTGAACCGCGAGCGGTATAAGGCAGGAGCAATCTCCCAGGTGGACCTGGACCGCCTCGAGCTTCAGCGCGTGACGTACGAATCAGACCTGCAAATCGCGGAGGAAAGCCTGGAGACTGCGAAGATCCTGCTGCTGATGCTGTTGAATGAACGCACCCCGGTCGAGCAATTCGACGTCACCGGGCCGTTCGATTTTTCGTCGCAAATCGCCCCGCTCGACGAAATGCGCCAGGCGGCGCTTGATGCGCGTCCGGATTTGCGGGCTGCACTTCAGTCCATCGAGAAAGCCAAGACGGATCACCGGTTGGCGGTAGCCAATGGCTCAACTGACCCTACCTTTAACTTCGACGTCGGCCGCAATCCTCCCATCGACCAGTATTTTGGCTTCGCTGTAAGTTTTCCGCTGCGCATCTTCGACCGCAACCAGGGAGAAAAACTCCGTACGCAACTCGACATTGACCGCAACCAGAAGCTGGAGCAAGCGGCCCGCGCGCAGGTTTTCAGTGATGTGGATTCTGCTTATGCCACGGTCACAAGCACGGTTACCCTCCTTGAGCCGTACAAGGCTCGCTATCTGCAACAGGCTTCGCGAGTGCGGGACACCATCTCTTTCTCGTACGAGCACGGGGCTGCATCTTTGCTCGATTTTCTGAATGCGCAAGCCGACTATCGCACCGTCCAGGTCAACTATCTCAATTTGGTGGCTTCCTATCTGGATGCCGTTAATCAACTGAACCTTGCAGTGGGCCGTGAGGTGATCCAATGAGACGTCTCGTGTTTGAAACCGTCGGTTTATTGGTCAGCATTGGTTTGCTGTTTGCCGGCTGCGGCGACAGCAAAGGCGATCCCAAAGCGGAGGCTCCTCCGCCCGCCAAGGTCGAGCACGAACAGGATGCCAATGTCTTTCAAGTGGACCATCCGGAACAGTTCCCGCTGACGCCGGCGCTGGAACACGCCTCTTCTGCGCAGTTGACGGTGACCGGAACGGTCACCCCTGACGTATCCCGGAATGTGCCGGTTATCTCCATTGCCACTGGGCGGGTTGTGGAGATCAAGGCGAGACTGGGAGACACGGTACAAAAAGGCCAGGTGCTGCTCCGCGTGCAAAGCGCCGATATGTCGGGGGCGTTCTCCGACTATCGCAAAGCCGTGGCGGACGAAAAACTGGCGCACGTGCAATTCGACCGCGCCAAGCTGCTCTACGACAAGGGAGCGATCTCGTTGAACGATTATCAAACCGCCGAGGATGTCGAGAATAAAGCTCAAGTTGACGTGGAAAATACACGGGAACGCTTGCATGTCCTGGGTGGCGACCCGAGTAATCCTGCCCCTATCGTGGACATCCGCGCCCCGGTTTCGGGCGTGATCACCGACCAGCAAGTGACGAACGCGGCTGGAGTCGCTGGTTTGGGCTCGCCCAATCCGTTCACCATTTCCGACCTGAGCCGCGTGTGGATTCTCTGCGATGTTTATGAAAACGACTTGGCTACTGTACATGTGGGCGAGACAGCGGAAATCCGGCTGAACGCGTTTCCCGACAAGGCATTGACTGGACAAATCAGCAACGTGAGTCCGGTGCTCGACCCCACGCTTCGGAGCGCCAAAGTCCGCATCGAAGTGAAGAACCCCGGATTGATGAAGGTGGGCATGTTTGTGACCGCGACGTTTCACGGGCAGAAGAAGGAGTCCCACGCCGCGGTTCCGGCGACGGCCGTGTTGCATTTGCACGACCGGGACTGGGTCTACGTCCCGGCGGGCAACAAGAAGTTCCGCCGCGTCGAAGTCCGGGGCGGAATCATGCTCCCCGGAAATATGGAAGAACTCCTTTCCGGCATTACTCCGGGTACGCAGGTCGTTCAGAATGCGCTGGTTTTCCAGAACACGGTGGAACAGTAGATGATTCAGAAACTTGTCGATTTTTCGCTTGAAAATCGCTTTCTCGTCCTGGCTACGGCAATCATGCTCTTCATCTGGGGCGCGATTTCATTTCATCAACTACCCGTCGAAGCCTACCCGGACGTGGCCAACAATTACGTCGAGATCATCACCCAGTGGCCGGGAATTTCCGCGGAGCAGATTGAGCAGCAGGTCACCATCCCGCTCGAGATCGTGATGAACGGCATCCCGCATGTGACACACTTGCGCTCGTTTTCTCTCTTCGGGCTCTCGGACCTGAAGCTGATTTTCGATGATGAGGAGGACAACTCCTGGAACCGCGAGAGAGTTCTCGAGCGGCTTACGCAAGTCACCTTGCCCCCGGGGGTCGTGCCCCAGATGGGTACGGACTGGAGCCCCGTCGGCCAAATCTATTTCTTCACTTTGAAAAGCACGAATCCCAACTACGACGTGATGGAGCTCAAGTCCATCGAAGATTGGGTTGTCGAGAAGAATCTAAAGGCCGTTCCAGATATCGTCGATGTCGCCAGCTTCGGCGGACCTACGCGCGAATATCAGGTCCGCGTTGACCCCAATAAACTGATTTCCTACGGGCTCAGCCTTGCGCAAGTGGAACAGCAGCTCGCCAGCAACAACGCCAATGCCGGCGGCAGCTTCATCGAAGCCGGACTGCAGCAGATCAACGTTCGCGAAGTCGGACTAGTTAAAAATGTCCGTGACATCGAAAACACTGTCATTATGACCAAGAGCGGGACACCCTTGCGGGTCCGCGACATTGCCGCCGTCACGCAAGGCCCCAAAATCCGTCTCGGCCAGTTTGCACGGGCCATTCACCGTGAAGACGGCGTGGTTGTTGACAACGACGATGTGTGCTCAGGCATCGTGCTCTTGCGCAAGGGTGCAGATGCCGACCAAGTCCTCAAAGACCTCCATGCCAAGGTAAAGGAGCTGAACGAGCGCATACTGCCTCCCGGCGTCAAAGTTGTCCCGTTCATCGACCGCAGCGACTTGGTGCACTACACCACGCACACCGTGCTTCACAATTTGACGGAAGGGATCATTCTGGTGGTGATCGTCCTCTTTCTATTTCTCGGCAATGCTCGCGGCGCACTTGTCGTCGCGCTGACTATCCCCTTTTCGCTTCTGTTTGCGGCCACCTGCCTCAAGCTCAAAGGCATCCCCGCGAACTTGCTCTCGCTCGGTGCTCTCGATTTCGGAATGGTGGTCGACGGCGCGGTGGTCATGGTGGAGAATCTCGTGCGGCATTTGGGCCACGTCGAGCATTCCTATAAGACGCCGCTTGAGCGCATCCGCGAAGCGGCCCATGAAGTGCAGCGCCCCGTGTTTTATGCCATTGCCATCATCGTCACAGCCTATCTCCCGATCTTCACGTTGCAGCGCGTCGAAGGTCGCTTATTCCATCCGATGGCCTGGACGGTGGCGTTTGCGCTGCTCGGAGCGTTGCTTTTTTCGATGCTGGTTGCGCCCGTGCTGTCCAGTCTCTTGTTCAGCGACAGTGTGCGCGAATGGCGCAATCCCGTGATGGAGTATCTGAAGAAGTCCTATCGCCGCAACGTTAAGTGGGCCATCGAGCACCGTTTCGTGACGGTGGCGGTCGCGTCCCTTGGACTGGCTTTCACCGTCTATCTCACATTGGGAGGAGTTATCGGTTCCGAATTCCTCCCGCACCTGGATGAGGGCGCGCTGTGGGTCCGTGGCACGTTGGCGCCAAGCACTGGACCGAGCGAAGGCATTCGCCTCGCAAACCAGGCCCGCATCGTGCTCTGCTCGTTTCCCGAGGTCCCGCAATGCACCAGCCAGGTTGGACGTCCCGATGATGGAACCGATACGACCGGTTTCTTCAACACCGAATATTTCGTCGATTTGAAACCGAAAGAGCAATGGCGGCCGGTTTTCCAGCAGGACAAAGAGCGGCTGATCGCCGCCATGAGCCGCGAACTCAACAAGATTCCCGGCGTCGTCTGGAATTTCTCTCAGCCTATTTCGGACAACATGGAAGAAGCAGTCAGTGGAGTCAAAGGTGAGCTGGCAACAAAGATATACGGCGAGGATCTGAAGGTCCTCGAGGAGAAAGCGGATCAGATCGTCGCGGTGATGCGGGAGGTGAAGGGCATCGAGGACCTGGGAGTCTTTCGAGTGCTCGGGCAGCCGAACTTGGAGGTCACTGTCGATCGTGCGCAGGCGGCGCGCCATCAAATCAACGTGGCAGACGTTCAAGATGCCGTCCAAACCGCCGTGGGTGGAAATGCTCTCACGACTGTGTTGCAAGGCGAGCAAAAATACGACCTTGTGATGCGTTACCTGCCGGAGTACCGCAGCACGAGGGAGGCGATTGAGAGCATCCGCTTGTTGGCTCCCTCGGGCGAACGCGTCTCCCTCGCGCAGCTTTGCAAAATCGAAGTCCGCGACGGAGCTTCGGAGATCTATCGCGAAGCGAACCAGCGTTATATTGCGATCAAATACAGTGTGCGTGGCCGCGATCTCGGCGGTGCTGTCGAGGAATCCATTGCCAAGGTCAACGCGCAAGTGCAACTTCCGCGCGGCTACCACATTGACTGGGAAGGTGAATACGAAAGCGAAAAACGTGCCGAAGCGCGGCTGTTCCTCATTGTTCCCTTGACAGTCCTGCTGATCTTCGGCTTGCTTTACACTATGTTTCGTTCGTTTAAATGGGCGCTGCTGATTCTCGCTAACGTCGCGCTGGCGCCAATCGGAGGGCTGCTTGCCCTTCTTTTCACCGGAACGCACTTCAGCGTATCCTCCGGCGTTGGCTTCCTCGCACTTTTTGGAGTTTCCGTGCAAGTTGGAGTGATCATGTTGGAATACATAAATCAACTTCGCGCACGAGGGCATACGATCGAAGATTCCGCCATCGAGGGCGCCGTTCTACGTCTTCGCCCCATTATGATGACCATGTTGGTGGCCACCCTTGGCTTGTTGCCAGCCGCTTTGTCACATGGGATCGGCTCCGACTCGCAGCGGCCTTTCGCCATCGTCATCGTCGGCGGTCTCGTATCTGCCCTCGTCTTGAGCGTCATACTGCTCCCGACTTTGTACGTCTGGATTGCCCGCGACGGGGACAAATTGCCTGCTCCCGAAGCGGACTTTGCCGAGGAATCGTAGCCCGGTTCCTGCAGCTTTGGTTGGGATTCGCATTTGCCGGTGGGTATCGCGAGCTCGAGTGGGGGTTTGAAAAGGTGAAAAACGAAGAAATTCGTGCACGCATCGAGGAAATCGGCATCATCCCTGCCGTTCGTGTCGGTTCGGCGGAGCATGCGCGCTATGCGGCGGAAACCGTTTGCCGCTCGGGAATTCCGATCGCGGAAATTACGATGACCGTGCCGAACGCCCTTGACGTGATTTCCGGTTTGGTAAAGAACGTCCCGGATATAATCGTTGGAGCCGGAACCGTCCTCGATGTGGAAACCGCCCAACGTTGTGTCGATGCCGGTGCGCAATTTCTGACCAGCACAGGGTTTGTTCGAGAAGTGGTGGAATTTGCGCGCAAGCAGGAAATGCTTGTTATTGCCGGGGCATTGACGCCAACCGAAGTGATTCATGCGTGGAAGGCGGGCTCGGACATGATCAAAATATTTCCCTGTGCACAGGTCGGTGGCGCCAGCTACATTCACGCGTTGAAGGTGCCCTTTCCTTATGTTCCGCTGATTGCTTCGGGCGGCGTGGACCAACAGACCGCGCTCAACTACATTCTCGCTGGAGCGTCCGCACTGGGCATTGGGGGCGAGTTGATTCCTAAAGAAGCGCTCCAGCGCAAGCAGGAGCATCGCATTCGTGAACTTGCACGGAGGTTCTTAGGCAAAGTTCAGGAAGCGCGCAAAAGGATGGCCGGTTCGTAGAAGCTGTCCTGTCGATCGGCAAGGCGGCCGAGTTGCGTTGCCTACTTTTTGCCTTGGCGGTGCGGCTGCTATGCTTTGTTCGTGACGGAATCTTCTACTGTCATCGATATTTCCCAAAACTCCGGTCTTTGCAGCACCTGTGTACATGCTCGCAGCATCAAATCGGAGCGCGGCTCCGCCTTCATTTTATGCGAGCTGTCTTCACGCGACTCCCGATTCCCCAAATACCCGCGCTTGCCTGTGCTCGCCTGTGATGGTTATCAGAAGAAAGCATAGCGCGGGCCTATCGCTTCCGCCCTCTTTCTAGCTATTTAATGTTGCATTATGGTAAGTTGTCTGCGGGCTCATCCTCTGCGGGGATGGTCGCATGGCTTCCCGCCTCAAATTGCCTCTCACTGCTGCACTGTTTCTGCTCGCTTGTCCTGTCCTTGCCCGAGCCGACAAATTGACAATTACCAGCAATCCTTCGGGAGCTACAGTCGAACTCGACGGCGTCGCCGTCGGCACTACGCCTTTTGAAAAAGACTTTCCCGGCGGCTACTTCCACAAAACACACACCGCCCTTGGCGCCCGCCTCGAGCATCCCCTAGTCGCTCGCCTCAGCTTGCCCGGCTACGTAACAAAGGAACTGAAGCTCACCGAAGGCCCCATGAACTGGCTCTCTCTCAATGGCCACAACCGCGGCGAATACTGGCTCTTCAAGTCCGATCACTTCCACGTTGAGCTCCAGGCAATTTCTCAAGCCTTTACCGGCGAAGTGGCCGCCAATCTCGCCGGCACCATTCCCTCAGCTCCGCCGGATCTCCCGGTCAAGGAAATTGTGCGACAAGCCAAGCCCGCGGTCGTTTACCTCCGAGGAGTGGACAAAGCGGGTTCAGGATTTTTTGTCACCGGCACAGGAGTGATTGTCACCAACGCGCATGTCGCTCGCGGGGAGGAGTCGCTGCAGGCAGTCCTCGCTACTGGCGAGCAACTCGAAGCCAGAGTCCTCTTCATCGACGCCGACCTCGATATCGCGCTCGCGAAAGTGGAGAAGCCTCCCAACAAGCCAGACTTTCCCCATCTCGCTCTTACGCCTGCCTCCACTGTCCGAGAAGGAGAAACTGTCTTGGCCATTGGCAATCCCGGTGACGCCATGCCTTTTAGCACAACGAAAGGCATTGTCAGCGCCGTTGGCACGTTTCCCGACGCAGGGCCGGGCATTTGGGTGCAAACCGATGCGCCGATCAACCCCGGCAACAGCGGTGGGCCGCTGCTCAATTCGCGCGGCGAAGTGATTGGCATCAACACGCAAAAGCTCGTCAAGAAAAATGTCACCGGCATTGGTTTCGCTCTCAGCGCCTCAGATGTCCTTGACGTTCTTCACCGCTTCTATCCGCAACTCGCCGCTTCCGGACCGCAAAGCTCTCCCGAGCCAAGCAAGGCATCGATAATTCAAGAAGCGGCCCGCACCGAATCTTCTGACACGCCCTCTTCCGTAACTCCGGAGGGCACGGGCACCGTTGTCATCACTTCGGAACCGGACGGCGCGGAAATCTTCGTCGACGAAAAATTTCACGGCAACGCTCCCGCCACTCTGAGACTTCCCGCAGGGAGCCACGTGATTGTTCTGAAGTTTCCGGGCCACGCCGATTGGCGCCGCACTCTCGAAGTCCTTAAATCCAGTAAAACCTCTTTGAAAGCTGCTCTCGAACCCGGCTCCTGACTTCTTACAGCGCCTGATTGCAATTCTCAGTGCCACGAAGCAAAAAAGGCAGGGCGTCACGCAAGACGCCCTGCCTATTCGCTTTGCTTTTTGCTTTTATTCTGGTCGCTTTGGAGTATTCGGCGGATTCGAATCTGGCGTTTGCGGATGCGCCGCCACGGGAGTCATGTTTGCGCCGCCGCTTGCGGCCGCCAGCTCCGAAGGCTTGTACTTCGGCGCGCTCACGTAGCCGTGCACCAGATTCTTCTCAATTCGGTTCACCACCACTTGCACCGGCTGCCCGTCCGTCTCCGAATGAATCCAGATCGGCTCGTACAGATTCACGTTCTTTTTCGTCAGCCGGTTGTCGTCCACGATCATCTGCAAGTCGAAGCTCTTGTGCTTCGTGTCCGCCTTGCGCAGCGAAAGCGTCAGCGGCCCCACGCGCTGGAACTGTTTCGACTTCTCCAGGTCGAACTCGTAGTAGCTGCGCTCGCCTTTCTTCTCCAGCGCCACTAATTCCTCGTGCGTCTTGGCAATCGAACCATTCAGCTCGTCGCGCGTCGAGCTCAGGCTTCCTTCTAGCTCTGACCGGTTCTTGGCGACCAAGTCCTGCGTCTCTTTCAGTTCTTTTTGCTGCGCTTCCAACTGCGTCTGCAACTCTTTGTAGCGTTTATCCGCTGCCGTCATGCCGCGCTTGGCGGCCGGTCGCGTACCCGCCGCAGTCTTGGCAGGTGCAGGGCTAGCAGTTTGCGCTGCTGCCTTTGCAGCCGCCGCTTGCTGCACAGCGACCATGTCATTCAGCTTCGCGCTCAGAGTATTGACCTGCCCTTGCAGTTGGTTGATGGTCGCATTGGCCATCGACTCTTGTGCCGTCAGATGACCGACCATAAGTTGCTGCCGGTAACCGTAGCCAAACGCCAGTCCCGCCGCGACGAACAACGCCACAACGGCCAGCACCAGCCACCGTTTTACATCCATCCTTGCTGTCTCCGGCCGATTCCCGTCCTGGTTTTCGTGCTGATACTCTTCCATCCTTTTCCTCCTCAATCCGATCCGGGTCTTTCCTCGCAATCGACGGACCTACACAGTTAATTCTCCAGTCTAGCTAAATCCCCGCCTCTCAATGACTAACGGGTCGTCACGGCGCGAATGCAGAATCTTCGCCGGTACTAGTCCCTGCAAATTTCTCCGTCTCCGGCGCGTCTTTCCACGGTCTGCCCCGCGCGCACCCCGCCTTTCCCTCCCCCCGCGTTGCCCTTCGCCTACTCGTGTGTTAGCATCCGCCAAGTAAGAAGAGCGTCCCAGGGATTTTTCGATTCTTCCTTCGACTCCGCCCGCTCGGAGCCCCAGGAAA
>Ga0187780_10001177_pt1 | contig 19705 bp, 12 predicted proteins | sample 1015_Q2_SP10_20__FD_132429 | JGI IMG/M metagenome (GOLD analysis project Ga0187780, IMG submission 132429) | Tropical peat soil microbial communities from peatlands in Department of Meta, Colombia - 1015_Q2_SP10_20_MG | ecosystem: Environmental > Terrestrial > Soil > Wetlands > Peat | place...
AAACACAACACGTTCATGGCCGTTCCGGTTGTGTTTCTGATGATCAGCAATCATTATCCTGTCGCAACCTATGGAAGCGCGTACAGTTGGGAAACCCTGCTTGCGCTGGTTGTCGTCGGCTGGCTCGCCGCAAAAGCCATTCGTTCGGCGTAGTCCCCGACAAACTTCTGTAACGTGAGGAACCACGTTTGGTGCAGAAAACAATCAACTCGGCAACTCTCGCGAGCGAAGTGATCGCTCGTTGCCAGAAGCTGGCCCGTTTCAGCGAAGACGCAAGCGGCACGCGCCGAACGTTTCTGTCGCCGTCCATGCGCGACTGCCACGCCGAAATCACCAAATGGCTGAAAGCCGCCGGGGCCGAAGTCTCCGTCGATGCTGCGGGAAATTTGCGTGGCTTTTATTCCGGCGCACAACCCGGAGTGCCTCGCATTCTGATCGGTTCGCATCTCGATACTGTTCCGAACGCCGGCGCGTACGACGGCATTCTCGGTGTGGTCATTGGCGTCGCGCTGTTGGAATTGCTCGAGGGCCGTAAGCTTCCCTTCGGGATCGAAGTGATCGGCTTCTCCGAGGAAGAAGGCGTGCGCTTCGGCGTTCCGTTCATCGGTAGCCGCGCGCTGACAGGCACACTCGACGCGGACCTTCTGAGCCGCCACGACAAAAACGGGGTTTCGGTCGAAAAGGCCATTAGAGACTTCGGGCTGAATCCCGCAGAAATTCCGCGCGCTGCTTTGCGCGATGATTGTCTCGGCTACCTTGAATTTCACATTGAACAAGGGCCCGTGCTCGAAAATCTGAATCGGCCGCTCGCTGCAGTGGATGCCATCGTCGGGCAAAACCGCCTGGAATTTATTTTCACGGGCCGCGCAAATCATGCCGGCACAACTCCGATGCATCTTCGGCACGACGCTCTTGCCGCCGCCGCGGAATGGATTGTCGCGGTGGAGGATCTCGCCAAGAAAACTCCGGGCCTTGTAGCCACCGTCGGTTTTGTCGAAGCCAAACCGGGAGCGATCAACGTGATCGCAGGTGAGGCTCACGCCACTCTGGATCTTCGCCATCCTTCGGACAGCATTCGCACGCAAGCGCTCGACGACTTGACGCGCGCTGCGGAAGCAAGAGCGGCGAAACGCGGTGTGTCCGTGACCTGGAAAACGCTTCTTGCGCAGCGAGCCGTGCCGATGGATCGCTTCCTTGTAGAGCAAGTCGAACGCGCGATTTTGCAAGCGGGCTGCGAGCCGCACCGCATGGCCAGCGGCGCAGGACACGACGCCATGATCCTCGCGGACAAAGTTCCGGCGGCGATGATTTTTCTGCGCACGCCGGGAGGCATCAGCCACGACCCTGCGGAGTCGGTGCATCTCCAGGACGTGGCCAGCGCGCTCGAATGCGGCATGCATTTGCTCGAACAACTTTCATCGTCGCAGGAATTTCTCACAAGGACGCTCCGTGCATAACTTAGGCGAAACGCGCAGTTCGCATCAACGCAATCATCTATTGCTCACTCCGGACACGTTTGTGCGGACGACACTTCCGGGGATGAAAAACGCATCGGCCATCGTGCACGCTGGTCCCGCGATGGGCGCGAAGTTCACGGAGTACACCGTCGAGTTTGAAGCACAAGGCGAATTGGGACCCGCCGCCGTGCAAAGATTTTTGTACGTTCTCGACGGAGCGATTGCACTGGAGGCAGAAGGCAAGCGTCACGAGCTTGGTCCCCGCGGATACGCGTATCTCGGCGAGGGTCTGGCGCATCGGGTGAGTGCGCGAGAGAAAAGCCGTGCGGTGGTCATCGAAAAGCCTTACGTGAAACTCGAAAACGTTGCGGCGCCGCGCTTGCTCGTTTCCAGCGAGGACGCCGTCGCATCGGAACCCCTCGACGGCGATCCCGACTTGCAAGTGAACCATCTCCTTCCCGACGAGCCGCCATTCGATTTCGCGGTGAACGCCATGGTCTATCAACCGGGCGCCGCGCTGAGCATGGTCGAAATGCACGTCATGGAGCATGGACTGCTGATGCTCGAAGGCGGCGGCATTTATCGTCTCGGCGATCATTGGTATCCGGTTGCTGCGGGCGATTTCATCTGGATGGCGCCGTGGTGCCCGCAGTGGTTCGGCGCGATCGGAAAGAAGCCGGCGAAATACCTCATCTATAAGGACTGGAACCGGCACCCGCTGGCAAGCCCACCGCGATGAATCTTGAGATTGACCGCGACCGCCTGAGCCGAGAAATCGAAGAGCTGGCACGCTTTTCCGATGCGGAAGCACCCGCAGTCACGCGAATTGTTTTTACGCCGACGGATTTGCAGGCGCGCGGGTGGGTCATTGCGCGCTGCGAAGAAGCCGGGCTAGCGGTGAGACCAGACCCCATCGGAAATATTTTTGCGCGATGGAATGGAAGCGATACCACAGCGGCAGCGGTGGGCACGGGCTCGCACATCGACGCAATTCCGAACGCCGGAAGATATGATGGCGTGGTCGGCGTGCTTGGCGGATTGGAGGCGATTCGCGCGCTGCAACGCAGCGGCTTCCGCCCCAAGCACTCGATCGAGTTGCTGGTGTTCACTTCCGAAGAGCCGACGCGGTTTGGGATAGGATGCCTCGGCAGCCGGTTGCTTTCGGGAACGTTGAGCGCGGAAGCGGCAAGAAAGTTGACGGACAAAGAGGGCGCGTCGCTCGAAGAGGTGCGACGGAAAGCGGGCATGGATGGCGCGCTCGAAAGCGTGAAGCTGCCGAACGGGTACTTCAAAGCATTTGTGGAGCTGCACATCGAGCAAGGGCCGCTACTCGAACAGCAAAAAATTCCGCTCGGGGTGGTCACGAGTATTGCGGCGCCGGCGAGTTTGCGGATTTCCATTGAAGGGGCGGGGGGACACGCGGGCGGAGTGCTGATGCCCGACCGCAAAGACGCGTTGTGCGCTGCTGCGGAACTGATCCTCGCGATTGAAAATGCGGCGCGGTTGAGCGGCGCTATTGATACGGTCGCAACGGTGGGGATTTGCGAAGTATTTCCCGGCGCGGTGAACAGTATTCCGAGCCGAGTGAACCTGAGCGTGGATTTGCGCGACACGAACTTGGAGCGGCGCGACGCAGTGGTGCGGGCGATCGAAGCGGCCATTGCGACCCTTATGGCGAAGCGGGGTGTATCCATTGCTGTGGAGTTCGTGAACGCGGACGCTCCGGCAGAATGCGCGCCGGTGATCATTGATGCGCTGTCACGGTCGTGCACAGAGCACGGGGAAAAATTCATGCCGATGGTGAGCCGGGCGTACCATGATTCGCTGTTTATGTCGCGGATTGCGCCGGTGGGCATGTTGTTTATTCCGTGCCGGAACGGATATAGCCACCGGCCCGACGAATACGCCTCTCCCGAGGATATTGCGCGCGGGGCGCTGATCCTGGCGGAGACGCTGGCGCGTTTGGCGGAATGAAAAGCCGAAACTCGAAAAACGAGGATCGAAATTCGGGAAGAAAAGTCCCAGCCTGTACTTGAACGTTGAAAAAAAAGAGATTGACCCCACCCACCCCCCGGGCAATTCGTATCGTTATCAAAACAAGGAGGTTGCAAATTGGGCAATTCGTAAACGGTTGGAAACAAAGGAGATGAGGTTCGGTACCAGAACCGAGGAGGAGCGGGTCGTAAAGGCGACGATCGGGGGTGCCCCCCTAGTCTTTTTGCGTAAGAATATGATTGCATGGGAGTTAAGTGGCGGCGGGTTGCTAAGAATATCGTTTGGAAGGAGTTAGGTGATTCCTGGGAAGGGGGCAGCAGGCCAGGGCCTTGAGGAGCTGCACAAGCGGGCTGAACGCTAGGAATCACAAAACACGGTAGCACATAAGACAATATTTGTCAAGATATTTCTAAGTCGTTTAGATACTGAGAGATGATAGAGGGCAGGAATAACTGACAGCGCCGTCCACAAAAACCGGCGTGCTGGGGCAGCAGGCAAGCCCCCTACACAGAAAGGGTGAGGGAGGGAGTAGAAGCGCACAGGCAGGGGTGCTTGTGTCACCGGGGCAGAAAAGCGGCAGCGGGGCTGCCGCACTCCAGGTTAAAGACGGTTGCCGTGCTAGATTTGGGGGCGGAAAAGCGAAGATGAGAGAGTTCTGTTGTGCCCAACCACGCATCCCTAGTTGACCTTTAGTACAGTATCTTTGGCAGAAGCTTCCCCGCTACACTCAGCTCATGATGACCACCTACCGCCGTTTCGCGTCTTTTGTTGCACGCAATCGATTCGCGGTGTTGTTTCTTTGCGGCGTTTGCCTGAGTGGCTCTTCCTGTGGGCGCACGCATGCATCCCCGGCTACGGCAGCAGCCACGGCGCCCGCTGAGCCGGATGCAGTTCTGAAGACGATTCAAGAGTACGGGCGCGGCCACAGCGGAGTCCTTTCCCCGGCCAGTTCCACAAAACCAACCGAGACCGAAGATGCTTACGACGGGCGTATCTCCGACCTTCTGGTTCAGGAAGACTTTGCCCAGCTCGAAAAAATCGCGCGGGAAAATCGCAACGAGAGGAGCCGCTTGATAGGGGGCGTGTGGAAGACGTTTGCCTTTTATACCGGCCTCGGCACAGCGTCTGACACAGGACAACAAAGCGCGGCGTTCTACGAGCAGCAGATTGCCCGCGCCAAGAAATGGATTGCGGCCTACCCGGACTCCACCACGGCACGCGTGGCTCTGGCCTATTTGCTTCTGGACTATGGAGCCTTCGCCCGCGGAAATGGTACAGCCGACACGGTCTCTGAATCCCAGTGGAACCAGCTAAACACTCTCTCCGCCAAAGCCAAAGCGGTTCTTCTGGAAGCCAGCAGCCTCAAGGAAAAGGATCCCGGCTGGTATTACGGGATGCAGTTGATTGCCTTAGGTGAAGGTTGGGACAAAGCGAAAGCCCGGGAGTTGTTCGACCAGGCTACAGCCTTCGAGCCGGACTATTATCACTTCTACAAGCAGTATGCGAACTATCTGCTGCCCCGGTGGTACGGAGAGCCGGGAGATATAACGGCACTCGCCGAGGAAGTCGGCAAGCGAATCCCGGAGCCGCAAGGTTCGATGCTGTACTTTTATATCATCAGCAGGGTCACCTGCTATTGCCGGCAAGACGCGGAAGAGCTGTCGCATGCGACCTATGCCAAAGCCAAACAGGGCTACGACAACATCTCGCGGTTTTACGGGACATCGAACCTGAACGCGAATCGCTTCGCCTTTATCGCTGTGACGTTTAAGGATCAGGCTTCTGCGCGCGAAGCCTTCGAAGCCATTACTGAGACGAAGCTCGATATCTGGTACAACCAAGGAGTGTTCGACACCTACCGGAACTGGGCCTACGGAAACTAGCGGGGATCTTCCCTCGTCCCTAACAACGCGTAAGTCAGAGCACATAACCAAGCGAAGAAACATAGAACTAACCAAGAAAAATTCACCTTCCCGCCAGTCGAACGGCTGGGGCCGTTGATTTACCAGGCAATGGGAGTTCCTTTCTCCGATAAAGGCGAAGATGGATGTAGGATACCTGCCGCGGGACAGGGGCGAAGTGTGGGATGGCGGCCGAGCAATGAGGGTGAGAGGGTCGTAATCGGGAAGCGGGGATTTTGAAAATGACGAGGAAACGGATTTTGTTGGTATGGCTTTTGGTTTTGGTGTGGGTGGCGGCGGGGGCGCAGGGAGTTTTGGCGCAAGAGGCGCCGACGGAAAAGGCGCCGAAAGCGGAGCGTCATGAGTTTGTCATTGCGAATTTTAAGACGGAAAGCGGCGTGACGCTGCCGCAGGCGCGCGTGGTCTACGGCACCTACGGCAAGCTGAACGACGCGAGGGACAACGTGGTGCTGCTGCCGTCGCACTACATGGCGGATTTTCACGGGTACGAATGGCTGATTGGAGCGGATAAGGCGCTCGATCCCACGAAACTGTTCCTGGTGGCGACGGAATTGTTTGGGAATGGGAATTCGTCGTCGCCAAGCAATACGCCGGAGCCGTATCACGGGCCGCGTTTCCCAGTGATGACGATTCGAGACAACGTGGAAGCAGTGCACCGGCTGTTGACCGAAGAGCTGAAGGTCACGCACGTGCGCGCGGTCATCGGATTTTCGATGGGAGCGGAGCAGGCCTTTCAATGGGCGGTGAGCTATCCGCGGTTTGCGGACCGCATCGCGGCAACGGCGGGTACGGCGAAGTGCTATCCGCACGGGGTCGTGCGGCTCGAAGGGCAGATTGCGGCGCTGACGACCGACCCGGTGTTTGCAAATGGAGATTACAAAGAGCAGCCGAAGAAAGGGCTGGAGGCGTTTGCGGTGGTGTGGACGGGATGGCTTTTTTCGCAGGAGTGGTGGCGGAGGGAACTGTGGCGCGAGGGAGCCAAGCCGGGAACGACGTTCGAGCAGGTGTTGAACAACTTTCGCACGAATTTCATTCCCGGAGCGGATGCCAACAATTTGATTCTGCAAATGCGGACGTGGGAAAAGCACGACGTTGGGACCACGCCGGGATTTGGCGGAGACGTGGAGCGCGCGCTGAAGTCGATCCAGGTTCCGATTTTGTATATGCCGTCGGAGACGGATTTGTATTTTCCGGTTGGGGATGCGCGCTATGAGGCGGCGTTTATTCCCGGTGTGTCGCTGGTGCCGATTCCGTCGTTGTGGGGACACACGGCGGGGGCGGCGAGCAATCCGGCAGATGCGAAGGTTTTGAATGAAACGATTGGGAAATTTTTGGCGAGCAAGTGAGAAATGGACAGTCAATTGGGAGAAGAGCGTGATGCATTCACAGTGCCTCCATCGGACTCGAGGGGGCTGAGATCGAGACAGGATTCCTCACTGCGCTCCGATCCGTTCGGAACGACAGACAAAGCGGCAGCAGGGCTGGCGCACTCCAGAAGGCCCCGAGTGAACGGCGGAGGCGGAAACGCAGCTATAAGTAGCTATTCGCGGGCGGGCCAGTGGGCGACGAATTCGCGAACGACTTTGTCGCCAACCGTTTCGGCAGCTTCCAAGGCTTGAAAATAAGCGGAGTACTTTCGGCCGACGAGGCTCTTGAGGCTGTCCGCCGCGCTGATGCCCGGAGGTTCCTGGTCGTAATTGCTGACGGTACGCAGAACGAGGACGCGCTGAAAATCGACGCGGCCGGCTTGCGCGAGGAACGTGAGAGCCTGCAACGTGCCAGTGTCCTCCATTCCACAGACCATGTAATTGCCAGTGCCGTTCGTGTAGTAGCGGGTCCAGGTATTGGCCCATTCGTTCATTTTCGAGCCGTGCCAGAAGGTGCTTGAAGAAAGTTCGTCGCCCTTGGTGACAAACGGTGGTTTTGCAGCATTGGGGAAACCGGCGAAACGCTCGCGGGCTTTGCGAAGTTCTTCTGAATCGGGAAGCGGAGTGGATTGTGTGAGGTGAAACGCCCAGGAGACGAGCGAAGGATTCAGCGTGTAGACCTCGCCGGAGTCGGGCTGAGCAGGCGGTTCGTATGGAGTAGCGTGGCGCAAGGGAACGTAGCCTGTCGGCCATTCTGCGGGAATTTGGCGCGCGTCAATTTCGTAGGCGAGATCGCCATCGATGACATGCTCGGCCCAGACGGCGGAGCCGAGCGAGACGTCAGCGGGATCGCCTCCGGCGATGCCGGCGATAAGCCAATAGGCCTTGGAGAAATCGAAGCGCGGGTCAATGCCAACGGCCATGACCGAAGCGGCTGCCTTGGCGGTGCCTGCGCCGGTCAGAATGCCGAGGACTCCATCTTTGTTCAAGCGAACGTGATGAAACGCGGCGGGGACGGAAATGATCTGATCGAGATGCTCGCGCTCGACCCATAGCTGATATTCACCGGGCATGTCGCCAGTGTCTTCGCCAGCTTCGAGCATGGCAACGACGACGACTTTGATGGGGATTGGTTTCGGTGAAGGAGCGGTCTGCGCGGAAAGGAGCGTGGGAAACAAGTAGAGAAGGAAGCAGGATGCGAGACGGGAAGCGAGAGTCATGTGAGCCCTTAGACAAGAGCAAGAGAGGAGCGGATTTTGGCGTAGCCGGGTTTGATGACGGAGTAGATGAAGTCGCAGCGCTGGTCGTATGGGAGAAAGGCGCTCTTCATCGCGTTGATGGTGAGCTTTTCGAAGTCGTCGAGGCCGAGGCCGTAGGTTTCGGCGGCGGCAGCGAATTCCTTGGACATGGAAGTGTCGCTCATGAGGCGATTGTCAGTGTTGAGGGTGAGACGGAATTTGGCCTGATAGAGAATTTTGAAAGGATGCTCGGCGAGGCTGCGAGCGGCGCCGGTGTGCACGTTGCTGATGAGACAGATTTCGAGCGGGATGCGCTTGTCGAGAACATATTGGGCGAGATCGCCGAGCTTGACGGCTTTGCCGTCGGCGACGGCGATGTCGTCGATTAAGCGCGTGCCGTGGCCGATGCGGTGCGCGCCGCAATATTGAATGGCCTGCCAGATGGATTCCTTGCCAAAACCTTCCCCGGCATGGATGGTGATGTTGAAATTTTCGCGCTGGATGTAGTGGAAGGCGTCGACGTGTTTCTTGGGAGGGTAGCCACCTTCTTCGCCGGCGAGGTCGAAGCCGACGACGCCGCGGCTGCGGAAGTCGACGGCAAGCTCGGCCATTTCGAGCGAGACATCCATGTTGCGCATGGCGCAAATGATAAGGCTGGAGGCGATGCCGAAGTCCTGGCGGCCGCGCTCGAGGCCTTTGAGAACCGCGGAGACAACTTGCTGGTGGGTGAGCCCCTTTTGCGTGTGAAAGACGGGGGCGAAGCGAGTTTCAAAGTAGATGACGCCGTCGCGATGAAGATCCTCGGCTTGTTCGTAGGCAGCGCGCTCGAGCGCTTCCTCGGTTTGCATGACGGCGATGGTGTGAGCGAAGCCTTCGAGATATTTGGGGAGGCTGCCCTGGTTGGCGCCCTGGTGAAACCAGAGCGCGAGTTCCGTGGGGTTGCTGGTGGGAAGGCCGCGGTAATCGACGGACTTTGCGAGGTCGATGATGGTTTTGGGACGGAGGACGCCGTCGAGGTGTTCGTGGAGGAGAACTTTGGGGAGGGATTTCAAAGTTGCGCTGTGCAGTTTCATGAAAGCGAGAATAGCACGCAGAAGGTTGCAGCGCGTGCAGGCAAATAGACGAAGAATCTGGAGTGGAGGCTGCGGGCTGGCTGAGATCCTTTGCTGCGCTCAGGATGACACATTCATAGAGCGCTTGCATCCGTTCGGCGATGGCCGTATCGTAGCGGGCATTCTTTTTTTCAGAATGCGCAGCCAACGAAGAAACCAAACGAAATGGAAAACCCGGTAACAGAGAAACCGCAGTCGGCAAGTTACGGACTGCGATCAGGAGCGTTGTCGCCGATGGAGACCCTAGCGCAGTCGGTCTCGACGATGGCGCCGACAACGACGCCGGTGGCGACGATTCCACTGGTGTTTGCGCTGGCGGGAAACGGAACGTGGCTGGCGTACGTGCTGGCAACAGGCGCGGTCCTGCTGGTGGCGTTGTGCGTGGCGCGTTTTGCGAGATATTCGTCGTCGCCGGGATCGCTGTACTCGTATGCGTCGAGGGTGCTGCCGCCATGGCTGGGAGCGGTGGCGGCGTGGAGCTTGCTGTTGGCTTACATAGCGACGGGCTCGAGCGTCATTGGCGGGTTCTATCATTACGGAAACGTGCTGCTGCATGACGCGACGGGACACTGGACGTCGGCAACGTTGCTGGCGCTGGTGGTGACGGGGATTTCGATGTGGATTGCGTGGCGGGATGTGAAGATTTCCGCCGAACTGATGCTGTGGATTGAAGCGGTGTCGGTGACGCTGATTTTGATTTTGATCGTGCTGGTGCTGGCGCGGCATGGCACGCATTGGGATTGGAATCAGTTGCGATTGAGCGGAATGACCGGCAGCGGGCTGCGACTGGGACTGGTGCTGGCGCTCTTCAGTTTTGTGGGATTCGAAAGCGCGACGGCGATGGGAGCGGAGGCGCGCAATCCACTGAAGGTGATTCCGCGGGCGGTGATTCAAAGCGCGATTCTGGCAGGACTGATTTTTACAGTGTGCGCGTATGCGGAAGTGTTGGGATTCCGCAGCACGGGACAAGACATGGGAACGAGCCAAGCACCGATGCGCGTGCTGGCGGACGTTGCGAGATTTCGCCTGCTCGGATTGCTGATTGACATTGGAGCGCTGGTGAGTTTGTTTGCGGGGACGCTGGCATGCATCACGGCGGCGGCGCGCGTGCTGCTGCTGATGTCGCACCACGGATTGGTGCATGGAACGCTGCGGAATACGGACGCGAAGCACGAGACGCCGACGCGAGCTATTGTGATGACGGGAATCGCGGCGGTAGCGCCGGTGGCGGTGCTGGCGCTTCGAGGAGCGAGCGGGCTGGATGTGTATGGATGGCTGGGGTCGCTAGCGACCTACGGATTCATTGTGACGTACGCGCTGGTGTCGGCGGGATTGCCGAAGTACCTGCGAGAGCATGGCGCGCTGCACGCAGGAGCGCGCGTGCTTTCCGTGCTGGCGTGCGTGGCGATGCTGCTGGCGCTGGCGGGAAATCTTTATCCCGTGCCGGAAGGGCCTTACGGGAAACTGCCCTACATTTTCCTGGCGTATCTGGCGGCGGGGATGCTGTGGTTTTTTGCAAGCGGGCGAAGCAAAAAAGCCGCGCTTGCGGAAAACACTGAGAGCGTGGAAGGAGCAGAAAGCTAGGCGCTCGAATCTTGTTCCCGCTCTCAATGTATTCCTATTCCACGTTTGCGGAACTGGCTTCTTTCTGAAAAATCCACCAAGCCTGTGGAAATCTAAAAAATAAATTTTTGCGAACGAAAGAATTCGTTTTAAATTCATTCGTAATTCGGAGTAATTTCCTTCGAATATTCCGGGGGCGTGGCAAGCCGTGGAACACGGCAGGCAACAATTTCTGAAGAAGAGGAAAACCACACGGGCGCGGCAGGAAGCCGCGCGTGCGGTGAAGTATATCTCGAACAACGGAGGAGGTTGGCACTGAATGCATAAAAATCTGCGGTTAGCGTTTCCCCGCGCGGTTTATTTCCTCACGGCAATTCCCTTCCTCGTCGCTCTCTCCGCCTTCATCCCAACTGCAAAGTCCCAGCAGACGCTGGGAGGAATTACCGGGACGGTCACGGACCGTTCCGGGGGCGCGATTGCCGGAGCAACCGTTTCGCTGGTCGGCGACGAGACGAAACTAACGCGCACGCAGACTACGAATGCAAACGGGGCTTATTCCTTCGTGAACCTGCCTATCGGGCATTACACGCTGACGTTCACGCAGCCAGGGTTCCAAGCGCAAAACGTTCCCGCCATTCTGGTGCAAGCCAACCGCACGGCCACAGTGAACGCGGAGCTGAAAATCGGGAACGTGAATCAATCCATCACGGTCGAGGAAACGCCGATGCTGAACGCCGTGGATACAACCAACGGCTACGTGATGGACAAATTGCAGATTGATTCTGTTCCGCTGCCAACCGGTTCGTTCACTGGGCTGGCGATTCTTTCGCCCGGCGTGAACGCGGAATTGTCGTCCGGCACGGGAGCCAATGCAGGACTGGGAAATGCGCCGGTTTGGGCCAATGGCCAGCGGGATACCAGCAACTCCTACCTATTGAACGGAGTGGATGCCCGGAGCTTGTTCAATGGCAAGAGCACGAGCATGGTGGCTTCGGCGCGCGTCGTGAATAACACGGGCATCGGCAGCACCAGCGCCCTCAGTTCCCTTCCGGTGCAGAGCAGCGCCTCGGTGTACCTTGCCATCGGGGAATCGATACCCTCGCCGGCCCCGGAGTCCATCACGGAAGTGCGCGTGAATACCTCGATGTACGACGCGCAGCAAGGCTCAACCAGCGGCGCGCACATCGACATGAGCACGTCCTCGGGCACGAACGACATTCACGGCACGGCTTACCTGCATCGAGGAACGAACTGGCTGAACGCCGACCCGTATTACTTCAATGCCGATCCCAATATTCCGCTGAGCGAGAAGAATCCGGCGCTGCATCGATACACAGCGGGAGGAGCCTTCGGCGCGCCGATCAAGAAAGACAAGCTTTTCTTCTACGGCTCATATCAATACACGCACGCTTCCGACGAAGAAATCGGCATCTCCCGAGCGTTTGTGCCGCCAGACCTAGGCGCGGCCTCCTGTCCCGATCGATCGGCGACCTGCCTGGCGGCGATTGCGAACAACAACAACCTGGCAAGTTCGCTGGGACTGAACGACTCGACGGTCAACCCAATCATCGGCACTGCGCAAGGCGACATCAACCCGATTGCGTACACGTTGTTCAATTACAAGCTGCCGAATGGCAGCTACCTGATCCCCAACGCAAATCCCAACGCCGTGGTGAACAATCCTGCTTCTACGAGCGCCATGGTGGAGGCGTTCCCGGAAGACGCGGAAGTTCCGGGGACGGCGTATTTTTTTGCCCATCAAGCCGTCGCGAATCTGGACTGGAATCCGAATTCGAAGCATTCCTTCTTCGCGAAGTATTACTACCAGCATGACCCGACGATCGCGCCGTATGCGTATTCGATGGTGGCGGGGTTTTCGCAGCACCTGGATGCCGGGAGCCAGGTAGTCTCGCTGAGTCATACGCAGCTCTTAAAACCCAATTTGAGTCTCACCGAAGTGTTTGGGTTCATTCGCGAAAAGGCCTACTCGACCATCGACCAGCCTTTCACGATGTCTCACTTCACTTCTGCGTGCATGAGCCTCACCGGCGCAACTGCAGCGGACTGCACGATTAACACGTTCGGCTCGCCAGTTTTCCCGGGGATGAGCATTGTGTGGGCCGGAGCGGCCTTCCCGTCCTACCCGTACACGATGAACATAGGAGCTACGGGAGATTCCCAAGGAGCGTTAACGGGCGTTTTTCAGAACCGGTTCAATCCGTCGGCGAACGCCATCTGGACCATCGGCAAGCACACGGTGACGTTTGGCGGCAGCTTCGCCTACACGCAACTCAATACGCGCGACCGCCGAAATGAAATGGGGATGATTGCCGCGCAGTCCATCAACCAGTTCCTGCAGGGAGTGCTCAACGACGACTATTTGTACAACGGAACCCTGTGGCTCGTGGGCAATCCGAATCGCTATTGGCGGGCGAAAGAAAATGGGGAGTACATCCAGGATAAATTCCAGATGCGCTCGAACCTGGCCATCACGGCGGGAGTGCGCTTCGATTGGGACGGCGGCTTGACGGAAAAATATGGCCACCTTTTGAACTTTGATCCTTCCAAGTATGCCTACGATCCGACGACGGATACGATCACGTCCAACGGCTTAATCGTCGCGGGCAAGGGAGGCGTGAGCAACACGACTTTGACGGGGCGCCAGTGGGGATTTGCTCCGCGGTTTGGAGCGGCCTGGAGTCCGAAGATGTTTAACAGCAAAGTTGTTGTTCGCGCGGGGTGGGGGATGTATTACGATCGCGGCGAACTGTATTCCTATTTGTCGCCGGGCGTGACGCAGACTGTCTCGGCCGGTGGACCCTTCGGGATCAACCAGCAGCAGCCGTTCGTGAATACCCAGTTTTGTCCCACGGCGGTACCCGGAACATACCAGTCCTGCACGACTACGCTGTCGAACCCCTGGGGCACGACACTTGGGCCTCAGCCTACGGGCGATCCATCGAGCGTGGTCCTGCCCAACGCGAATGCAATCGAAGGCGGCTCGATACCTTTCTACTTGGGGGTGTACGCGCGGGGCAACAAGCTTCCCTACACAATGAATAGCACGCTCGACATTCAGTGGCAGCCACGAAATGACCTGGCGATTGACATCGGCTACGTGAACGGGCTCGGGCGGCATGAGATCATCCCCATTCCGTTCAATCAGGCGAGAATTGCGTCTCCGGGAAATCCACTCTGCGGACCAGCGAAGGTATGCGCAAACCCGACGGGGTCGCCGTTTGTGCAGTCTTACACGTATGGATATACGGTGCAGACCTGCGCGAATGGAGGATTTCTCGGCTGTACGTTGACGTTGCCCGCCGCAAACGGTCAGCCATCGCAGCCGATGCAATTCACGTCCGAAGGCGGGAACGTAGATTTGCGCGTTCCGTACATTGGCTACGCGGGAGAGTCGGAGGCATATACCGCCGTCGGCATATCGGCGTACAACGCACTCCAAGCGCACGTCGAAAAGCGGCTCAGCCACGGACTCCAGGCGGGCGTCTCTTACACGTTCTCACGCTCACTGGATGAGCAAAGCGCGCTGGGCCTCTTCTACAACGGAAACAACCCGCTCAATCTTCGCGATGGATATGGCCCATCGGACTTTGACCGCACACACGTTTTCAATATCGATTATCACTATGAATTGCCGAAGATGGCCTCCGCCAATTCCTTCGCGGGCAAAGTGGCGAACGGCTGGGGCATCCAGGGCGTCATCATTCTGCAGAGCGGGCAGCCCTTCAGCGTAGTCGATTACTCAGGCGCGGTAGGAAGCCTGTTCTACAGCATCAACGATGGAATCACGAATCCGATTGTGCCGCTCAATTTTGCGGCGGGTTGCACGCCGGGCAAGGCGGCCACCAGGGCTACGGGAAACAATTTCAATGCTCCCGCGCTGAATGCCTCCTGCTTCACCGTGCCGGTGCTCGCCCCGGGCGCGCTGAACGGCGCGATTCCGCCAGGGGACGTTTACGAGACGAATTTCACTTCCGGGCAGCGCAACATCTTCCGCCAAGCGTGGCAGAAGCGCGCGGACGCTTCGCTGGTAAAGGTTACGAAACTGACGGAGCGGTTCTCGCTGAAGTACAGCTTGGATGTTTACAACCTGACGAATCATCCGAGCTTCGACATCCCCATCGACAACGTTTCGCAGAACCTGGGCTTCAGCCCGTTCCCGTCGACGGCGAACACTCCGAACGCGGTGCCATCCCCGCAAGCCTGCGCGGCCAACGGAGGAAATCCTTTTGTAAGCGGCTACTTCTATCAGTGCCCGACCGGCCTCGGGCAAGTAACCAAGACCATCGGCAGCGCGCGGCAGATTCAAATGTCGCTGCATTTCATGTTCTAGGCTTGCCGATTAATCAGGGAGACAAACGGCGGCCCTTGGGCCGCCGTTTGCATTTTGTGAAGAGGTCGTTCTTGCACGCAACCCATACCGTTGCTTTGCTAGAGTAGGAGCGTGGGAAGCAACGGTGAAAACAAGCCTCTTTGAGATTTTCAAGATTGGGATTGGGCCATCGAGCTCACACACGGTTGGCCCGATGCGGGCCGCGAGGGAGTTTGCCGCGAGCTTAGGTTCGAACGATTTGCTAAGGCGAGTCCACCGCGCGCAGGTAGAACTGTTTGGTTCGCTGGCGTTGACTGGACGCGGGCATGGCACGGATCGGGCAGTGCAGCTCGGGTTGAGCGGCGAATTTCCAGACACCATTGATCCGGAGACCATTGAGCCGCGATTGGCGGCAATTCGTTCCTCGCAAACCCTCCGGATTCTGGAGAAGCATTCCATCCATTTTGAAGAACCACGAGATATTTTGTTTCACAAAGACCAGACGCTTCCCGGGCATTCGAACGGAATGCGCTTTCGCGCGTTTGACGAGGCGGGAGTGGAGATCGCGAATCAAGTTTACTTTTCCATCGGCGGAGGATTCATCCAGCGCGAAGGAAAAGATGCGGCATCACAATCGCGACCGGAAGTGCCTTACCCGTTTGGCAGCGCGGAGGAATTGCTTCGAATCGGCGACGAGCGCGAAATGCCAATCTGGCAGATTGCTCTGGAAAACGAAGCGAGCTGGCATGGGGAGGCAGCGGTGCTGGCTCACGTGCGCCGGATTTGGGAAGCCATGCAGGAATGCGTGGAGCGCGGGCTGGCAACCGAAGGGATATTGCCGGGCGGCTTGAAAGTTCGCCGGCGCGCACCGCTTTTGGCCAAAAAACTCAGCGGCAGTGACAGTTCCGACCCACTCGCGCCGATGGATTGGGTGAACGTGTTCGCGATGGCCGTGAATGAAGAAAACGCCGCGGGCGGGCGCGTGGTGACGGCTCCGACGAACGGCGCGGCTGGGATCATTCCCGCGGTCGCGCACTACTACATGAGATTCACGCCGAGCGCTTCGGACGAAGGACTGTTCCGGTATTTTTTGACGACCGGGGCGATTGGAATTTTGTACAAAGAGAATGCTTCGATCTCGGGAGCGGAAGTGGGCTGCCAGGGAGAAGTTGGCGTGGCGTGTTCCATGGCGGCCGGAGGACTCGTGGCGGCGCTCAGCGGCGATGGTGATGCAGGTGAGGTCGGGACAATCAACCGTCAAATTGAATATGCCGCGGAAATTGGAATGGAGCACAACCTGGGAATGACATGCGATCCGATTGGCGGCCTGGTGCAAATTCCCTGCATCGAGCGGAACGCGATGGGCTCGGTGAAAGCCATCAACGCGTGCCGGATCGCCATGCGCGAGAGCGGAGAACACAAAGTGTCGCTCGACCAGGTGATTCAGACGATGTATCAGACGGGGCTCGACATGCAGTCGCGGTACAAGGAAACGTCGCTCGCAGGGCTGGCGCTGAACGTGATCGAATGTTAGGGAATTGGCGCTCGGACGACTTCAGGGAGTGAGAGAATGTCACGACTCATCGTCGAGACTCCACAAACATTACAAGAATTCGTAGGGAAAGAGCTTGGCGTCAGCGACTGGCTGGTGATCACGCAAGAACGCATCCATCAGTTTGCGGAAGCGACCGAAGACCGGCAATGGATCCACGTCGACCGCGAGCGCGCCAAACGGGAGTCTCCCTACGGGACAACGATCGCGCACGGTTTCTTGACGCTTTCTCTCATCGGCTTCCTGATAAGACAAATGCTGGAGGTTCGGCACGCCCCCAGACTGACGGTCAATTATGGATTGAACCGTGTGCGCTTCCCTGCCCCCGTTCGCGAAGGCGCGAAAATTCGCGGGCGGGTTACTTTGTTAAGCTTCAAGGAACTGCCCGACGCTTACGAAGCCGTTTTTGCGTGTTCCGTGGAATGCGAAGGAAACGAGAAACCTTGCTGCGTCGCGGAATGGATCGTCCGCTATTACAAATGAGTGGGTCTTTCGCGCAGAGGCGAATTTCCCGTGCAGGTTAAGCAGAGGCATGCTGTTCTTTGTTGTAATCGGCAAAGTTCTTGCGTTGCTCGGCAAGCTGTTTGAGCAGGCGTGCGGGTTCCCAAATCTCACCGTGCCCATTTTGAAATTCCACAATGCGGTCGCAGACCTTTTTCAAGCCGACCGTATCGGCGTACCACATCGGTCCTCCGCGAAACGCGGGAAATCCATAGCCGTTGATGTAGATGATGTCGATATCGACGGCCCGCATTGCGTAACCTTCTTCCAGGATTCGCGCTCCCTCGTTGACAAGAGCATAAACGCAACGCTCCACAATCTCCTCGCGTGAGATTTGCCGCTGCGCAATACCCCGCTCATCAGACCATTTTCCCACCATTTCCGCCACCACCGGGTCGGGCATCGGCTTGCGGTTTTCATCATAGTGGTACCAACCGGCACCGGTCTTTTGGCCGAAACGTCCCAACTCGCAGAGTTGATCACCCGCGAACGGCCGCCGAACACCGGGTTTTTCAAGATGGCGATGCTCCTTGCGGATGCGCCAGCCGACGTCCAGGCCAGCGAGGTCTCCCACTGCGAGCGGGCCCATGGCCATACCGAAATCGGTCATGGCGTTGTCCACGTCTTCGACGCTTGCGCCTTCTTCAACGAGGAAGACAGCTTCGCGCATGTACTGATGAAACATACGATTGCCAACAAATCCGCGGCAGTTTCCGACCAGCACGCCAATTTTCCCGAGTTTTTTCGAAAGATGCATGCAGGTGGCGATGACTTCGTTGCTGGTCGCTTTGCCACGGACAATTTCGAGCAGGCGCATCACGTTCGCCGGACTGAAGAAATGCGTTCCTATGACAGATTGCGGACGAGACGTTGCGGAAGCGATTTCGTCAATGTTCAGTGAAGACGTATTGGAGGCCAGAATCGCTCCCTGCTTGCAGGTTTTATCGAGCTGGCCGAACACTTCTTTTTTCAACGCCATGCCCTCGAACACGGCCTCGATCACCAAGTCCACGCCGGCGAACCCGTCAAAACTCAGTGTGGGCTGGATCAGCTTCAAGCGCTCATTGACAAACTCCTGCGTGAAGCGGCCGCGCTTGACCGAACCGGCATAATTCTTCTCGATATTAGCCATGCCACGATCCCGCGCGGCCTGATCGACCTCTTTCAAGAGAACAGGAATACCCGCATTGGCAAATACCATGGCGATCCCGCCGCCCATGGTTCCCGCCCCCACGACGCCGGCAGCCGTGACCGGAATCAACGAAATTTCTTTCGGTACGTCGGGAATTTTGGCAACTTCGCGTTCCCCGAAGAAAACGTGAATCAGAGCCCTGGATTGCGGCGAGAAGAGACACTCGGTAAAAAGCTTCTGCTCGACCTTGCAGCCCTCGTCGAAAGGCATTTTCGTCGCGGCTTCGATGGCATCAATGGCAGCGAGAGGAGCCGGCATCCCTCGCTGTTTCTTTCGAGCGTTTTCGCGCGCAGTTGCGAAGATGGCCGCGTTTTTCTCCGATGTGCCAAGCTTGCCGTTGCGTTCGCGGGTCTTCGGAGCTGGCTTGCCGGCAATTTCGCGAGCAAACGTAATCGCGCCCGCTAGCAAGTCGCCTTCCACCAACTTGTCGACAATTCCAAATTCCAGTGCCTGCTCTGCGCCGATGGGACTTCCTTCGGCGCACATCTCGACCGCTTTTGCGACTCCCGCAAGGCGCGGCAGCCGCTGCGTCCCGGCCGCGCCGGGAATAATGCCGAGTTTCACTTCCGGCTGGCCGACCTTTGCGCTGCGAACAGCCACCCGGTAATGCCCGGCCATAGCGATCTCGAGGCCGCCGCCGAAGGCGGTGCCGTGAATGGCCATCACGACAGGTTTGCCGCAATCTTCAATCTTCCTAAGCAACGGAAGAAGGCCTTCGCCCCGCGGCTTTCCAGAAGTCATTTTTCCAAATTCCTTGATATCCGCGCCGGCAATAAACGTATTTCCATTGCCAATGAGCAGCGCGACCTTCAAACCGCCGTCGCTTTGCAATTGCTCGATGGCAGCGGAGATGCCCTCGGGAACTCCGGGACTCAGGGCATTGACTGGTGGATTGTGAATCGTGATGATTCCGATTTCGCCGGACTTTGTGAATTGAACCAGTTCACTCATGATTTGATTTTAACCTAGGCGGTCTGACCGCCATCAACGACCAGTACGTGGCCGGTTACGAAATCAGAGGCGTCGGAGGCAAGAAAGACAGCCGCGCCTTTTAAATCATGGTCACCGCCGAAGCGACCCAGAGGAATTCTCTTGAGGAAAGCTTCTTTGTTCTTTTCGATGACCACTTCAGACATGTGCGTCGGGAACCAGCCGGGCGCAATTGCATTGACCTGGATGTTATGGATGCCCCATTTGCACGCCAGGTCTTTTGTGAACGCAATGACTCCGCCTTTGCTCGCGTGATAGCCGATGGCTTGAAACTCCGGCGGGGCGCCCTGCAAGCCGGCCACGGAAGCGATGTTAATAATTTTTCCCCTCCGCCGCGGCGCCATGTGCTTCCCGGCCGCCTGCGAAAACAAAAATGTGCCGGTCAGATTTGTCTCTATCACTTTGTTCCAGTGCTCGAGCTTCATTTCCTCGACCGGCGCGCCCCAAGAAGTGCCCGCGTTGTTGATTAGAATGTCGATGCGCCCG
>Ga0187780_10001179_pt1 | contig 19692 bp, 19 predicted proteins | sample 1015_Q2_SP10_20__FD_132429 | JGI IMG/M metagenome (GOLD analysis project Ga0187780, IMG submission 132429) | Tropical peat soil microbial communities from peatlands in Department of Meta, Colombia - 1015_Q2_SP10_20_MG | ecosystem: Environmental > Terrestrial > Soil > Wetlands > Peat | place...
CCTTCGGTCCTGTGCCCCCGTCCTGCGGCCGGTAGGAGGCGGGGGGCTGGTCCGGGCCGGTTCCCCGACGGGGTATCGGACCGGGGTTGCCGTGGCGCTCCCTTCGGGCGTGGGCCGGGGCGGAATCGAACCGCCGACCTCCGCGTTGTAAGCGCGGCATCTTCACCACTCGACTACCGGCCCGTGGCGGGAGGGCCCTCCCTCGTCTTGTCGGTGTCGGCCGCCTCGTGCCGCCGGTGGCGCACCCACACCGCCACGCCCCGGCGCAGGTCGCCCATCAACGGCCCGGGGAGCGCCGCCTCGCCCACGGCCGCGAGACGGCCGTCCTGGACGAGGCCGACGGAGTCCCCGGCCCGTATCTCGGCGTCCGCCCGCACGACCCCGGGTGCGAACAGGTCGCCCTCGAGGGACAGCCTCGGGTCGGCCTCGACGCGGAGGAGCGTGTCGCCTAGCCTCAGGGCCCCGGCGACGGTGAGGTGGAAGAGGCCGCGCTCCTCGCGGACGGACGCCAGATCCTGATGGCCGTCGGTGATCCGCTGGAACCATGGCCGCCCCATCAGCCTCAACGGGGGGGCGAACAGCCGATCCGCGGCGGAGCGGCCGAACTGGACGCTCGCGACCTCGCGGAGCTCCTCCGCCACGACCGCTAGGGGCCCCCCCGGGACCGGCGGCAGCCCGTCGAGGGAGGAGGCGAGCTCCTTCCGGAGGCGGGTGATCGCCTCCGGCGACGTGGTCCTCCCGTCCTCACAGGTGAGGGCGGTCGGGAGGCCGGAAGCGGCCGCCGCGTCGGCCACGAACACGTACTCCGCTGGATCGAGGTGGAGCACGACCCGACGGTAGCGCCCCTGACCGAGGAGGTGCCGGATCCCCCGGAGGACCACGTCGCGCTCCTCAGCGCTCCAGTCCCCGGTGACGGGGATGTCGTAGTGGCGTGCGGGGGGCACGTCCTCCAGCTCCCGAGGGACCACGCCGATCGGGGAGCTGATCGACACGACATGGACGCGTTCGGCCCCCCGGACCTCCTCGAGGGCGCGGGCGAAGCGTCGATGCGAGGGCGAGCGACGGTAGGGCTTGGTCCGCGAGCACGGCACGAGGAGCAGGACGGCCTTCAGGGTCGGGGGCCGGTAGCGCTCGACCAGGCGCTCCCGGAACCGCCGCATCTCCGGCCGTCGTAGCCCCTCCGCCAGGACGTAGGTGTGGCTCCCGGTGGTGGTCAGCGGCGCTCGGGACTCGAGAGGGGTTGCGAGGTCGTGGTCCGCGTAGCGGAGGATCTCGGCCGCCGCCGGCTCGGCGGCAAGACGGGCCTCGACCAGCTCGCGCAGCCCGTCGCGCCGAACGGCCGCATGGAGCTCGAGCGCCGCGCGCCGGTAGGCCGCCCGGGCGTGCTCGACGAGCGAGCCGGGCGGCGCGGAGGAGCATGCCGTGCAGTCGCATCCGCGCTCCCCGGACGCATCAAGGCGACGCGGGCCGAGTGTCGGATCGAGGAACTCGCCCTGCGTGGCCCGCCACTCGCCCTCGGTCGTATCGACGAGGTCGATGCCGAGGTAGGCGAGGAGCGCGAGGCGGTGGGGCAGCCCGACGCGCGGGGCCCAGAGGAGCGGTTCGGCCCCGATCTCGGCGCGGATCTCGCCGATCGCCGTGACCAGCGGCTCCCCTTCGTTCCAGAGCGCGCGAGCGTTGCCGAGGATGAGCAGCTCCGGTCGTGTCGCCCGAAGCCCCCGGAGCGCCGCCCGGTCGAACGGCGGGTGGAGGAGGACGACCTGGCACGGGAGCGGGACGATCCCCGTTCCCGGAGGCGCAATCTCCGGAGCGAGGATCGGCACCTCGCAGGCGAGCTGGCCGTGGCCGTCCCCGAGCACGAGGCGACGCGCCCCCGAGGGCGCGGACGCGGACGAGACGAACGGACCGCGGCCCTCCTCGCCGGGGGGACGGGCGGAGAGGACCTCCGGGACCTCGAAGGCGAGGGGCCCGACCGTGGCCCGTCCGGCGAGCGAGAGCCCTTCCAGCCGGCTTACGGTCCTCATCGACGGCTCCCCGGACCCCGCGGCTCAGGGTCGGGGCTCGGCCCTCGCCGTCCCCTTGCGCGCTCGCACGGGGCCGGGGGGCCCGGGGAAGACTCGGGCCCAGGCGTCGACGAGGGTCTCGCGTCGTTCGGCCGCAACGTCGCCCCGACCCCGTCGCCCGAACAGCGGGTCGCGGGCGTCGCGCACGCCCCGAAGGAACCCTCCCGGGTCCTCGCTCGCTCGCTCGAAACCGTAGAGGACCAGTTCGCGGAGGAAGCTGGAACGGCCCCGCCAGCCGATCTTGCGACGGACCGACGGGTTCAGGTGGCGCTTGGCGAGACGCCAGACCTCGTTCGTGGTGCGAAGATCCCGGGCCGAGAGCCCGATGACGACCTGCGGCATGGCCTCGGGGCCGCGTCTGGCGGAAGCGGCTCTTTAGCTCGCCGCCCCGAGAGGGCGGCTCAGACCCAAGGGACGAGGACGGCGAGGGCAACGCCGGCAAGGAAGATCGCGGCGAGGGCGAAGTGCCAGCGGAACGGCACGACGATCTCCCGGTCCCTACGAGCGAGCGTTCGGTCGATGAACACCATCCCGACCCCGATCGCGACCAGCCCGGCCTCGTAGGGGAATCGCAGCCCTTCCGCGAGGCCGAAGGCGGCGAGCAGGACGAGCGCGCTCCCGTGCAGGACGGCCACGAGCCGGACCGACCGTCGCGGTCCGAGGAGGACGGGCAGCGAGCGCAGGCCGAGGGCGCGGTCGCTCTCCAGGTCGCCGAGACTGTGGACCGTCTCGAAGGCGGTGCCCCAGGCGAGGATGCCCCCCACCGCGAGCCAGACCGCGAGGGGGATCGTGCCGTCCAGCGCGACGAACGTGGCGGCCGGCGTGATCGCCTGGACGAGACCCAGGAACGGGGTCGTCCAGGCCGTGAACCGCTTCGTGTAGCTGTAGCCCAGCACGAGGGCGAGCGCGACGGGCGCGAGCTCGAGCGCGAGACGGTTGAGAAGGGCGGCCGCGACCACGACCACCGCTGCGCTCAGGACGGTCACTCCGAGGGCGAAGCGCCCGGAGAGCCGCCCGGCCGGGAGCGCGCGGTCGGCGGTCCTCGGGTTGGCCGCGTCGAGCGCCCGGTCGGCCCAGCGGTTGAACGCGTGGCCGGCGTTGCGGGCCGCGACGAACGCTACGAGCACCAGAACGAGAGGAACGAGACGGGGGAGGCCGTTCGCGGCGAGCAGGAGGAACGCGACCGCGAACGGGACGTTTAGGCCGATGTTCTGGATCTCTAGGAACCGGCCGATCTCCTCCCACCGCCCGGGCGGCGACACCGCGCCCTTCACGGAGGGGGCCGCTTCCACAATCGGTCGAGGGCGGGTTCGGAGCGGATGACCCGCTCCGCCGCCGCGACGGCCGACGGGTCGGAGCGGATCTCCTCCGGCCAGGGGCGGGGGAAGCCGTCCTCCGGCCGCTTGCGGGTGGCGTCGATGCCGACCTTCCCACCGAAGTTCGGGAGCGGGTTCGAGATCGACAGCTGGTCAACCGGCCCTTCCACGTGCTCGAGGTCGTGCCCCGGGTCCGCCTGGAGGCCGACCCGATAGAGCACCTCGGAGAGGTCGTGGACGTCCACGTCCTCGTCGACCACGACGATGTACCGGGCGAACATCATCTGGCCGAGACCCCAGAGGGCGTGCATCACCTTGCGCGCGTGGCCGGGGTAGGACTTGCGGATCGAGACCACGGCGACATTGATGAACAGCCCCTCCTGGGGGAGGTTCAGGTCGACGACCTCCGGCAGAACGAGACGGATCACGGGGAGGAAGATCTGCTCGACCGCCTTCCCGAGGACCGCGTCCTCCGTCGACGGCTTGCCGGTTACCGAGGCGAGGTAGACCGGTCGCTCGCGTCGCGTGATCCGCTCGACGTGGAGGACCGGGAACGGCTCCGGTGCGGAGTAGTAGCCCGTATGGTCGCCGAACGGGCCCTCCACCGCGCGCTCGGTAGGATCGACGTAGCCCTCGAGGACGATCTCGGCGTGCGCCGGCACCTCCAGGGGGACCGACCGCGCCGGCACGACCTCGACCGGCTCCGAGCGGAGAAGCCCCGCGAAGGCGAGGTTCGAGATCCCTTCCGGGACCGGCGCGAGTCCGCTGAAGACGGTCGCGGGCTCCGCCCCGATCACCACCGCCACCGGCATCCGCTCTCCCCGCGCGGACCACTTGCGGTAGTTGTTCGCCCCGACCCGGTGCACCTGGAAGTGCATGCCCAGGGTCGAGGGGCCGTACTGCTGGAGCCGGTAGATGCCGGCGTGCTGCGCGCCGGTCTCCGGGTCGCTCGTGACCACGACCGGGAACGTTACCGTGCGGCCCCCGTCCTTCGGCCAGCACTTGAGGATCGGCACGCGCTCGAGGTCGACCTGACCCTCCTCGACCTCCTGGCAGGGGCCGGAACGCACTCGCTTCGGCGCGAGGGCGCGAACGCTCGAGAGCATCTCGATCGTGCCCTCGAGGTCCCGCAACGCGCCGGCAATCCCCGCCGGGGGGCGAAGGCGCGTAAGGCGCGCGACACGGTCGGCGACCTCACGAAGGTCCCGCACCCCGAGTGCGAGGGCGATCCGGCGGGTCGCCCCGAGAACGTTCGTGACCACCGGCATCGTCGCGCCGGCGACGTTCTCGAAGAGAAGCGCCGGTCCGTCCGCCCGGTGGACCCGCTGGGTGAGCTCGGAGATCTCGAGATCGCGCGAGATCGGAGCGCGGACCCGCACGAGGTCGCCCTGCGCCTCGAGCGCCGCGAGGAAATCCCCGAGGGAGCGGAACGCCACGATATCGGCCGAGACGGACACCGTATTAAATCGAGCCTGCCGCCACGGCGGGCCGAGGGTTCATAACGGAACCTCGCCTCGTCGCGGCGATGCAGGCGGTGACCCTACGGTTCCGGACCGAGGACCTGGTCCGGCTGGGGGTCGTCCCCCCGCGCTTCTTCGAGAAGTACGAGGAGATCGAGCTGATCGAGACCCTTCGCCTGGACACCGGCTCCCGCCTCGAGCTGCTGCGGGTGCGGCGCAAGGGTCCGCTCCGGTCGGTCGCCGAGCTCGAGCACGATGCCGGGAAGATCCGGGCGCTCTACGGGCTCAGTCGGTTCGAGGTCGTGGACGTCCGGCCCCGGAGCCGGGACTACATCATCCTCGCGCGCCAACGGAACCCCGAACGTCTCCGTCGCTGGCTCACGCTCGCGGGCGGGGGGATCACGCCGGCCGCACCGTTCCGGGCCACGGAGGAGGAGACGATCGCCTCGTTCCATGGGGAGGAGCATGCGCTCCGTCGTGTCCTTCGACGGCTCGACCAGGAAGAGTTCCCCTACCGCCTCCTTCGGGCGAGCGGGAGGCCGGCGGTCGTCGACCGGCAGGAAGGCGAGCTCACCTCGTTGCAGGGACGGATGCTCGCCCGGGCCTGGGCCCTCGGCTACTACGCGATCCCCCGCCGGGTGACCCTGACCCGCCTGGCCCGCTCGACCGGACGGAGCGGGCCGGGCCTCGGCAAGCTCCTCCGTCGGGCCGAGGGGCATCTGGTCGCCCGGTGGCTCGCGGCCCAGGGGGAGGTCCCGGAGCCGCTGCGGGCCGAAGGGGACGGCGCGGCCGTCCGCTCCCTCTAAGAGGTCCGCTCCCTCCCCGGGGCGTGTCCCGGCCTGCACGGTCCGTCAAGGTCGAGTCCCTCCCCGAGGCGTCGGCGGCCCGCCTGCCCGTTCGCGCCACGGAGGGCTCGGCCTGTTTCGACCTCACGGCGGCCACGGCGGTGGACCTCGTGCGGGGGAGGGTGGACCTCGTCCGGACCGGCCTCAAGGTCCGGTGTCCGAAGGGAACGTTCCTGGAGGTGCGTCCTCGAAGCGGCCTTGCCTCGCGCGGGGTCCTCATGGTCAACGCCCCGGGCACGATCGACCGCGATTACTCCGGGGAGGTCCGGGTGCCCCTGACGTACCTCTTCGAAGGGAGCTACCGGATCGAGGCCGGGGACCGGATCGCCCAGATCCGCCTGGTGGAGGACCACCCGACCTCGTTCCGGAAAGGAAGGGTCGGGGCCGTCGCGAGCCGGAACGGCGGCTTCGGGAGCACCGGACGCTAGGGGAACTCCGAGAGAAGCCGCTGGACGCTCTTGGAGGCCGGGGGAGGCGGTGCTTGGCCGCCCCGGGCCTCCGCCTCGACCTTCTCGAGGAGCGCGTGCATCCGCCGCTCCCGGGCGAACGCCGCCCGGTGGAGGCCCTCGTCCCGGGTACCCTGCGCGACCAGCACGACCGCATGGCCGGCGCGTGCCCGACCTGTGCGCCCCCGGCGCTGGATCGTGCGGATGACGTCGGGGATCGGCTCGTAGAAGACGACGAGGTCGGTCGACGGGATGTCGAGCCCCTCCTCGGCCACGGAGGTGGCGATCAGGCAGTTCAGCTCCCCGTGGCGGAAGCGGTCGAGCAGCCCGACCTGGTCCCGTTGCGAGAGCCCCGGGTCCCGGCCATGGGCTGCCTGGCCGACGAACCGTGCCGCGCGGACCGCCGGATCGTGGAGCGCCTCGAACTCTTCGACGAGCCGGTCGACCGTGTCCCGGTACTGCGAGAAGACGATCACGCGGGCCGTCGGCTGGGCCCGCAGTTCCTCCCGGACGAGGGTGACCGCCGCGGCGACCTTCGGATGCTCCAGGGTGATCTCCGCGAGCCGGCGACGGACCTCTTGGACATCCGGGTCCGAGAGGAACGCGCGTTGCGCAGGGGTCACCCGACGTCCGGTGCCCGAGCTCTGGCGCGTGAAGAACTCCCGCAGCGCCTCGACCCCCTGGCTCTCCGCAAGGTCGAGGGCGTGCAGGGCCTTCATCACGACCGACTGGGCGGTCACCGCCTGCCAGAGGCTGGCGGAGGAGCTCCCGCCGGCCGAGCGCTCGACCGCGATGCGGCGGTGGAGCTGCTCCCCGACCGCCAGCACGGCGCGCCGGTTCACCTCCCCTTCGGCCAGCAGCCCTAGGCGGGAGAGCGTCTGGGCCGCACGGGAGATGGCTGCCCGCAGGAGGATCGCGAGGTGACGGACCTCGGGAGGGACGGGGACGACGATCGTTTCCACCCCGATCCCGTGGAGGTACGGCGCCACGTCCGGGCTCAGCTCCGTCCGGTACTCGAAGCGCTCGATCCCTAGGTTCGCCCAGACCTCGCGGATCTTCTCCAAGCTCCCGCCCGGCGACGCCGTCATCGCGAGGACCCGGGCCCGCGGACCCTCGAGGTTCTGCCGGGCGATCGCGACGTACGGATAGTCCCCGACCGCCCGGTGGGCCTCGTCGAAGACGATCAGGGAGAACGTCGGCAGCGGAAAACCGCCGGAGCGGAGGTCGTTGGCGACGACCTGAGGGGTCGCGACGACCACCTGGGGAGGACGCAGGAGCTCGGCCCGTCGGGCGGGGAGGACCGCTCCGGTCAGCACGAGGGGCTGCGGGGCGAAGAGCGAGCGCTCGACCTCTCGGGCATGCTGGACCACGAGCGGTCGGGTCGGCGCGAGGAACAGGACCGACCGGGTCGGTTCGGCGAGGAGCCGGTCGGCGATGGCCCGCAGCGCGATCGCGGTCTTGCCGAGCCCCGTCGGAAGGACGACCAGCGTGTTGTGGTCGGCCGCCGAACGCGCGATCGCGGCCTGATACTCCCGCTCCTCGAGCGCCCCCGGCCGGACGCGGGGGTGCTCCACAGACGTCATCGACGGGGCCCCCGGCTTCCAGCGAGCGGGCCTTTAAGAACGCGCGGCTGGCCGCCGAGGTGGTGGTGGACTACCTCCTTCCGGTCGCGCTCGTCGGCGCGGTCGTCGTGCTGCTCTATCAGGGGATCGCCCTCTGGCTCGCCCGCGAGATGCCGCGGCTGGACCCTGAGCCGGCCGGCCCGACGCCAGGTCCGCCCCCGTCGGTGAGCGTGGTCATCGCGGCCCGGGACGAGGAGGCCGAGCTCGGTCGGGCTCTCGACAGCGTCCTGGCGCAGGACCTCCCGCTCCGGGAGGTCGTCGTGGTCGAGGGGGGGTCCCGGGACCGTTCCCGCGAGGTGATCGCCGCGCGCGCCCCGAAGGTCCGCCTCGTGGACGAGCCCCCCCTTCCACCGGGCTGGGTCGGGAAGAACTGGGCGTGCAGGACCGGGGCCCTCGCGACGACCGGGGAGTGGCTCCTGTTCCTGGATGCGGACGTGCGGCTGCATCCCGCTGCGGTCCGCACGACGCTCGCCTGGGCGCAGCGCGAGTCGGCGGCCCTCGCCACGATCGCGCCGCGCGTCGAGATGGTCGGGTTCTGGGAGCGTGTGGTCCTCCCGTTCTACGTCCAGATGGTCCTGACCTACTTCCGCGCACCGCACGTGAACCGCGCCCGCTCGAGGACCGCGATGGCGAACGGCCAGTTCTGGCTCGCTCGGCGGAGCGACTACGAGGCCCTGGGGGGCCACGAGGCCGTGCGGTCGCACGTCCTCGAGGACGTCGCCATCGCGCGCCGATTCCGTGCGGCGGGCCGGCCGATCCGGGTCGCCTGGGGCCCGGGGCTGGCAACGACCCGAATGTACCGAGACCGCCACGAGATGTTCGAGGGGATCCTGAAGAACATCCATGGGGTTGAGTTCTCGGCGACCCGTCAGGTCGCCTTCGTCGTCGGGCTCCTGGCGCTCTTCTGGCTTCCGCTCGCCGTGCTTCCGGTCGGCCTCGTCCTCGGCAGTGTCCCGCTCTCCGTGGTCGGGGGCGTGCTCGCGTTCGCCTTGTTCGGCAAGCACGTCGTGTTCGCCCGGGCGGTCGGGGCCCCGGCGGCCTACGGGCTCGCGTTCCCGCTCGCCGTGGGGTTCTACCTCGTCGCGCTCGCCACCTCGCTCGTCCGGGGGCTGCGGGGTGGAGAGGTGACCTGGAAGGGCCGGGCCTACCGCGTGGGGCGCGGTCGAACCCCCTAACGGCTATCTTGGCCCATGTGTCGGTGCCCCCGATGGCCCCGGAGTCGACCTTCGGCCTGGTGATCGGCGGCGTTGAATCAGGCGGCGGGAGCGGCGAGTCCCAGCAGCTGCTCGACCCGGCGAACAACCGGCCGTTCGCGCAGGTCGCCGTCGGCACCGCGGCCGACGCGACCCACGCGATGGAGGCCGCCCAGGCGGCGTTCGAGAGCGGGGACTGGTCCGGCGGGGACGGGGCGAAGCGGGCGAAGGCGCTGCTCCGCCTGGCCCAGCTGCTCGAGGAGCAGCAGGAGGAGTTCGCCCTCCTGGAGACCCGCAACATGGGCAAGACGCTGCGCGAGTCGCGCGTCGATGTCGGGTTCGTCGTCCGGACGTTCGAGTACGTCGCCGGCCTCGCCGACAAGATCGAGGGGTTGACGGTCCCCGTGCCCGGGGCCCGGTTCAACTACACGGTCCGTGAGCCCCTCGGGGTGACCGTTCACATCGCACCGTGGAACTACCCGCTGCTGCTCGCGATGCGTTCGGTCGCCCCCGCGCTCGCGGCCGGCAACACGGTCGTGCTCAAGCCGGCGAGCCTGACGCCGGTGACGGCCGTGCGGCTTGCCCGGCTCGCGCGGGCCGCCGGGATCCCCGAGGGGGTCCTGAACGTGGTTCCGGGCCCGGGCGGCCGGCTCGGAGAGGCGCTCGTTCGGGACGCGCGGTGCCGGTCGGTGTCGTTCACCGGGAGCGGCGAGGTCGGGCGTCGCATCGCCGCCCTCGCTGCCGAGCGGCTGGTGCCCGCGACCCTCGAGCTGGGCGGCAAGAGCCCCGTCATCGTCCTTCCGGACGCGGACGTGGAGCGGGGGGCCCGTGGGATCGCGCTCGGCATCTTCGGCAATGCGGGCCAGATGTGCTGGGCCGGTTCTCGTCTGATCGTCCACGAGTCGATCCGCTCGACCGTTCTGGAGAGGGTGCGGGCGATCGCGGAGGCGACCCGGCTGGGACCGGGCACCCAAGAGGGGGTGGAGATGGGCCCGCTCGTCTCGCGGGAGCAGGAACAGCACGTGCTCGACTACGTCCGAACCGCCCGGGAGGATGGGGCGACCGTCGTCACGGGGGGCTCGAAGCTCACCGACGCCCCGCTCGCGGAGGGGAACTTCGTCCGACCGACCGTGCTGACGGACCTGCCCTCGACCTCCAAGGCGGCCCAAGAGGAGATCTTCGGCCCGGTCTTATCGACCTTCTCGTTCCGGGACCTGGACGAGGCCGTCCGGCTCGCGAACGCGACACCCTACGGGCTCTTCGGGGCGCTCTGGACCCGGGACCTCGCCTCCGCCCACCACCTCGCCCGGCGGCTTGAGGCGGGCCTGATCGCCGTCAACGAGCCTCCCCTCACGTTCCCCCAGACGCCGTTCGGCGGGTTCAAGGAGAGCGGGGTCGGCTCGGAGCAGGGAAGTGGGGTCGTCCTGAGCTACACCCGGACCAAGAACGTCCTCATGAACGTCGCTTTGCCGAAGAAGAAGGCGTAGCGGAACGGTCGCCGGGTTCGTACGAAACCCCAAAAGGGGAACGGCCGGCTCGGGCCCCGCCATGGTGGCAACGGCCGGGAGCGCCGTCTGGGGCTCGTGCCGGTTCTGTGGCACGGCGGTCGCCCCGGGGGCGAGCGCCTGCGGTCTCTGCGGGGCCGACCGCCCCGTGCCGGCGTCCGCCCTGCCGAGCGCTCCGGTCGCCGTGCGGCGCCGCATCACGCTCACGAACTGGCTGCGGGCGCTGATCGTTCTCGCCGTCGCGGTCGGCCTCTCCTGGACGCTCATCGATTCGGTCCTCACGGGCCCACCCGCGGTCCCGGACCCGCTCACGACCACGGGAACCTACGCGGTTCCCCCTGGGTCGACCCCGATCCTCACCGGCGAGGTCACGGGCGGCGACTACGTCGTGGGCAACTTCACGAGCGTCCGCCCGTACCTCGCGGAGATCACGCTCTCGGTGTTCACGGCCCAGGGCTGGCGCGGCCTCCAGGAGAACGGCAGCGGTTCGCCGGTCTGGTCGAGCCCCTCGGAGGGGTCGGGCCGGATCATCTTCAGCGCCCTCTATACAACGAACTACACGTTCGTGCTGACGAACTCGTACGCCGAAGCGGCCCACCTGAACATCACCGTCTACGTCGCGACGGAGTACGAGTCGAACGTCGGCAACGACGGCTTCGGTTAGTCCGCCGGAGGGGGGCTACCGTCCTCGGAGGCCGGCGGGGGCTCCACGCGGCGCAGCAGCTCGGGGGGGATGCGCTCGGCGAGGTAGACGGTCTTCCCCGCCTGCATGATCACAATCCCCTCGTCCCGCGCGCGCCGGGCATCGACCTCCAGCAGGATCGGCTCCGGGGTGCGGACCTTACCGGCGGCGAGCGCATCGGCCGCGGTCTTCGACAGGTGGACCTTCTTCCGGTCCGAGGGGCGCAGGCCTACCTCCAGGACGATAGCAGCCTCGTCGGTCGTCACCGGGTAGTACAGCTGGTCCGGGATGTTGTCGGTCGGAAGGTCGAGGTCGACCTCGAGCGTGTGGCCGTACGTCGCCCGGATCCGGTCATCGCGGACCTCGTAGCGGCCTTTGGCGTCCGTCTCGGCGATCGCCACCAGATGCTGCGGTCGCAGCCAGCGGTAGACCGGATGGCGCTGGGCGATCGCCCGCGCGATCGCGCTGAGCTCGATCCAGCCGTGCGCTTCGACCGTCAGGCCGTAGCGGTCCGGGAAGTGACGGAGGATCCCCGTCAGGATCCGGCCCAGGTGGTCGAGCTCCCGGTCGTTCAGGATGAACCGGCCGCCCTGCCCGCAAACGGGGCAGCTCTCGGCGCGGAAGTAGCCGTGTTGAGCGCACTCCTTCAGCATCGGCGGGGGGGGACCATCAGGCCTTGACCTTGTCCGCCTTCTTCTCGAAGTCGGTCAGGAGGTCGTCGTAGAGGTCGGTGAGGTCCTTGAGGACCCGCTTGAGGACCTGCTGAGGCTTCTCCCCCTTCGTCCTCAGCTGCAGGGTCGGTCGGTCGAGGAACGGGTGCCCGAGGAGGTAGCGGGCCTCGACGACCTTCTCCTCGCGCTGGAGCGCCTCGACCAGCGGGACGAGCAGGGTCTCCTCGCCCTTCGGCAGCTCGACCCGCAAGAGGTCGTGCTCCTTCTCGACGACACGGATCTCCATCGGAGGTCCCTCGGGAGGCGGCCTCACAGGGGCCCTCCACTTAACGGTGGCGCCCGCCGCCCTCGTCGGCGGGCCGCTCTCCCCCCGGCAGCTCCGCCGGCCCTTTAACCTCCGGTCGGTCCGCGGGGGTCGTGACGCGCTGGCTGGTCGTGGGAGGCGGGGCCCGGGAGCATGCGATCGCCCTCGCGCTGTCCCGGGCGCACGCCGGCCTGGTCGTCGCAAGCTCGAACGCCAACCCGGGCCTCGAGCGCCTCGCTTCGGCCTCCGCGCGCCTCTCCCCGGAGGACGTGGAGAAGGTGGCGGCGTTCGCGAAGGTCCAGCGCGTAGAGGCCGCCGTGGTGGGTCCCGAGGCGCCGTTGGCCGCGGGACTCGCGGACACCCTCCGCGGCCGCGGAATCCCCACGGTCGGTCCCGACCGAGCGGCCGCCCGTCTCGAGTCCTCGAAGGTGTTCTGCCGCGAGCTGCTGGCGCGCCATCGGATCGGCGCCCAGCCGAAGTTCACGGTCCTTCGCTCCGCCGACGAGGTCGACGCGGCGGTCGCCGCCTTCGGCCGGCCGTTCGTGGTGAAGCCGAGCGGTCTCACCGCGGGGAAGGGCGTCTGGGTCCAGGGCCCGGACTTCCCCGACGCGAGGGCCGGGGCGATCTACGCGAAGGCGCTGCTCGTCCAAGGGGCCGAGGCCCTCCTCGAAGAGAAGCTCGAGGGCGAGGAGTTCAGCCTGATGGCGTTCGTGACCGACGACGGTCTCCGAACGATGCCAGCCGTCCAGGACTTCAAGCGGGCGCTCGAGGGGGACCAAGGAGGGAACACCGGCGGCATGGGATCCTACTCGCAGCGCGACCACCTCCTCCCGTTCCTCTCCCCCGAGGATCTCGACCGCGCGGGCCGGGTGCTGGGCGAGGTCGTCGCGGCGCTGCGCGCCGAGGGGCTTGCCTACCGGGGGATCCTCTATGGAGGATTCATGCTGACCGCCGACGGCCCTCGCCTGCTCGAGTGCAACGTGCGGTTCGGGGACCCGGAGGGGATCAACGTCCTGGCGCTCTACGAGGAGGGGGACTTCTCCGAGCTTCTCCTCGGCGTCGCGAACGGTCATCTCGAGCCGAACCTCGTTCGCTTCCGCCTTCGCTCGACGGTCGTCCGCTACCTCGTGCCTCCGGGCTACGGTTCGCGCTCCCAGCCCGGCGGGGTCCTGGAGCTGGACGAGGCCGCCATCGAGCGCGAGGGGGTGCACGTCGTCTACGGGAGCGTCGACGTCGCCGGACCGGCGTCCGTGCGCCTGGGCACGAGCCGGGGGCTCGCTCTCGTCGGGGAAGCGAGCGCGATCCACGAGGCCGGGGCCCGCGTCGACCATGCCCTTCGCCACGTCTCCGGTTCGTTCTACGTCCGTCGCGACATCGGAACGCAGGCGGACCTCACGCGGCGGCAGGAGCACATGCGTCAACTCCTGCGTCCGGGGGCCCGTCCGTCGCCCCTTCCGCTGAGCGTCGCGCCGCCGGATGCCCCCCCCTCGAGCGCCGGACCGCCGGAGCAGCTCTCCGGCTAGCGCTTCCGCCGAAGCGTAAAGAGGACAGGCCCGCTGGTCGTCGAACCGATGTTCTGCCCGAAGTGCCGCCGCCTGATGCGTCCGGACCGCGCCGCCCACGTCTGGAGGTGTCCGGGCTGCGGCCATACCCAGGCGCTGGGGCGGGGCGTGGAGGTGGGCCGGTCGACCCCCCAGGGCCGCGGCGGGGTCGCCGTGGTCGAGACGAAGACCCCCACGCTGCCGAAGGCCGAAGAGACGTGCCCGAAATGCGGGAACGGCGAGGCGTACTGGGTCCTGCGGCAGACGCGGGGGTCGGACGAGCCGGAGACGCGCATCTTCGAGTGCACGAAGTGCGGTCACAAGTGGCGGGAGTACCAGTGAGCGCGACCTCGAAGGAGTTCGCCCCCGTCTCGGCGGCGTTCGCTCCGGAGGCGATCGGTCGGCCGGTGCGCCTGCGGGGCTGGGTCCTGCGCTCGCGCTCGTCGGGGGGGATCCTCTTCTTCGTCCTGCGCGACCGCTCCGGGACGGTCCAGGTCACCGGCCGGCGCGACGCGCTCGGGGACACGGCGTTCGACGCGGCCGAGCACGTCCAGGTCGAGGGGTCGGTCGAGGTCGAGGGCACGGTCGCGGAGGACCGTCGGGCGCCCGGGGGCCGCGAGGTCCGGGCCAGCGCGGTGCGCGTCGTGGACGCCGGGATGCCGTTCCCGATCTTCGTCGAGCAGACCGAGGAGTTCCGCTTGGACAAGCGCCACCTGGTGGTGCGGTCGCAGGAGCACGTCGCGACGTTCCGGGTGAAGGCGGAACTGCTGCGCGCCTTCCGGGAGTTCTTCGACCGCGAGGAGGTCCTCGAGATGACCCCGCCGATCCTCTCGGGCAACGCAGCCGAGGGGGGCGCCGAGGCGTTCCAGATCGACTACTTCGGCCGCTCCGGCTACCTCTCCCAGACGGCGCAGCTCTACCTTGAGGCGCTGATCTTCCCCAACGAACGCGTGTACGCCCTGACACCGTCGTTCCGGGCGGAGAAATCGAGGACGCCGCGGCACCTCACCGAGTTCTGGAACCTCGAGGTCGAGCTCGCCTGGTGCGACCTGGAGGAGCTCCTCGGCTTCGAGGAACGGATGGTCGTCTCGGTCGCCCACGCGGTCGCGGCGCGCCGACCGAACGAGCTGCGAGCCCTCGGTCGCCCTCCCGAGGAGCTGACCGCCATCGCGGCGCCGTTCCCCCGGATGAAGTACGCGGAGGCGATCGACCGTCTCCAGGCCCAGGGGTTCCCGGTACGGTGGGGGAGCGACCTCGGGACCGCCGAGGAGCGTGCCCTCACGATCGAGGAGAAGACGCCGGTCTTCCTCACGCACTTCCCGAAGGAGCTGAAGGCGTTCTACATGCTGCGCTCGCCGGACGACCCGCGCACGGTCGAGGCGGCGGACCTCCTCGCGCCGGAGGGCTACGGGGAGATGATCGGCGGGTCGAGCCGCGAGACCGACGTCGTCCGGCTCACCGAACGGCTGAAGGAGACCGACGCCAAGGTCGAGGAGTACGAGTGGTACCTGGACCTGCGGAGGCACGGCAGCGTGCCGCACGCCGGCTTCGGGCTCGGGGTCGAGCGGATGCTCCGCTGGCTCCTCCGACGCGAGCACATCCGGGAGACGACGCCGTTCCCGAGGACCCCGTCGCGCCACACGCCGTGACCGCACGAGGGCCCCGGACGGCGGAAGGCTCAAGTGCGGCCGAGCCTCTTCACGGTCGGTCTATCGTCGGGGGCCCCAGCGTGGCAACGGACCAAGGGTCGGATCGCCGCGCCGAGCGGGCACCCGTTTCTGCGGAGAAGCCCCCCGCCGAGCTCACGGTCGAGCGGGTGACGCATCAGGACATCCCGGAGATCTGCTCGCTCTACAAGAGGGTCTGGGAGGCCGAGACCGGCCTTCCCTCGGAGCTGGCGAAGGCCTGGCAACCGGCGCCCCTCGAGTTCACGAGCTGGATGGAGGGCGTGACCTACTTCGCCGCGCGGCGCGGCGGGCTCCTGGTGGGCGTCATCGGCTGCGAGCTCCGCCACGGGGCCCTGCGGCTCCTCCACCTAGGGGTCGACCCGGAGTCCCGACGCCACGGGGTCGGTGCAGCGCTCCTGAACGCAGCGATCGATTGGGGCAAGCGCTCCAACGCAGCGACCGTCTGGACCGACCCCCTCGGGCGGTTCCAGGCCGCAGCGTCGCTGTTCCTCAAGCTCGGGTTCACGGAGAGCGGCCGGCTCCATCGCCACGAGTGGGGCGAGGACGTCCGGTTCTTCGAGAAGCTGCTCTAAGGGCGCGGTCCGGCCCCCGGTTCTCGGGGCGGTGGCGCCAGGCCGCGGGCCTCCTGGAACATCCGGAGGTGGCGGACGCCCTCTTCGACCCGGCCGAGGACGACGGTACGGGCCGCCGTCGCCAGTTCCCGCGCCTCGTCGACGGTGCGGGCCCCGGTCCGGCGGTCACCGAGCAGCGGGTCCCCGAGCCGGGCTACGCACTCGGCGAGCCCCTCGTTCGTCCGTGCGATCGCCTGCGCTCGCAGCTGACGCAGGCGGGCCTTGAGGGTCGCTAGGCGCATCGACCGCAGCTCGCGCTCGAGCTCGGCGGCGACCTTGCTCGCCTCACCCGCCTCGACCAGACCGAGCGCCTCGAGGTCGCGCAGGAACGCCACGAGCCGCTCGAGGTCGCCCCGCGCCTGGTCGAGGTGGCGCTCCTTCAGGGCCACGACCCGCTCGACCTGATGGTAGGTCGCGAGGGCCTGCGCGAGGTCGCCGGTCTTCGCCGCATGCACCGCGTCCTCGATCTGGCCCCGCTCGAGCCGGCTGTCGACCGCGTAGGCCTCGAGACGGCCGATCCGGGCGTTCATCCTCTCCTGCCAACGGTCGAACGCCTCAGCGAGCCGTCGCTGCGCGAGCCGCTCCACCCCCCGGATCACCTCCGCCCACGGCTCGGGGGAGCGGGAGCGCGAGGCCGATTCGACCGCCCACGCGGGCAGCACGGGGAGATCGACCGACAGGGCCTCGGACGCCGCCGCCCACTGGGCCAGCCGTCCCAGCCGTCGGTTCAGCTCCGCGGTGAACGGGCTCTCAGGTCCCCGGGCGCCGGCCGACGGGGACGCGCCCCCTCCCCCGGAGGTTCGCGGTCCCGCGCCGCTCATCCGCGGACTCCCGTCGTGCGCCTCGCGGCGCGTCGCACGACCGGCGATGGGTGCGGAACGCTCCGGGGGGGCATCGGCGCCTGCCGGCCGATACACGCCGGACCCGTCATCGCCGTCCGACGAGAAGGGGTCCCCGGCCCATAACATGCGACCCCCCGCGCTCGCGTACCGGCCGAGAGGGCGCCCTCCGGCCTGAAGCGAGGCAGGAGGATGCAGGGGGTGAGATTTGAACTCACGAACTCCTACGAGACCAGGACCTCAACCTGGCGCCTTTGACCAAGCTGGGCCACCCCTGCACGACCCGCGTCGCGGCTACCAGGACCGAGCGATAACCTTTGTGAGCGCGCCCGCCGGCACCGTGGACCGGTGCGCTCGCCCCGCTCGGGCCGACGGGTCGGGGCGGCGCAGGTCCATCGACAAACGCCATGTAGGGCGGCCCGGTGGCGCGGACCCATGGCGGACGACGCCGCACGCGGACCGGTGGTCTTCATCGGCCTCAAGCCGACGATGACCTACGTCTTCCAGGTCGTGACCCAGCTGAACTCGGGGGCCGGGCCGGTGATCGTCAAGGCGCGCGGGAACGCGATCGGCAAGGCGGTCGACGTCGCGGAGGTGGTCCGGCGCCGGTTCCTCGAGGGGCAGGTCGAGGTCGGCCCGATCGCGATCGACACCGAGCGCCTGACGAACCGCGAAGGACGCGAGGCGAACGTCTCGTCGATTTCCATCCCGCTCACCCGGACCGGGCCGGCGCTGGAGCCGGCGAAGGCGGAGCACGCGCCGTAGGCCGCCGCACGACCCACGTCCCCGCCCAGAGGTCCCCGACCCGCTGGTGCTCGGCCGTGACGCGGATGGCGATGACCCCGAGGCCGCCGGCGACCGCGACGCCCGCGAGCACGAACAGGCCGATGCTGAGCAGCTCGAGGGTCCCACCGAAGACGCCGACCCCGACGCTCGCGCCCCAGGGGATCCCGCGCATCGCGAGCGTCACCGCGAGGGCGAGACCGACCGAGTAGAGCGTGATCGGGGGCAGGAGCGGGGCGTTCCGGACGAACGAGGCGACCCCGCCCACCGGTCCGAGGGAACGGTCACGCACCTCGATCCCGAGGATCCGCTTGCCGACGGTCGCCCCGGTCCAGAGCTCGCCGAGGGCGAAGTAGAGAAGGGCGGCCGCCACGAGGCCGTAGACCGCCGCGTTGACCGCGACGCTGGCGAGGACGACTTTCAGGCTGCCGGGCGTGAGCGCCACAATCCCGACGAAGACCGCCGCGCCCGCTCCCCCGAGCAGGGCCGCGTCGATCGCGAAGGCGAGCAGGCGCTGGCGGATCGAGGCGAAGCGTCGGCCCGAGAGGCCCTCGCCGAGGCGGACGAGGGCGCGGGCCGTCATCCACGCCCGGACCGCCTCCCGAGGGTCGTTCGTCCCCGCCGACGCCGCGCTTTCGAGGTTCGCGGTGTCGCTGACCACCCAACCGGGGACCGCGAGGCCGTCCCACGGCCGCGGCCCAGCGGTGGACGGGGTGCCGAGGAGGCGCCGGGCCTGCGCCGCCGAGGCCCGGGCGGCCCCGGCCGAGGCCACGAGCGAGGCCGAGGGGTGGCCGTCCACGCCCTCGAGGTACGCCCGGCGTACGAGGCGGGAGGGGCTCGGCGGCGGGAGGGGGACGGGCGGGCCGACCGGCCCGAAGCTCCGTCCGAGGAACCGGTGGGTCCCCCAGGCGCCAAGGAGGCCCAAGAACCCGGAGAGGTAGACGAGGTCGAGAACGCCGGCCCCGCCGATCGCGTAGAGCCCCCCGGGGCCGTGCCCGTAGAGCGGTGGCTGCCACAGGACGTCCGCCCCGAGGACGACCCCCCAGCCGGCCGCGAGGAACGCCATCGGGAGAGCGAACGCTTCGGCCCGAGGAAACAGCCGGGGGGCGAGCAGCACCGCCAACACCCCGGCGAGGAGCGGAGGCAGCAGGTAGTAGGGGAACGCCTCCGCGATCCCGACCCCCGGGATCGCCGTCGCGCCCGCGAACGTCAGGACGAGGACGAGGTTGACGAGCCCGAACGTCCCCGCCACCGTCCGCTCCGCCAGACGGCCGAGCGCCACGGCGGCGACGGAGCCCGCGGCGACCGCTGCGACCAGGCCGAGCTCGATGGGCCAGAGGGGAAGGCCGAGGCGGAGCGCGAGCGGGTCGAGCCTTCCCGCGTCCGCGAGCAGGACAATCGCCAGGAGGAGGCCCACCTCCGTCGCGAGCGGGGCGAAAAGGCGCACGACGGTCCGTCGCAACGGAGGGGCGAACCGCTCGAGGCTGAGGATCCCGATGGCGAGCGGGAACCCCGCCCCAGCGAAGCTGACGGCGAGGAGGTCGTTCGAGACCGGGACGAGAGGGAGCAGGGCGAACGAGGCGAGCAAGGCCCCGGGCAGCAGCAACCAGAACTCCTTGCGACCCAGCCCCAAGCTCTCGGCGAACGCCGGTCGGGTCCACGCCAGGCCGAACCATAGCGCCCAGGCGACGCCGGGGACCGCCGTGGAGATGGCGATCGAGCTGATGTCGTAGACCAGCCCCGCAGGTTCGACCACTTCGCGCCTCCGAGCTCGGGGCCGGTCCACCGAGGTCCGTCACCTAAGCTTTTTTGCCGAACCATCGCCTCCGCCGGCCATGACAGCCTTCCGCAAGGAGACCGACTCGCTCGGCTCCCGGGACGTCCCGTCGGAGGCGCTCTGGGGGATCCAGTCGTTGCGCGCGCGCGAGAACTTCCCGGTCAGCGGACTGGGCACCTCCCGCTACCTGAAGCGGGCCTACGGGCTCCTCAAGCTCGCCTGCGTCCGGGCGAACGTCGCGAAGGGGGGCCTCGATGCCCGGCTCGGTCGGGCCCTCGAGCAGGCCGCCGAGGAGATGGCGACCGGAAAGTTCGACGACCAGTTCGTCGTCGACGTCTTCCAGGCC
>Ga0187780_10001181_pt1 | contig 19672 bp, 18 predicted proteins | sample 1015_Q2_SP10_20__FD_132429 | JGI IMG/M metagenome (GOLD analysis project Ga0187780, IMG submission 132429) | Tropical peat soil microbial communities from peatlands in Department of Meta, Colombia - 1015_Q2_SP10_20_MG | ecosystem: Environmental > Terrestrial > Soil > Wetlands > Peat | place...
ACGGCCGCGATCTGCGGCACGCGGAGGTAGCGGCGCATGATCGAGTTGTAGTAGAAGATCCGCGCCGCGCCATACTGCCCGGGGAAGACGCCGCTCTGATACGGAAGGTTGACGCCGGCAGAATCGACGAGGTAGACGATGGGAATGCGCTGGCGCATGGCGATCTCCTGCGCCCGCAGGATCTTGGTGATCGTCTCCGGCCACCAGGACCCGGCCTTCACCGTCGCATCGTTCGCGACGACTACGACCGGCCGCCCCGCTACCTGTCCCACGCCCGTCACGACGCCGGCGCTGGGAGCTTGCCCGTCGTACCGATCCGATGCGACGAGGAGCCCGATCTCGAGCCGCGGACTCCCGGGGTCGAGGAGCTCCGTGACTCGCTCGCGCGCGGTCAGCTTGCCGCGCTCGTGCTGGCGCAGCGCCCGCTCCGCTCCCCCACCTTGCTCGAGGAGTGCCTTGAGGCGGCGATACTCGTCCGTGAGCGTCCGCAGCCGGCTCACGTCAGCCGGCGCGCGTCAGTGGTATCGCGCGGTCACCCGGACACATGCTCGGCCGCCCAGGCATCGATGTACTGGACCAGCTCGCGGGTGCTGGTCCCGGGGCCGAACAGTCGGCCGATCCCCTGCTGCGCGAGCGCGTCCATGTCCTCCGGGGGAATGATGCCGCCACCCGTGATCAGGATGTCGCCGCGCCCTGCCGCGTCGAGCAGGTGTTTGACGCGCGGAAACAGGGTCATGTGGGCTCCCGACAGAATCGACAAGCCGACCACGTCGACGTCTTCCTGAATCGCCGCCTGCGCGATCTGCTCGGGGGTCTGGTGCAGGCCGGTGTAGATGACCTCCATCCCGTGATCGCGCAGCGCCGCGGCCACGACTTTGGCGCCGCGGTCGTGCCCGTCGAGTCCCGGTTTCGCGACGAGCACGCGGATCGGCCGGCGACGGCGCGCCTCGTCGGAGTTCATGTCCGGAACCGCAGCAGCGCGGCGAGCCCATCCACCGCACGGCGCGCCCGCTCGTCATACAGCACGTCGATCTGGGCCCGCTGGGCGAGCGCCTCCTCTACGGCGTCATCCAGCCCCGGGTCATCGCCCCGTCCATCCACGATCAGGGTGCGGACCTGCCCGCGTTCGAGCGCCTGCAGCGTCGCCTCGACGCCGTTCACGGCCCACCCGGTCGCGAGCCCGTCGACCACCGCTTCGGCATGGGCCCGTTCCCATGCCTGCTCGCGCTGGTCGCGGAGCGCGAGCGCCGCCTCCCGCACCTGGGCGGGAGAGACGCGCTTCGGCGTGAGTCGCACCGCCCCAAGCACGAGGTCGTGGAGGTAGGTATGGAGATGCGGGATCACGGCCGCGGCGTCCACGCCGATGCCGGCGAATGCGAGTCCGGCGACCGGCCGCCCGGCGCTGAGGTGGAACAGCCGGTCCGCGATGGCGGCGTAGAGGCGATGCTTCTCCTCCCGGATGCGCTGATGGTGATGCCGCTCACCCATGGTCCCACCGCGCTGCCCCGGATGCCCGGCGGCCGGCCCCGAGCCGTGGAACTTTGACGTGCGGCTGCTCGGCACGACGAGCCCAGGCAGCTCCTCCACCCCGAACGCCGTCACCGCGAAGAAGCGCGCCGCCGACCGATCGCACGCCGCGACCAGGATCGTCCCGAACTCGGCTTCCAGCGCCAGGAGCTCACCGACGAGAGGCACCGGCCGGACGGCGAGCCGGGAGCGGTACACATGCGGCAACGGAATCACCTCAAACAGGCCGCGCGTTTTGCTCGCGAACACCGCCATCCCACGCGTTCCCTGCGGCACGCGGGTCCGTTCGAAGAACCGCTGTACACGCTCCAGGTCGGCTGCGACGGCCTTGCGGGCGGCGGGGTCGAGCCGCAGGTCCGCGAGTCCGGCGAGTGCCGTCCGCACACGGTTTCTGAGCTTGATGAGGTACTTGCCGCGTGTCTTGTCGCGCAGCTCGAGCTTCATGTAGCACGACACGACCGGCGCGCCGCCGGGGACGATGCGCGAGAGACGCCGCACGGCGTCGCGGACGCGCTCGTCCGTAGGGAGGGCCGGAGTCGCGGTCGTGGTCAAAAGAACACCGGCTCGCGGTACGCACCGTACACGCGCTCCAGGGTGTGCCGGATCTCGTACAGGGTGCAGTAGGCGCGCGCGCAGTCGAGCATCGGCGCGATGACGTTGTGGTCGTTCTCGGCGGCCTGTCGCAGCGTGTCGAGGCGGGTGCGCACGACGGCCTCGTCCCGCTCCCGCCGCACGCGCGCGAGACGCGCGCGCTGCTGCTCCTCGGCGGCGTCGGAGATCCTGAGGATCTCGACCGGATGGTCGTCGGGTCCGACGAACTCGTTCACCCCCACGATGATTCGCTCACGGGCCTCCAACGCGCGTTGACTCTCCTCTGACGAGCGGGCGATCTGGCGCTGAAACCATCCGCTTTCGATGCCGTTCACGACTCCGCCGATCGACTGGATCTCCGCAAACAACGCCTCCGCTTCGCGCTCGAGCCGATTGGTGAGACTCTCGACGAAGTATGACCCGCCGAGCGGGTCGATCACCGAGGGAACGCCCGTTTCGTGCGCGATGATCTGCTGGGTGCGCAACGCGAGCTGCACCGCCTGCTCCGTCGGGAGGGCGAGCGTCTCGTCGAGCGAATTGGTGTGCAGGGACTGCGTGCCGCCAAGCACGGCCGCGAGGGCCTGATAGGCCACGCGGACGATGTTGTTCTGCGGCTGCTGCGCGGTCAGGGTAACACCGGCCGTTTGACTATGGAACCGCATCATGCACGACCGCGGCGTCGTCGCGCCGTACCGCTCGCGCATGTGCCGCGCCCAGATCCGCCGGGCCGCCCGCAGCTTGGCGATCTCCTCGAAGAAGTCGCTGTGAATATCCCAGAAGAACGAGAGCCGTGGGGCGAACGCATCGACGTCGAGCCCGCGGGCGCGCCCCCGCTCCACGTAGGTGAATCCGTTCGCCAGCGTGAAGGCCAGCTCCTGCGCCGCGGTCGAGCCGGCTTCGCGGATATGATATCCCGAAATCGAAATAGTATTCCAGAGCGGGGTGTGCTCGGCGCACCACTCGAACATATCGACGATGATCTTCAGCGCAGGCTCGACGGGAAACACCCAGGCATGCTGCGCCATGTACTCCTTGAGGATGTCGTTCTGCACCGTCCCCTGCAGGTTCGCGATCGGCACACCCTGCTTCTCGGCCGCGGCGACGTAGAAACAAAAGAGCATGGCCGCCGGGCCGTTGATCGTCATCGACGTCGACACCTGATCGAGCGGGATCCCGTCGAACAGGTCTTCCATGTCGGCGAGAGACGAAATCGCAACCCCGCACCGTCCTACTTCCCCTTCGGCGCGCGGATGGTCGGAGTCGTAGCCCATGAGCGTAGGAAAGTCGAACGCGACCGACAGCCCGGTCTGGCCGCGGGCGAGCAGGAACTTGTAGCGGCGGTTCGTGTCTTCGGCGCCGCCGAATCCCGCGAACTGGCGCATCGTCCACAGCCGGCCGCGGTACATGGTCGGGTGGATGCCGCGGGTGAACGGGTACGTCCCCGGCCGGCCCAGGTCCCGCGCGTAGTCGAAGCCGGACAGGTCTTCCGACGTGTACACCGCCCGCTCGTCGCGACGCGTCATCGGGCGTCCGCCGCTCCGACGCGCCGGAGCACGTCGGCGGCAACGTCGTACGGGCTGCATCGTCCGTTCATGACGTCGTCCAGACGCGCGGCGATGATCCCCTCCGCACCGCTCGCGCTCCAGGCCCATCGCCGTAGCGCGCGCTCCACCACGCCGCGCGTGCGGCTCGCGACCCGCTCCCGCCGGCGCCGTTCCAGCGTTCCGCTTGCGCGCAAATACGCGTCATGCGCGTCGAGCGCCGCCACCAGCGCGTCTGTCCCCGTGCCGGTGACGGCCGTACAGGCGAGCACCGGGGGCTCCCAGACGCCCTCCGACGCCGTTGGAGCCTGAGGGGATCCCGCCGCGTGATGGGGAGTCGCGTGACGTAACACGTTGCCGCGGCGGATACCGAGCATGACCTCCACTTCCTGGCGCAGCCGGTCCGCCCCGGGCCGGTCGCTCTTGTTCACGACGTACACGTCGGCGACCTCCATGACGCCCGCCTTGAGCGTTTGAATCCCGTCACCTGCTTCGGGAACGAGCACCAACACGGTCGTGTCCGCGCTCGCCGCGACATCGAGCTCCGTTTGTCCGACGCCGACCGTCTCGATCAGGATGCGATCGAACCCAAACGCCTCGAGCAGGTCGGTCACCTCCTCCGTCGTCGTCGCGAGGCCGCCGCGCGACCCGCGCGTCGCCATCGAACGGATGAAGACGTTCGGGTCGCCCTCGATCGACTCCATACGAATCCGGTCGCCGAGGAGCGCGCCGCCGGTAAATGGGCTCGTCGGATCGACTGCCACGACGCCCACCCGCAGGTCGTCTCCCCGAAACCGCGCGATCAGACGGTCCGTCAGCGTACTCTTGCCCGCTCCCGGGGGCCCCGTGATGCCGATGCGGCGCGCGTGGCCTTTGCCCAGCCGGCCATAGATCTGCGCCAGCACCCGCTCGAATCCCTCGCGCTCGTTCTCCACCACGCTGATCGCCCGCGCGAGAACGGCGGTGTCCCGAGCCTCGATGGCCTCGAGCAGGCCCCCGCGAAGCCGCTGATCGGGTCCCTGGGCGGAAGATAACGCTCGGCTCATCCCCGTTGCGCCTCACGCGGCTCGATGGTGACGGCCCGCACCGGGCCGCGACGCACGAGAACGCGGTCGACCCGCGTCGCCGTCGCGCCAACCACGTCGAACTCGAGGCCGCGGACGAGGAACCGCTCCCCCGGCAGCGGGATGCGTCCCAGGGACGCGACCAGCAGGCCGCTGACGGTCTGCACGCCGCGATCCCCCACGCTCACGCCGAACGCCTCCTCGAGGCGCGTAGTCGGAGAGCTCCCTTCGAGCTCGAGCACGTGGGGGGCGGCCGCGCCCCCGCTTTCGGACCCGCCCTCCTGGCTCCCGAAGATCTCGCCGACCAGCGTTTTCAGCAGATCCTCGAGGGTGACGACCCCGGCCGTCCCGCCGAACTCATCAAGGACCATCGCCAGGTGGCCCCGCCCGCGCTGCATTTCGCGCATCAGGTCCGCGGCTCGCGTCACCCCAGGCACCGTCAGCGCCTGGCGAATTGGCAACGGGTCCTCGGGCTGCAGCGCGAGCAGGTCGAACGCGTGCGTCACGCCGATCACTTCATCGAGCGAGCCGCGGTAGACCGGGTACCGACTATAACCCGCCTGAGCGCAGACGTGGCCCGCCTCCCCCGCGGGGGTCCCCTCCGGAAGCGCGACGATGACCGTGCGAGGCGTCATCAGCTCGCGCACCGGCCGATCCGCGAACGCCAGCACCGCGGAGACGACCGTCAGCTCATCCGCTTGCGCCAACGTGCCGGTATCGGCGTCGGACAGGACCGCGGCAAGCGTGGTGCTCGGGGAGGGATCGCGCCGTGGAATGAACGGCGTCAGCGGGCGCGCGGCCCGCTCGAGCCAGGGAACGGCGCGCGTCGCGATCGGCTCCGCCCACCGGCGCCCGACGACGCGGGGCACCAGATACGCGGCGCATACGAACAGCGGCACGCCGAGCGCCACCGTAAAGACGCCCAGGAACGTGGGCGTCGTCTCAGCGAGCAGCGCCGGGACGGCGGCCGCCGCGCATACGGTGCCGAGCGTCGTGACCGCGTTCGCGGTCGCGAGCACGCGCCCGGGATTCTCGAGGAAGGCCGTCGACCGCTCCAACCCTCGCAGGCGATGGGCGACCCACCGCGTCAGATCGACCTGGGTCACCGCCGCGGCCGCGACGCCCACGGCCGCCGCCGTCGCCGCGATCGTCAGGCCCAGGATCAATGCGATGAGGGGAGTGATCACTGGCGCTCGAAGTAGACGCGCGTGACGCGCCGCCGCTCGACGCCCTCGACCACGACACGGAAGCCGTCGAGCATCAGCTCTTCTCCCGGACGAGGCACGCGGCCCAACGTGGAATAGATCAGGCCGCCGACCGTGGACACGTCCGGGTGCCCGAACGGGCGCCCGAGCGCGATGGACAGATCGTCGAGCGTCACGCGCCCGTCCACCCAGTACCGGTTGCCGTCGCGCCGAATGGCGGGAGTCGAGTCGACGTCGTATTCGTCGCGGATCTCGCCGACGATCTCCTCGAGGATGTCCTCGAGAGTGATGAGCCCGGACGTTCCGCCGAACTCGTCGACGACGATGGCCAGGTGCGCGGGGCCGCGCTGAAAATCCCGGAGCTGGCTGTCGAGGGTCTTCGCCTCCGGGACATAGCTCGCCGACCGCACCAGGTCCTGCCAGCGCTCGGCCGCCTCGTTCAACCCCATCGCGATCGGCACGAGGTCCTTCGCGAACACGACGCCGACGATCGTGTCGGGAGTGCCGTCGTAGACCGGAAGGCGGGAGTGCGCGCTCGTCTTGAAGGTCTCGAGCAGCTCCTGGAACGGGACGGCGAGATCCACGGCCACCATGTCGAGCCGGGGCGTCATGACCTCGTCGACGGTCGTGTCGGCGAGGGTGAAGACCCCGAGCAGCATGTCGCGTTGCGCCGCGCCGAGCTGCGGTTCGAGCGGCCGGGGCGTGCTGACGAGCGCGTGCAGGCCGCGGTCGGCCCAGGCGAGCAACCACAGCAGCGGTTGAAACGGCGACAGGGTGCGCGTGGCGAGTGGCAGCGCCGCGTCGGCAAGCTCCGGCGCAAGCCGTGCGAGGCTGCGCGGGAGGGCGTCACCGACCACGAACAGCAGCCCGCCCGCCAGCGTGAGAGCGGCGATCGCCTGCGGCCACGCGCGCTGCCACCAGCCGAGCGCCTGGCCGGCGGCGACGGCTCCCACGACGAGAAGGGCGAGACGCGCGACGTGCAGGGCCCGGTGCAGTGGGACGCGCGCCGCGCTGTTCGCGGGGGGAGCGTCGCCGAGGGTGTGCGGCGCGTCGGCTACGGCCGCTTCCTCGCCAAGCGCGAGCAGTCCCGCCCAGAGTCCCGCGGCCAGCGCCGCGAGCACGAGGAGCAGCGTCCCGCCGATCATCATCGGCGGCGCAGGAGACGGCGCACGTAGCGCTCCTGGCGGCGCCACATGGCGGAGCGCGTGCGGCCCGCTCCGACCGGGTGATCATAGCCCAGCACGTGGAGCGTGCCGTGCACGGCGAGACGCACCAGCTCCTCGTCGAGCCGGCGCGCGTGGGAGGCGTCGGCCGCGGCGGCGGCCACCCACCCGTCCGCGGCCGCGACGCACAGGTACACATCGCCGAGCAGCGTGCCGTCGGGCTGGGGCAGCGCGTACGCGATCACGTCGGTGAGGCCGCGCCGGCCGGTCGCCCGCCGATTGGCACGTCGCATGGCCCGCGCGTCGAGCAGGGTCACGTCGACACGCGCGCGCCCCGCCCCTTCCCACGCCAGCACGCGCCGCGCGGCGAGCGCCAGCCGCGCCTCAGCTTTTCGCCGCTGCGTGCCAGGTCGCCGTGAGCCCGCCACTGGCCTCCGGATAGTCGATGCGTGCGTGGTACATGCCCGTGATCGCCCGGACGAATTCGGCTTTCACGAGATTGACCTGCGCCAACGTGATCGGCGCGTCATCCAGCTGCCCCTGATTCAGCTTGGTGCGCACGATGTGGTTGATCGCTTCGTCGATCTTCTGCGGTGTGAGGTCCTCGAGCACCCGCAGCGATGCTTCCACCGAGTCGGCGAGCATCGTGATCGCGGTCTCGACCGAGCGGGGCTTGGGACCCGGGTAGGTGTAGTCACTCACCTTCGGGACCGTCGACGCTCCGCTCTTTCGGGCGCGATCGAGGAAGTAGGTGATCTCGGTCGTGCCGTGGTGCTCGGGAATGAAGGCCTTCACGACGGCCGGCAAACCGGCCTCGGCTGCGAGTGCCAGTCCGTCGGTCACGTGCGCCTTGATGATGTCGGCCGAGCGCCGCGCGTCGAGCCGGTCGTGCGGGTTGTTGCCGCGGCTCTGATTCTCGACGAAGTACTGCGGGTTGATGACCTTCCCGATGTCGTGGTAGTAGCAGCCCACGCGCCCCAGCAGCCCGTTCGCGCCGACCCGGTTACACGCGGCTTCGACCAGGTTCGCCATCGCGATGCTGTGCGCGTACGTGCCCGGGGCCTCGAGCGAGAGACGGCGCAGCAGCATGCGACTCGGATCCGACAGCTCGAGGAGGGTCAGATCGGTCGTGATCCCGGTCAGTGACTCGACGACGGGCAGCAGCAGCAGCGTCAGCCCCGCCGACACGAGCCCGTTGGCCATTCCCCACATCGCCTGCTGCAGCGTCTCGGCCGCGCTCCACGCACCACTCAGCCCGATCGCGACGGCGCCGATCAGATATCCGGCCCCAACCATCAGCACGACCACTATCAAGTGGCTGCGACGACGCAACGCCCGCACGGACAGCGCCGCCGACACGCCGCCCACGACGCAGAAGAAGAGCGCCGGCGAGTCGTGAAAGACGGGCTGCAGGCCGATGACCACCGAGAGAATCATGGCGGCGATCATCGACACACGGCCGCTGAACAGCACGGTGAGCATCATCGCCGTGAAAGGCAGGGGAATCAGCGCCGGGTGCTCGGGGGCGCGGTGCGCGATGATCGCGCCGCCGACGATCGCCGCGAGGAACAGGCACCCGACGAGCGCCACCTGGCGCCGGTCGCGATACGTCTCGCGTCGGTAGAGCAGCAGGAGGACCCAGAAGATGCTGAGCACGAGCGCGTCCCGCAGCATTGGCCCGAGCAGGCCGAGGCCGGAGCGGCTCGTCGCGGCTCCGCGGCGGAGCAGCTCCTGCTGCAGGGCGACCAGCCGCTCGTGCGTTTCGCTCGTGACCACCTCGTGCGCGCTCACGATCCGCTCGCCGGCACGCACGACGTACTTCGTCGGATCCACGCTGCGCCGCAACTCGTCGCGCCGCCGGTCCGCCTCGGCGACGTTCGGCACGAGCGTCGGCCGGAAGAAATGCCCCGCGAGCCGCACGTACACGGCGTCCCCTGCGGCGGACCCTTTGTCGGGATGCACCTGGCGCGCTCGCGCGAGGTATTGCGCGTAGCTCAGCACCTGGTCGCGCGCCACGGCCGTCTCGGAGCGTTTCCGCCGGACGATCAGATCCGGTGACTGCTCGATCTGCAACACGCCTGGCCCGGTGACACCTTGTGCCAGCGTGCGGTCGAAGAGGTCGCCAAGCGCCGTCTCGACGCTCCGACGCTTCTTCGCGTTCGTCAGGTAGGTCGCCTCATCCGTCGTCAGCGAGACTCCCAGGTCCTTTGCCGCTTGCGCGAGCGCCGCGCCACCATGCGATGCGACGCCGTCGAGCCGGGTGAAGAAGCTGCGCACGGCCGACGTCGCGCTGTCGAGGGAGCGTTGCTCGAACTCGTAGATCGGCTTGACCGTGCCGGCTAGCTCTTCGGCCTCGCGGGCCACCTCCTGGTCGCTCTTGTTCACGGAAAACGTGAAGGGCGCGACGACGTCCCGGTCCGCCACCGTCCCCGGATCGAGCAGCGGCGCTACGTCGACCGAGCTGGACGGAAACAGCACGAACGCGACCAGCGCGAGCGCCGGCACCCACACCCAGCGCTCGCCGTGGTAGCGGACCTGGTCCCGCGTGGGCAGGCGCATGTCAGCCCTGCGCGTCCTCCGCATACGCCCGAATGATGTCCCGGACCAAGCGGTGCCGCACGACGTCGCCCTCGGCGAGATAGCAGAACGCGATTCCTTCGATCCCCGGGAGAATGCGCTCGACCTGCAGCAGGCCGGAATCCTCCCGGTTCGCGAGGTCGATCTGGGTCTTGTCCCCGGTGATCACCGCCCGGGAATTCACGCCCAGCCGCGTGAGGAACATCTTCATCTGCATCCCCGTGGCGTTCTGCGCTTCGTCGAGGATGACGAACGCCTCGGACAGCGTGCGCCCCCGCATGTAGGCGAGCGGCGCGATCTCGATCGTGCGCGTCTCGATCGCCTTCTGCACACGGTCGCGCGGCATCATGTCTTCGAGTGCGTCGTAGAGGGGGCGCAGGTACGGGTCCACCTTCTCCTGGAGATCGCCCGGAAGAAACCCGAGGCTCTCCCCTGCCTCCACCGCGGGCCGGGCGAGCACGATACGGCGCACCCGCTTGCGCGCGAGCGCATCGACCGCAGCCGCGACCGCGAGGTACGTCTTCCCCGTGCCCGCTGGGCCGACGCCGATCACGATGTCGTTGCGCGCGATCGCCTGCAGGTAGTCGCGTTGGCCGTTGCTCTTCGCCTGAATCACCCGCCGCAGCCCCGGCAGGATGATCTTCTGCTCCCCCGAGCCCGCCGCCGCGACGGCTCCCTGGCCCTCGTCCGTCACGAGACGCGCCACATCCTCCACGCCCAGGACCTCCCCCATGCGGGCGAGATCGATCATGGCCTGCGCGACGCCGCTCGCCCGCTCCACCGCGGCCGATCCGCCCATCAGGGTGAGGGTGTCGCCGCGCAGCGACACGCGGATCCCCAGGCGGCGCGCGAGCTCCACCAGGTTCCCGTCGTTCACCCCGGCGAGGGACAGCGCGTCCACCCCCTCGGTGGACAGGCGCTGAAGCACGTCCTCGCTCATCGCTTCACCTCGATGTGCAGCGCGGCGATGTCCGCGGGACTGGCTGGCGCCGGCGCGCCTTCGAACAGCGCGCGCGCCGCCGTCGTCTTCGGAAAGGCGATGACGTCCCGCAGCGATCCGGCCTGGGCGAGCAACATCGTCACCCGGTCGAAGCCGATCGCGAATCCGCCGTGCGGAGGGGCGCCCGCCGCCAACCCCGCGAGCAGGAATCCGAACCGGGCTTCGGCGTCGAAGTCCGACAGGCCGAGATGATGGAAGACGGTCCGCTGGATCTGCGGGTCAATGATGCGAATCGATCCCGAGCCGAGCTCGTTGCCGTTGTAGACCGCGTCGTAGTGGAGCGCGCGGCAGGCGAACGGATCGCCCTCGAGCCGCGCGATGTCGTCCGGGTGCGGGGACGTGAACGGGTGATGCGCGAACACCGGACGCCCCGTCTCGGGATCGGGCTCGAACAGAGGAAACTCGACGACCCAACAAAACGCGTGCGCAGCGTTCGCCGGAGGTGCCAGCCGCCGAATGACCTCCTGGCGCACCCGGTCGAGCACTGGAGATGTCACGCGATCGACTCCCACGGTCATCAGCGCCATGTCGCCGTCCCGTACGCCCAACTGCCCGAGCGCCTCGACGCTGAAATGTTTGCCGACCGAGCCAGTGACCTGATCGCTCTGCCGCTTTGCCCACGCGAGACCCGTGCCGCCCAGCTCCTTCGCGACGGCGGCGAGCTGGTCCACGTCCTTGCGCGACAGGGCGCCGCCGCCCTTCACCGCGAGACCGCGTACGCGGGCTCCGTCCTTGAGAGCGCTCGCGAAGAAGGGGACGCCGAGCGGGCGTACCTGCGCGGTCCAATCCGCGATCTGCAGGTCGTAGCGCAGATCGGGCTTGTCCGTGCCGTATCGTTCCATCGCATCGCGATAGCGCAGCCGGCGGAAGGGGCGGGCGATCGCATGGCCGGCCTCGTCCCAGAGCGCCACCAGCACCGCCTCGACCACGCCGATGACATCCTCCTGGGTGACGAAGGACGCCTCGAGATCGATCTGCGTGAATTCCGGCTGCCGATCATTACGCAGATCCTCATCACGGAAGCAGCGGGCGATCTGGAAGTAGCGATCGAGGCCCGCCACCATGAGCATCTGCTTGTAGAGCTGCGGAGACTGTGGCAGCGCGTAGAACTCCCCGGGCTGGACGCGGGACGGCACGAGATAGTCGCGCGCGCCCTCAGGCGTCGGCTTCGTGAGAATCGGCGTTTCGATCTCGAGAAACTCGAGCTCCGCGAGCGTGCGACGGGCCCGCTGCAACAGCCGGTGGCGCAGGATGAGATTCGCCTGGAGCTCGGGACGTCGCAGATCGAGGTGCCGGTGCTTGAGCCGCAGCTCCTCCGCTGGGAGCTCGTCGCTCTTCGCGCGTGCGACGGGAATCGCGGGCGTCGCCGCGCGGTTCGCGATCGTGAGCGCCGTGGCGTGTACCTCGACCGCCCCCGTGGCCATCTCGGGGTTCCGCGCGGCCTCTGGCCGAGCGACGACCTCCCCCTCGATCAGAACCACGGTTTCGCTCCCGAGGCTGCCCGCCTGCTCCAGCACATCCGCCGGCGCCCACCCGGGACCGAACGCCACCTGCACCAAGCCGGCGCGGTCCCGCAAGTCGATGAACACGATGCCGCCGAGATCACGTCGGCGGTGCACCCAGCCGCCGAGCCGCACCCGCTGGCCGACGTGCTCTCCCCGCAGCGCACCGCAGCGGATCGTCCGCAGCGTGGTCGCCTCCACCCGATCGGTTCCTATGCTCCCTCCGCTTCGCACAGCACTTTGTAGAAGTCTTCCGGCGTGCGCGCCTCGAGCAACCGCGCGCGCACCGGCTCCCGCCGCACCAGCCGGGAGATCCTGCTGATCGCTTTGACGTGTGCCCCGGCGAGCGACTCCGGGCCCGCCAGCATGAAGAAGATCCGCACCGGCTCACCGTCGATCGCCTCATACACAACGGGAGCCACCGTCGTACCGGCCACGAGCTTCAGTTCGGAGAGCGCGGGGGTCTTCCCGTGGGGAACCGCCACCCCGTACCCGATCCCGGTCGGGAACTGCCGCTCTCGATCCAGAATGGCACTGAGGACTTCATCCGCCTGGCCCCCATTACCCACTGCGATCAGCTCAGCCAATTCACGGAGCACCCCCTCCTTGTCCTTCGCCTGCAGGGGGACCCGGATACGGCTGGGGGAGAGCAGCTCGGATAGACGCATTCTAGCCCAAGTGTCGTAACCGGTTGAAGATAGTTAACTTAAACCGGCGACGCCAACTAGCGCGCATCCAGCCGAGGGCTAACCGATTGGCTTCCACCGCAGTGGCTGAACTGGACGTGTTCTCCTCCTCCCCGGAGGCGGCCGCTACCCGGCTGCGCGACTGGCTGTCCGATCGCGGGGAGCCGGCGTACCGCGTGGGCCAAATCGTCCCAAGGCTGTGGCAGCGCCCGGTGGCGAGCTGGCAGGACGCGACGGACCTCCCCGCCTCGTTGCGCCAGGAGCTCGATCGCGCCTTCCCCGTCCCGCGCCTGGGCGTCGGCGCCCAGCAAGTCTCCAAGGACGGGACTGAGAAGATTCTCTGGACGCTGAGCGACGGACAGGCGATCGAGTCCGTGCTGATTCCGGAGGGGGCGCGACGAACGCTCTGCATCTCCTCGCAGGTCGGGTGCGCGCTCGGATGCGTGTTCTGCGCCACCGGCCAGATGGGATTTCACCGCCAACTCTCCGCGGCGGAAATCGCCCTGCAGGTCCGCGAGCTGGTGTTGCTCCGTCCCGAATCCAAGCCGACGAACGTGGTGTTCATGGGGATGGGGGAGCCGCTGCTCAACTGGAGCGCGGTGAACACCGCCCTCTCGATTCTCAATCAGCCGAATGGCTTCGGGATCGGCGCCCGGCACATCACGATTTCGACCGTCGGCATCCTGCCGAACCTCGCGCTGCTCGCCAAGCGCCCCGAGCAATTTCGGCTCGCCGTCTCGTTGCACGCCCCGACGTCCGACGTGCGGCGAGAGCTGATGCCGATCGAAAAGAAGTATCCGTTACGCGACCTGCTGTCCGCGTTGTCCCAGTTCCGGCGGCGGATCACGCTCGAGTACGTGCTCATCGCGGGCGTGAACGACAGCCTGGTGCATGCCGATCAGCTGGCCCGGCTCGCCGCACCACTCGGGGCTCTCGTGAACCTGCTGCCACTGCACCCCGGTGGCGCGCCCGATCTCGGGGCGAGCACGCGGCGGGCGATGCTCGACTTCGAGCGTCGCCTGAAGAGTCACGGCATCGAGGCGGTGTTGCGCCGCAGTCGGGGGCTCGACATCAGCGCGGCGTGCGGGCAGCTACGGGTGGAATCCGACCGGCGGCGAAAAGTCGCGCCCCAGGAGCACACTGGCGTCGAGGAGCTTGGTGGAGTCGAGCTGCACGACCACCCGGCCGACTCCGAGCGCGGCACGCACGGATCGGGCGCTTAGCGCGGTGCCGCGGCGCACGATAATCTCCGTCGAGTCGAGCGACGCCTGACCCTCCGCGTTGCCGAAGTTGACGACGTCGAGCCCAGCCTCTCGCAGGACCCGCGTCCCCACGCGCGCGAGGCCCGCCCGGTGAGTCGTATTGAGCACTTCGACGATCACAGGAGGGCCGCTCGGCGCTTCGGAACGCCTGGCGACGCCGCGGCAGCAGCAGACAGCGAGAAGCGCGGCGCTCAGCGCGCGACGAGCGCGTTCCAGAACTCCACCGTTTCCGGGGCCAGCGGCCACGCGGTGCGCAGGATTCCCTCGATACGCCTGCGCGCCACGTCCGTCAGAACCACGTCCCGTTCCGTGGGCACGCGCGCCGCGAGCGCCGCCCGCTCGTCAGCCAGCTGGGTGCGGCCGGGCTCGAGGAAGTCCGCGAGATACAGCATGCGGCCGACTTCGTCCCACCCGGCGTACCCGATCGTGTGATAGCGGACGGCCTCGAGCACCCCGCGATCGCGCTCACCTTCGCGCGCGGCGCGATCCGCCGCCGCGGGGCCGTGCGCGGTCCGGGAATCGAATGGCGCGTCGCGCAGCGCGTCATGCAGATAGGCGGCGCGGAGCCACCGCTCCCGTTCGATCGAGTCGACCCGCATCGCATCGGCCCAGGAGGCGAGCAGCGCCGCCACACGCTCGACGTGAGCCCGCCGCTTTGGCGTCACCACGGCCCACTCCGGGAGCCCGGGCGTCACGATACCCGGACCACCATATCGGCGCCCAGGCCATCGCCCAGCACCACGTTGTCGATCAGCCGCGTGGCCCCGATGCGCGCGGCGACCACCACTGCGGTACGCGCGTCCGCACGTGCCACCGGTTGAAGGTCGTCGTTCACGAGCGCGAGGTAGTCCGGCGTGACCCCCGGCGCCCGGAGTGCATCCATGCCGAGGCGCTCGAGGGTCGCGGCATCCGCCTGACCCCCGCGCCAGGCTTGCTCAACCGTGCGCAGGGCACGCGACAGCGCCACCGCCGCGCGCCGCTCGTCGTGGCCCAGGTAGGTGTTCCGGGACGATAAGGCCAAACCGTCCACTTCACGTACCGTCGGTACGACGTCGATCTCGACCCCGAAATCGAGCTCGGCGGCCATGCGGCGGACGAGGAGCGCTTGTTGCAGATCCTTCCTGCCGAACACCGCGATGTCCGGCTCGACGACGTGGAACAGCTTCGCGACGACCGTGAGGACGCCCTGAAAGTGCCCTGGCCGCGAGGCGCCTTCGAGGACGTCGCCCATCGCCCCGGCGGCGACCCGCACGCGCGGCTGGCCCGTGGGATACAGGGTGGATTCGGATGGTGCGAAGAAACAGTCGACGCCGCGCTGGCGCGCGAGATCGCGATCGCGCTCCGGGGCGCGTGGGTAGCGCACGAAATCTTCGTCGGCGCCGAACTGGAGCGGGTTCACGAAGCTACTCATGACGACCCGGTCCGCCCGTTCCCGCGCGCGATCGACGAGGCGCAAGTGGCCCTCGTGCAGGTACCCCATCGTCGGCACGAACCCGACCCGACGGCCCCTGGCGCGCGCGGCGCGTGACCAGGCGCGCATCTCGAAGGGCGTCGTGATCTCGATCATGCCGGCAACAGAGGAGCGGCGGGCGCCGCTATTGCGGTACGGAGTGCTCGGGGCCGGGATAGCGGCCCTCGCGAACGTCGGCGGCGAACAGGGTCGCCGCTTCGCGGACCTCCCGCGCGAGCCCGGCGTAGCGTTTCACGAACTTGGCCGTGAACCGCTCGTTCAAGCCCAGCATGTCGTGCAGCACGAGCACCTGGCCGTCGCACGCCGGTCCGGCGCCGATCCCGATGGTCGGAATGCCGAGGGAGCGCGTGATCTGCGACGCGAGCGTGGCCGGAATCAGCTCGAGCACGATCGCGAACGCCCCGGCCGCCTCCAGGGCTTTGGCGTCGTCGCGGAGCCGCGCCGCCGATTCGTCGTCGCGTCCCTGCACGCGGTAGCCACCCAGGGCATGCACGGACTGCGGCGTGAGACCGAGATGCCCCATCACCGGAATGCCGGCCTGCACGAGCGCGCGCACGGTGTCCGCGACCGGCGCGCCGCCTTCGAGCTTCACCGCCTGGCATCCGGATTCAGCGAGCACGCGTCCGCAGTTGCGCAGCGCCTCCTCGCGTGACACCTGATACGTGAGGAACGGCATGTCGCAGACGACCAGCGCGCGCTCGGTGCCCCGGCGCACGCTCGTCGCGTGGTAGATCATCTGGTCGAGGGTGGCCGACAACGTCGTCGCCGCGCCCGCGAGAACCTGATTGACCGAATCGCCGACGAGTAGGACGTCCACGCCGCTCTCGTCGAGCAGTCGCGCGAACAGCGCGTCGTAACAGGTCAGCGTGACGATCCGTTGACCGCGATGCTTCATCTCGCGCAGGTCATGGACGGTCAGGGGAGACTTCGTCTCAGGCATGGGATGCGGCTCCGCGCTCGATCTGGTCGATTTCGCGCCGCCAGAACTCGCGTCGCGCGAGCTCCGGGTGCGGGATCTCGAGCTGCGGCTCATGGACCAGACGCTCGCCGAACCGCACGATGTCGAGGTCGAGAGTGCGCGGGCCCCAGCGCACGCTCCGCACGCGGCCGCGTTCCCCTTCGATATCGTGCAGCCGCGCCAGCAGCTCGCCCGGCGAGAGGCGCGTCTCAAGCAACGCCATCTGGTTGAGGTAGGGGTCCTGCGGGGGACCGATGGGGACGGTCTCTTCGATCGCGGACACGGCCAGCAGCGTGGTCTCGGGGAGACCGGCCAGGCGCGCCCGCGCGTGCGCGAGATGCGCCTCCCGCGCTCCGACGTTGGATCCCAGCGCGACGAACACCCGCTCACCGTTCGGCACGGGTGAATGGTAATCCGCTAGGCGACACTCGCAAAGCCGCGCGTCAAATCGCGCAGCATCGCCGCGACCGCCTCGAGCTCGCGCGTGGCCCGCTCGAGATCCGACAAGCCGCGCGCGGCTTCGCTCGCTCGCACCGCCACGTCGTCCGCCTCCGCCCGGTTCTTGCCCGCAATCGCGGCGACCGCGTGAATCCGCGCGCGCAGCCGCGCGAAGGCGCTGTCCTGCTCGCCGGCCGCATCCGCGATGCGCCGCGCATGCTCCGTGGCGTCCGCCGTCGCGGCCACGATCGCATCCAACGCCTCGAGTGCTGCCGACGAGAGCTCCTCCACGCCGCCTACGTTCACCTGGCCGCGCCGCATCTGCTCGACCACTTCGCCCACTTCGCGATGAATGTCTTGCACGAGGTCGCCCGCTTCCGCGGCCGCCGTCGCGCTCTGCTCCGCGAGATGGCGTACTTCGTCCGCCACGACGCCGAACCCGCGCCCGTGCTTGCCGGCCCGCGCGGCTTCGATCGCGGCGTTGAGCGAGAGCAGGTTCGTCATGTCCGCGAGGTCACGAATCGACGCGATGAAGCCGGTGATACGCCGGCTTACCGTCCCAAGCGCCTGCACCTTTGCCGAGCTCTCCCCGACGAACGTCTTGAGGGCGACGAGCCGCTCGATCGCTTCGCGGATCTGCTGGCGATTGCGCGTCGCGACGTCGCTCGCCGTGCTCGACGCATGCGCGGCCTCGGCCCCGTCCACGGACACGCGACGCGACACCTGCGCGAGGCTCTCGGTGGCCTGGAGGCCGCCCGAGACCTCCGTCTCTTCCGCCACCACGCCCTCGAGAATCGCCTTCGTGGCCGCCGCGACGGCGCCCGCCGCCTGACGCAGCGCCTCCGCGGCACCGGCCAAGGTGGCGAGCTGCGCGGTCAACCGCTCCACGGTCTCGACCAGGGGCCGTCGCAGCTCGGTGATGTGGATGGCCGTCGCGAGCTGATTGGCGAACGTCGCCACCGCCTGCACGTCCTTGTTCCGGTACGACTTTCGTTTGTGATGCTCCAGCTCGAGCGTCCCGATCACCTGATCCCCGAAGCGGAGAGGCACGAGCACGAGACTCCGCACGTCGAGGGTCGCGTCCGTCACGCGCCGGTCCCGGGTCACGTCGTCGATCACGAGCGTCTGCCCCGACTCGATGACGCGGGCCCGCAGCGCCGCGACGTCCGCCGACGGCTCCCCGCGCGCGCGCCGCCCGATCGCTCCCCGGTACACGAGCTCCACCTGACGGTCGTGGCGACGGTAGATGCGGAAGTCGCCCCAGTCGACCAGCCGATGCGCGAGCCGCTCGATGCGCGCGAAGACGTCCTCCAATCCGATGTTGCTCGTGATCACCGCTTCCATCGCGTGGACCTTGTTGAGCTCCTCGGCGGCGATCGCCTCCTCCATCGTCTTGCGGAAGAGGAGCCCGAGCGCGCCGAGCGCCGCCGCCGAGAAGACCCAGGCGAGCGGCGGCCAGTAGACCACCGTGCCCACGACGCTCGCCGACGCCACGAGCGACGCCCCGAAGCTCACGCACTCGTATCGCAAGATCAGGAGGCGCTCACCCTGCTCGAGCTTGTCGCGGATGATCAGGGCGAAGTAGAACAGCAGCCGCCCGAACAGGAAGTAGGTGAGGCCGAAGAAGAACAGGGCCGGGAGCGTCTCGACGTGCAGTCCCGGCGGTGCGTTCGAGAGCCGCACGATCTGCGCGTACACACCGAACGCGGCGACCGCGGTGAGCGTCTCCCGTCCCAGATTCACCAACGCCGCGCGGGGCGTCTTGCGATGCCACCCCCAATCGACGAGCAACGTGCTCGCCGCCACGGCGAGCGCCGCCGCGGGCAATCCGACGATCAGGCTTCCCGCCAGGGCGACCACGCCCGATTGCGTGAGATAGGAATACTTGGACAGGGAGATCTGCAGACCACGAAGGACCACGCCAGCGAGCGTCAGCGTCACGACCGCCGGCATCTGTCCGAGCCACCGCGGGTCGGCCACGAGCACCGCGGCGACGAGCGCCGGGCCGACGTACTGCAGCGCGTTGCTGTAGAGGACCGCGACCCGGTCCCCCGTCACCGCGCTCCTCGCACCGCCGTCGCCAGCTCGCGCACCAGCCGCTCCGCACCCGCGACCCCGCCCTTGCCAAGCGCCTCGACGAGCGCGCTACCGACGACGACGCCGTCGGCGAGCCGCGCCGTGGCACGCGCTTGCGCGGGCGTGCCGATCCCGAAGCCCACTGCCACGGGAAGCGTCGACCTCGCGCGCACGCGCGCGACCTGCGTCTCCAGGTCCGCCGGGAGCCCGTCCTGCGCCCCGGTCACGCCGAGCCGCGAGATCAGGTACAGGAATCCACTCGCATTCCGGACGGCGAGCGCGAGGCGCTCGTCCGGCGTCGTCGGCGCGATCAGCCGAATGAACGCCAGGTCGCTCTCCGCGACCTGCCGCTCGAGCGCCGGGTCGGCGCCCGCCGGCAGATCGGTAAGCAGCAGGCCGGAGACGCCCGCCGCGGCCGCGTCGGCGAGGAACCGCTCGGTGCCATATGAGAATACCGGATTGACGTACGTCATGAGGACGACGGGAATGCGCAGCGCCGCGCGTTGCACCTGCTCGAGAACCCGTCCCACGCTCATGCCCTGCTCGAGCGCCGCTTGCGTGGAGCGCTGAATTGTGACGCCGTCGGCGAGGGGATCCGAGAACGGCACGCC
>Ga0187780_10001182_pt1 | contig 19671 bp, 20 predicted proteins | sample 1015_Q2_SP10_20__FD_132429 | JGI IMG/M metagenome (GOLD analysis project Ga0187780, IMG submission 132429) | Tropical peat soil microbial communities from peatlands in Department of Meta, Colombia - 1015_Q2_SP10_20_MG | ecosystem: Environmental > Terrestrial > Soil > Wetlands > Peat | place...
CGAGGCCCGTGAAGCCCAGCAGCAGGTCCACGCTCATGGCCAGGGTGGCGAAGATGAGCACCTGGGTGAGGAGCGTGAGCACGTAGGACGAGAGGAAGGGCGGCAGGACGGCCAGCAGGACGAACGCCACCGCCGAGAAGCAGCGGGTCCCCCGCGTATCGAGGACGGCCACGCTAGACCCTCCCGAAGAGCCCGGTGGGCCGCACGGCCAGCACCAGGGCCATGGGGGCGAACAGGGTGAAGTAGGACAGTTCCGGCAGGAGGGCCTTCCCGAAGTTGTCCACCAGGCCCACCAGCATGCTGCCCACGAACGCCCCCTTCAGGCTCCCCAGCCCCCCTACGATGACCACCACGAAGGCAAAGGGCAGCACCTCGAAGTCCACCCCCGGAAAAACCCCGAGGAAGGCCCCGCCCATCACGCCGCCGATGGCGGCGAGGAACGCCCCCAGGCCGAAGATCCCGGCCGAGACCAGGGGCACATTGATGCCCACGCCGCCGGCCATCTCCTTGTCGTCCACCGAGGCCCGGATCATGGCCCCCACCCGGGTCCGTTCCTGCAGGAGCCAGAGGAAGAGGCCCACCGCGATGGCCATGGCCACCACGAAGAACCGGTAGAGCGGAAACGTGAGCGTCTCGATGTGCATGGAGCCCGAAAGGAGCGACGGGGGCGGGATAGTGTAAGGGTCTCCCCCCCAGATGATCAGCGCCAGATCCTCGAAGATGAGCGCGAAGCCCATGGTGAGGAGCATTTGCGCCTGTTCCTGCAGGTGAAAGCGGCGCAGGAAGAGACGTTCCATTCCCACGCCGATGACGGCGATGGTCGCGGCCCCGGCGAGGAGGGCCAGCGCGAAGCTGTGGGTGCGCCACACCACGCTGAGCCCCACGTAGGCGCCCAGCATGTAGTAGGACCCGTGGGCGATGTTGACGATGCGCATGACCCCGAAGATGAGCGACAGGCCGCTGGCCAGCAGGAACAGTAGCGCCCCGAAGGAGATGCCATTGAACATCTGGGTGACCCAGAATTCCACGGTCCCGGTCCTTTCCTTTCTCCCGGTCTCCCGGTGCTACCCGGTGCCTGGGGGGCCCCGGGCGGGCGGAATATAGCACCCTCGGGGCGAAAAACCAACGGCTAATAGACCATCGTTCCTCCAGGCGGGCCCGACGATCTAGGCAGGTCGCCGCCCCGCCCGCGCGCGCCGCCCGCCCTTGGCGGGCGGCTGCGGCGGGCCGATCTCGCCCACATAGACGTATCCGGTGGCGCGCAGATTCGGCGCCCCCACGTACACGCCCACCAGTTCTACCGGGCGGGCCGGGTCCACGTTGCGCATCCAGTGAACGCGCCCCCGCGGGATGTAGAACACGTCCCCCGCCCGTACCGGATATTCCCGGTCGCCCAGGCCGTGCATCCCCCTCCCCCGGATCATGTAGAAGATCTCGTCGGCCCGGGTGTGGATGTGCTTGTGGTGGGCCGCCCCCGGCGGGAACACGGTGCGCCAGAAACAGGCGGTCTTCGTGCCCATCGTCTTATCAGAGGCGAGCCACCGGATGTCCATCTTCGCCCAGCCCGCCGTGCGTCGCACGGGGGCCGGCGGGACCCGGCGGTAGTTGAGCACCGGCGGCTTCCGCGTCGGCATGGCATCCCCCACTCCGCTCGGACGCCGGGCCCGGGGGCCGCGGCGCCCGCCCCCCCTACCGACAGTACCGGCACGGGGGAAAGTCCCGGCTGTAGACGGGCTGCTTCAGAAACTCCTCGCGCTTGTAGGTCCAGAATTGGGACACGGCAGGGTACGTCTGGATCACCGTATTCTGCAGCTCGCCCCCCACCCGTTCCACCCGGCGGACGTAGATGTTCATGATGACGCTGCCGTCCGTGTCGAGCTTCACGGGGCCGCGCGGATCGTCGGCGATCTCCACGCGCCGCAGCGCCGCCATCAGGCCGGCGCGGTCTTCCACGTTTCCCTGCACGAGCCGGACCCCCTCCATCAGCCAGCGGGCCGCCGTGTAGGAGCCCTCGTGGAAGGCGGAAGCGGCGCGGCCCGTCTTGGCCCGCACCGCCTTGGCGAAACGCTGGTTGGCGGGGTTGTCCAGGGTGGTGGCGTAGAACGTCGTGGTCACGATCCCCAGGGCCTCGTCGCCCATGGAGGGGAGCAACTGCTCGTCCGTCATGATGCCGGTGCCGATGAGGGGGATCCGCGCCTTGAGGCCGGCCTCACTGTACTGCCGGATGAACTGGACGGCGCTCCGCCCGGAGAAGACGCCGAACACCGCGTCCACGTCCTTGCGAATCTGGGCGGTGTACGGTGCCATGTCGATGGCCGAAAGGGGGATCCAGAGCCGCTGCACGATTTGCCCGCCGAGATCCTCGAAGGTCTTCTGGAATCCGCCCGCCACCTCGTACCCGAACACGTAGTCGAGACCCACCACGGCGAGCCGGCGATAGCCGAGCACCTTATAGGCGTACTCGCCGAACGGATGCGAGGGCTGGCTCAGGCTGGGCCCGGTCCCCATGCCGAACTTGGAGGGCTTGCGCTGGGCCACGTCATCCGTCCGTAATTGGGGGAAGATCATGGGCACCTGCAGGCCGTCCAGCACCGGGTGGAGGGCGTACTCGGCGTTGACCAGGAGGTTGCCCCCGAGCATGTGCACCCCGTCGTGCTCCACCAGCTTGCGGACCTTGGTGAGGGTGACCTGCGGCTTTCCCTCGTCGTCCTCCACGATCAGTTCGACGGCACGGCCGGCCACGGTCCGGCCGATCTCGTCCAAGTACATGGTGAAGCCCTCTTCCATGGCCTTGCCGGGCTGGGCGAAGGGGCCGCTGAGCGGCGCGATGAACCCCACCCTGATCGGCCCCCTCCCCGGGGCGGCCCCCTCGGCGCCCCGCACGAGAGCGATGGTACAGACCGCCACGCCGAGGGCCCACAGGCCCCCCCGCAGCCGCCATCTCCTGCGATGCATCGCCCCTCCTCTCCGGGTCTCCCGGGACCCGTGGGTGAAACCGACGCCCATCACCCGAGTCGGTCCGCCAGCCAATCGAACATATGCGGGAACAGGGCCGCCCAGTTGTCGAACCCGCAGTGGAGCGCGCCGCCCTCCTCGCGGCTCCAGATCTTGAGCGTCTTGTCCCGGCTGCCGATGGACTCGCAGAGCCGGCGGGCCCCCTCGACGCGCATGATGAAGTCGTCCGCGCCGTGCTCGACCAGCGCGGGGCAACGGATGCGCCCCGCCACGTCCTGCAAGGTGAAGGGCCGGAAGGCCTCGCGGGCCTCGGCGATGGTTTCGGCGCCCACCAGCCAACGCATCTGCTGCTGGATCGGCGGGAAGAAGTCGAACAGGTCCTCCACCAGGTCGAAGGCGCCGCAGTTCAAGGCCATGGCCCCGATGCGGTCGTCGAAGGCCGCCACGCGCGGGGCGTAATACCCCCCCATGCTCACGCCGGCGAGGCCGATGCGACCGGGATCCACCTCGGGCCGCGCCTGGAGGTAATCGATGACCGCCCCCACCGGCTTCTCATAATCGGGGCGGGTGCGGATCCCTTTCAGGCGCAGCGACGATCCACGCCCGGGCGTATCGATGAGCAGCAGGGCCATCCCCCGTGCGGTGACCTGGTTGCCGCCGAAGAAGAACAGCTCCTCCGCCAAGGAATCCGCCCCGCCCAGCATGATCACCCCGGGGGTGCGTCCCCCCTGGGGATGCTCCGGATGACAGAAGTACCCGGCGTACGTCTCCTCCCCGTACCGCACCTCGATGGGCTCGATGCCGGGCCGGTGGAGCCGCGCCGCCGCCAGGAAGCAGCGCCTGGCGTCCAAGAACAGGGTCGTCTTCCGCTGGTCGGTCGGCGGCAGGAAGAAGTCGGCCTGCCGGAAATACGCCGAGGCGCGGAAGAACGCGTCCCGCGCCGTCACCGCGTGACCCGCGTCCAGGGCGGCCTGGGCCGCGCCCTCGATCCGCTCCCCCAGGGCCCGCCACGCCCCCACCCAGCTCTCCCCGTCGCCGGGGCGGATCCCCTGCACCGCAGTGAGGCATTCGTTCAGGTCGGACCCGCCGTAGGGGGCCTGCGCCACGAGGCGCTGCACCTGAATGCTCCACTCGCGGCTTCCGGGAAAGAACTCGAGCACCGCGGCCCCTCGCGTCCCGCCGAAGACCGGGGAGGGCCTATCGACCCAGCATGCGGGTATCGAACCCTGTGCGGGTCAGCACCTCGGGCTCACCCTCGGTCACCACGATGGTGTCCTCCAGGCGGACGCCGGCCCCCCCGGGGATGTCCGGCACCCAGATCAAGGGCTCGACCGCGAACACCATGCCGGGCTCCAGCACCGCCTCCTCCGCTCCCTTCTGCGGCTCGCCGATGTAGGGGGGCTCGTTGGGCGTGATCCCGACCCCGTGGCCGATGAACAGGTTGATGAAGTGCTTGTCAAGCCCGGCCTTCTTGGCCACCTTGCGGATGTCGGCCGCCACGTCGTTGTTGGCACGCCCGGGCCTCATCACCCGCTCGGCCGTCATGAGGCATTCGTGCACCGTCCGGTACACCTTCTCCTGCATCGGGTGGCGCGGCGCCTCGCAGATGGCCGCCCGCCCGATGTCGCCGAAATAGCCGCAATAGCAGGCGCCGATGTCGATGAAGACGATGTCCCCGTGCCGGATGATCTTGTCCGTGGCGAAGCGCGTGGGCGGCGCCATGCGCTCGCCGGAGGCCACGAAGGGGCTGGTGGTGTGTCCGAACTCCGCCCCCAGGCGGAACATGGTGCGCATCGCCTCGCCCGCCACCTCGCACTCCCGCACGCCGGGATGGATGGTGTCCAGGGCGCTCTGGGTCACGGCGTCGGCGATGGCCGAGGCCTCCCGCATGCACTGCAGCTCCGTGGGGAGCTTGATCCGGCGGACCCGCTGCATGAACGTCTCGCCGTCGGCCATCTCCAGCTTGGGGAGGGCCTTCCGGTAGGCGTTGAGCTGGGGCACCGTCATCCAGTCGAAGCCGACGCGCCCCCGCTCCGCCCGGTGGTCGCGCAGGATGCGCGCCGTGTGCTCCTCCGTCAGGATCTCCACCATGGCGGGCTCCTCCATGATGGGGATCACCACGAACTCCCCGATCCAGGGCATCACCTCTCTGGCCCGGGCCACCTCGCCACCCGACAGGAAGAGGATCGGCTTGCCCTTGGGGAACAGCATCACGCCATACTGGGTGCTGGAACGGTACTGGAGCATGATGGCGCGGAGGCTGCTGAGGTAGCGGACGTTGGTGTCCGACCACAGGACCAGGGCGTCCAGTCCGGCATCCTTCATCGCCGCCTGGGTCTTGGCCACGCGGTCCCGGCGCATCGCGTCCAGGTCCACCCGGGCCTCGTAATCCACCTGATACAATCCCTGCGCGTACTTGGGCATGCTGGCCTCGCTTTGCTCGGGGTTCCCCGCTCCCGGTTCGATGAGCCCCCCGGCCCCCGACCTCCGGCTCCCGATCCCCGCGCTCAGTAGATGTGCACCGTGCTGCCCCGATTGAAGGCCACGAACGCAACGCAGCCGTCCGGGTATTCATAGGGGCCATGCGGCTCGTCCCACCCGAAGACGTAGTCGCCCCGCTTCAGCGTCTTTCCCGCCACCTTCATGGTGCCGTCCAGGACGCAGATGCTGTGATAGGATTCGTGAGTATGCCGTGGCTCCACATACCCGGGAGGAAATTTCACCATCATGTCCACCCGGCCCGTCTCCTTGTCTTCCGCGAGGATCTTCACCAGCACACCCGGCGGCAGCTTCAGCCACCCGGGGTCCGGCGTCCACGGCAACTCGGCGGTGTTGATGGCGATGAAGTCTTTTCTTGGCATGAGCTCCCTCCACGGTGTCGCAGCAGCGAGCAGAGTCGTCGCGCCGTCGGGGGTGTCCGTACCCCCCTCAGCGGGCCGGCGGAGGCGGGGGAGGATCCCAAAAACTTGTCTTCCGCCGCCCCAGCTTCTCCAGCAGCACCCACCGTTCCGCCTGGAGCGTCGGGAATCGCGTGATGTAGTCGTCCTGGTTTCTCGCACGATAGTTCTCGATGCCCCAGAGCTGCGCGACCTCCTGCAGGGGCAGCACGGCCTCTTCGGTGTCCGGCTGGAAATCCGGCCAGGCCCGCACGTCCTCTTCCGACCGGAAGAGGTTCATGCGGTTTCAGGCGTAGGGGAGGTTCTCGCGCCACTTGGCCATGGGGATGTTCACGTAGCCGTGGATCGTCTCCGGCTCCGCGCGCAGGACCACGCCGTCGCGCACCTCGATGCGGAGCGGCGCCGCCGAGGTGACGCAGTGGGCGTTCACGCGCACCGTCTTCCCGGGGAACAGCCACGTCACGGCCAGCGCCTCGAACCCGCACTGCGCGAACCACCGCTGCTGCCCGTCTACGCTCACGCGGTACTGGGTGGGGATGCTTGAGAGCGGGGGGAAGGAAGCGATCCAATCCGTCCCGGGATGCAGCCAACAGGGGTAGGGGTGCGCCATGAGATCGTGGAGGCGCCGATGCGCCTCCCGGACGGGGACGCCCAGCGCCACGGCGAGCTCGGTGTAGTGCGGCGCCTGGCCGGTCTCGCGGATGCGATCCCGGATGGTGCAGTAGGTCTGGTCCAGCTCGGATCCTGCACTCATATTTTCCCTCCAGGTGCCCGGCGGCCGACTAGCGCAGGTGCGGCAGGATCTCCTTCCCCAGGCGGCGGATGAAGGTGCGGCGCGTCTGCTGCCCGAACGGGGTGGCGGAGATGAAGCCGGTGATGTTGAGGGCCTTCAGGGCCAGGAAGCGTTGCAGGCACTCGTCCGGTGTGCCGGCGATAGAAAAACGGTCGAGCATGTAGTCCGTGATCAGGTCGGCGTTGTGGGACCCGGGGCCCACGTCGTCCTCGTTGTACTCGCGGCGGTAGCGCTGGCACTCCGCCAGGCGCTGCGGGGGCATGGCGTTGAAGCCGAAGCGGAAGTTGTGGTTGATGCGGATGTGGATGCGGCGGCGGGCGATCTCCCGGGCCTCCGCCCGGGTATCGGCGATGTTGCAGATGCCGTCCACCCAGAGGCTAACCTCCCCCGGTTTCCGCCCGGCCTTGGCCACGCCGCGGCGGACGTTCTCCAGGGCCCATTGCACCACCTCCACGCTGAGGCCCGACCCGACCACGGCCCCATCGGCCACCTCGCCGGCCAGCTCCAGGGCCTTGGGCCCGTCCCCCGCCAGGAGCACGGGGATGTGCGGGCGGTTCCAGTTGGATTGAAGGAGTTTCCCCTCGTACGTCGCCGCCCCCTGCCGGAAGAACGCCCGGCAGAGGGTGACGGCGGCGCGCAGGTCCGCCAGCTTGGCCTGCGTCCGTCCCAGGAGGTACACCGGCGTATCGCCCGCCCCCAGGCCCAGCATGGCCCGGCCCCCCGACAACTCGTCCAGGGAGCAGATGGCGTTGGCCGTCAGGGCGATGTGGCGGCCCGGCGGGCTGGTGACGCAGGGGCCGATCTGCGCCCGCCGCGTGTGGAAGGCGCAGAGGCTCAGGCTCGTGTACAGGTCGCGCCCCCGCAGCTTCGAGATCCCGACGACGTCGGCCAGCATGATGGGATCGAACCCGAGCGACTCCGCCTCTTGGATCTCCTCCACGAAGGCCTCGACCGTATCGAACTCCGGGATGATCTGCAGCCCGAACCGCATCCGATGGCTCCTCGCCGCGGGGGTCACCCCGTAGGGATCAGGACGTGCTTCACGCCTTCCCTGGCCTCCCACCGCGTGAACGCCTCCCGCCACGCCTCCAGCGGATACTGATGGGTCACCAACGGGCGCGTCTGCACGGCGCCCGCGGCCAGCAGGCGCAGGGCGGTCTCCTTCGCCGTGGCGGTGGCGCCCACGGCGCCCCGCACGTCCAGGGCGTTGAAGGTGATCTCGTCCAGGGGCAGCGCCACGGCGGACCCCACCAGGCCCACCTGCACCAGCCGCCCCTGCTTGCGCAGGAGGCGTACGGCCAGGGCCGCGGCGGGCGCCGCGCCGGAGCACTCCAGCACCAGGTCGGCCCCGTAGCCATCGGTGAGCCCGCGGACCAGCGCCTCCAGGTCCTCCGCCTCCAGGTCCACCACGTGCGGGATCCCCAGGTCCCGCGCTAAGCCCAGCCGGCGCGCGTCGGCCGTGAGCCCCGCCACCACCACGGTGGCGCCGGCCGCCCGGGCCACCTGCGCCGCCAGCAGCCCCATGGCCCCCGGCCCCAGGACCACCGCCAGTTCCCCGGCCCGCACCTCGCCCCGCTCCAGGACGGCGTGGGTGCAGGTGAAGAGCGGCTCGGTGATGGCGCCCGCCAGCGGGTTCACGCCGGGCGGCAGGGCGTACACCCGGGCCACGTCCGTCTTGAAGTAGCGGGCGAAGGCCCCGTCCACGCGGCGGCCGATGGTGCCCCGGGCCCGGCAGTGCCGCGGGAACCCGGTGCGACAGTACCGGCACACCCCGCAGAGCCCGTGGTGCGTCTCTGCAGACACGGCGTCCCCAGCCTTGAGGTGGTCCACCTCCGCGCCCACCTCCACCACCACGCCGCTCAGCTCGTGGCCCAGCACCACCGGCGGCTCGGAGGATACGGTGTCGTGGTAGATGTGCACATCGGTGCCGCAGATGCCGCAGGCCGCGATCTCGATGAGCACCTCGCGCGGACCGACCTTCGGCTCGGGCCAGTCCTGCAGCTCCACGTTCCCCGGCCCCCGCCGTGTCTTCACCAGCGCCCGCATGCCCAACCTGTTCCCGGCAATGACCGGCACATACTGTGTCTTGCGGATGATCCCGTATCGGGCTAGAATGCCCGCATGGCCGAACAGATCACCGGAAGCCTGATCGACCTGCTGCGGAGGGACCGGATGCATGCGCGGGACATGGCCGCCGTCCTCGAATCCCTGCGCCGCCGGCTCGCCGAGGAGGGCATCCCGTTTGCGGTGGTCGGTGCCATCGCTCTCCGCCAGTATGGCGTCGTCCGCGCCACCGAGGATATCGACATCGTGACCACGCCTGAGGGTTTGACTCGGATCCACGAGACGCTGGTCGGCCGGGGCATCGTCCCCCGCGGACCCGGTCTGCGAAAGAGACTCCGCGAGACCGAACACGTCGTGAACATCGACGTGATCACCTCGGGCGAACATGCTGGGTCCCAGGAAAGCCCCGTGGTGTATCCCTCGCCAGACTCCAGCACGTTCGTAGAAATCGATGGGCTCCGATACCCCACGCTCGAATCCCTCATCACCTTCAAAATCGCCAGCGGGGTCTGGGGCCGCCGTGACCAGGATCTCGTCGATATCCAGAAGCTCATCCGGTGCAACGGGCTGACAGAGGCTTTCGCTGAGCGTCTTTCCCCGACGCTTCGAGAGACCTATCTCACTCTCCTACAGAGATCCCGCCTCGAAATCGAGTTGGAGTAGGCGCGCCCTCGACCGTCACCCTCCCATCGCCTTCTGAAGGTATTCGCGCACCAGCACTGCGTTCCAGTCCGGCACGGCCTTGAGTTGGCCCTGCCCCATCAGCACCTTGGCCTGGTCCGTCAGGTAGGGGCCCAGGGCCGGGACGGACTCCGGGTTCACGTCCAGGCGCCCCACCGCCTTGCGGAGCACGGCGAGGGGCATGGTGTAGCCCTGGGCCTTGAACGCGTTCCACACGACCTCGGCGGCACGATCCGGCTGCTCGCGGAAGATCTTCACGGCCAGGAGCCACCCCCGCAGGAACTGGACCACGGCCTCGGGGTGCTCCCTGACGAAGGGACGGTTGGCCGCCAGCAGCACCGGCGTGATGTCGTAGTCCTGATAATCCATCACGATGGCCCCCAGGCCGTCATGTTCCGCCATGGCCGGGTACGGATCCACCCCGGCGAAGGCATCGATGCTATGGGCCGCCAGGGCGGCCACGTGGTCCTGGAACTTGGTGTTGAAGACCTGAACGTCGCCTTTCTTGAGGCCGGCCCTGGGCACGATGACATTTTGAAGGATGTGATCCGTGATGGAGCCGATCTGCGACCCCACACGCTTTCCCCTCAGGTCGGCCACCGCCTTGATGCCCGTGTCCTTTCCGGCCACCAGGGCCAGGGTCTTGCCGGCGTAGGCCACCATGGCGATGGCCACGATATCCCCTTTGGCCGCGCCCACGATGAAGGGCGTGGCCCCCAGCGATCCGACGTCGGTCTTCCCCGCCACCATGGCGTCGCGGATGTCCTTCCCCGAGGACATCCGGAGAACCTCCACGTTGCCCCCGGCCTTGGCGAAAAGCTTCTCCTCCTCGGCCACGATGGCCGGCGCCCCCCAGAGGGTGGCCTGGTAGCCCAACCGCACCGTCGCGTCCGCCCGTGCCACGCCGGCCCGGGGCCAGCCCGGGGCCGCCGCGGCAGCGCCCAGGGCCAGGAGCGCCCGGCGCCGCGTCCACGTCCCGCCGCGCCCTCCCGCGATGAAGCTGCGCACGCTGCGCCTCCGCGCCGCCGGCCCCTAGGCGTAAATCTCCGGGTTATAGGTGTTGGGGGGACGCTCCCCGCGGATCGCGGCCAGGATGTTGTTTGCCACGATCACCGCGATCTCCTCCCGCACGTCGCGCACGCCGCTGCCGATGTGGGGGGTGAGGACCACCTGGTCCATGCCCAGCAGGTCCGGATGCACCTTGGGTTCCCCCTCGAACACGTCCAGCCCCGCCCCGACGATGCGGCGGGACTTGAGGGCGTCCACCAGGGCCTGCTCATCCACCATGGGGCCGCGGGAGGTGTTGATGAAGATGGCGGTAGGCCTCATCAGGGCGAACTGGCGGGCGCCCATGACGTGGTAGGTCTCCTTGCTGTAGGCGGCATTCAGCGAGACGAAGTCCGCCTCGCGCAGGACCTCGTCCAGGGGGCGGTATTCCGCCCGCAACTCCGCCTCCTCCTCGGGCCGCAGCCGGTTCCGCTTCCAGTACAGCACCCGCATCTCGAACCCGCGGGCCCGGCGGGCCATGCCCTTCCCGATCTGGCCCAGCCCGATGATCCCGAGGGTTTTCCGGAAGACGCCCTGTCCCATGAAGTGGATGGACTGGGATCCGGGGAAGACCCCGGCCCGCACGCCCCGGTCCGCCTCGGGGATGCGGCGCGCGGCGGCCATCAGGAGGGCCCACGTCAGATCCGCCGTGGCCTCGTAGACCACGTTGGGGATGGTGGTGACCGGGATCTTGCGCCGCGTGGCCTCGGCCACGTCCACCAGGGCGGGGGTGATGGACTGGCTGGCGATGATCTTCAAGCTCGGGCTGGCGTCCAGGACCTCGCGGTCCACCGTGTCGTGCATGATGTGAAACAGGAAGTCGCAGCGGCGCATGTGCTCCATGTACCGCGCCTTGGGCATGATCTGCGATGTGTCGGGGCCCACCTCCACGTCGCCCGCGGCCCGGAGCATGTCCAGGGCGGGGCCGGGGACGGGTTGCGAGAGGAAGATACGTGGTCGCATGGAACTCCTTTCCGTGCCGGGGCACCGCCGGCGCTAGCGGGACGGCACCTCGAAGGCGTCGTGCTCCCCGGTGTCAAACTCGGCGTTGGGTGGCCGGGGGACGATGGAGGACTGGATATCGCCGCTCACCAGGTGGATCCGGTTCCCCACCGCGGCGACGGCCAGTCCATGGCGCGGCGACGGCATGTGGGGGAGCCGTTCCCACGAGTTGGTGCCCGGGTCGTAGGCCTCGAAGGCCCGGAAGGCCGCCAGATACTCGTTGGTCTGCAGTTCCCCTCCCGCCACGTAGATCTTCTCATCCAGCACGGCCGACCCCGCCGCGCTGCGGGCCGTGGGCATGGGGGATTTCAGCGCCCAGCGATCGGTGCCCGGGTCGTACTCCTGGACCAGGTCGACGTTGCCGGGGAAGGCCGTGATGAAGGCCGCGGCCAGGCGGCCGCCGATGACGTAGAGCTTCCCCTTCACCGCCCCGATGGCGGCGTGGTTCCGGGCCGTCGGCATCGGCGCCCGCTCACGCCACGCGTTGGTCGCCGGGTCGTACTCCTCCACCGTCGCCAGCGAACGATGCGGCCGCGCCGGATGGATGCTCTGGTTGGTGTCCCAGGGGAAGGGCCCCGCGCCGCCGATGACGTAGAGCTTCCCGTTGACGGCGGCCGCGGCCGCGGCGCCGCGCTTGGTGGGCATGGGGGCCAGGGGGCGCCAGGCATCCGCGGCGGGATCGTACTCCCAGGCATTGTCGATGGGGACCCAGGCGGGCGGGCCCGATGCCGGCAGGACGAACCCGCCGAAGAAGTAGAGCTTGCCGTTCATCTCCGCCACCGCCGTGTGGTGGGAGGGGAGCGGCATCGGCTTTTTCTTGCTCCAGGTATTGGTGCCCGGATCGTACTCGTACACCAGGCCCTTGGGCACCCACACCGGCCGGAGGCCCTGGAAGGTGTAGACCTTGCCCCCCGCAGCCGCCCCCACCAGTTCTTCCCCGGGCTCGGGGAAGGGGGCCAGGGTCACCCATTTGCCCTCGGCGGCCCAGGCCGCGCCGGAAAGGGCGAGGCTCAGCACCCCCGCGATGCCGCCGATACCGATCCACCGCTTCATGGCGTTCCTCCTTCCGTGGTCCCCCCGGGGAGCCCTCCACGATGCGCGCATTGCTCCGTCCGCCCCGCTCGTCCCACGGCCACGGGGGGGCCCTCGGCCGCCCAGCGCCGCAATTCCGGCACCATGAACTTGCCGCTGGGGTTCGCCGGCAGCGCCTCCACGAATCGGACGATGCGGGGCCGCTTGAACGGCGCCAGGTCCTTGCTGGCCCGGCAGTGGGCCAGCACGGCCTCCTCGGTGAGCCGCGGGTCCCGGCGCACGATGAAGGCGGTCACCACCTCGCCCCAGGTCGGGTCCGGCGAGCCGATGACCGCGGACTGCAGGACCCCGGCGTGGGCGTTGAGCACCGCCTCCACCTCCCGGGGATAGATGTTCTCGCCGCCGCTGACGATCAGGTCGTCCAGCCGGCCGCGGATGGTGTAGAACCCCTCGGCGTCCCGCGAGGCCAGGTCCCGCGTGCGCACCCACCCGCCCCGCAGCGCCCCGGCCGTCTCGTCCGGCCTGTTGTGGTACTCGCGCATCATCTGGGGTCCGCGGACCAGGATCTCGCCCACGTCGCCCGGCCCGCAGTCGCGGGCCGCCTCGGCATCGTCCAGCCGGCGGAGGCGGACCTCGGTGATGAAGGTGGGCTTGCCGACCGTGTCCAGGTGGCCCCCGGCCTCCTCTGGATGGAGGGTCAGCGCCGCGGAGGCCTCGGTCTGCCCGTAGCGGTTGTAGATCCGGGACGTGAAGGCCTCGGCCGCCCGGGCCAGGTTGGCCGCGCTGCTCGCCGCGCCACCGGTCACCAGGTGGCGCAGGGCGGGGAACCGGAGGCGGGGCAGCTCCGGCGCCTGCAGCATGGTCACCACCTGGGTGGGCACGGCGTAGAGGGACGTGATGCCGGCCTCGGCCGTGGCGCGCACGGCCGCCGCGGCGTCGTACCGGCGCATCAGGACGTTGGTCGCCCCCACCCACAGGTGCGGCAAGAACCAGGAATGCATTCCGGCCACGTGGTAGACGGGGGCGATGTTGAGCCCCCGATCGGTCCGGGCCAGCCCGTATTCCATGGCGCAACCGACGCTCAGGGCCACGTGGGCGGCATGGGTGTGCACGACGCCCTTGGGCCGTCCCGTGGTCCCCGAGGTATAGAGGAAGCACGCCACGTCGTCCTCGCGAACCGCCACGCCCGGCTCGGCGTCCCGCCCGGGCGCCAGGAAGGCCTCGAACTCGCGGGCGCCCTCCAGCCGGCGCCCGCCGATCTCCACCAGGGAAAGGTTCGGCCGCGCGGCGGCCGCCTCGCCTGCCACCGGCGCCAGATCCGTCTCCACGAGGAACAGTCGCGCGCCGGAGTCATCCAAGATGTGGGCGATCTCTCCGCTGGCCAGCCGGAAGTTCATGGGCACCGGCACGGCGGCGATCTTCTGGGTGGCCAGGTAGGCGGTCACCAGTTCTTCCCGGTTGTGGCTCAGGATCGCCACCCGGTCGCCGCGCCCGATGCCGCTGGCCACCATGGCGTTGGCCAGCCGGTTGGCGCGGGCGTTCCATGCGCCGAAGGTCCAGACCCGCCCCGCGTCCTCCAGGCCCACGCGGTGCGGCCAGCGGCGCGCGTGGCGCGTGAGGAGGTCGCCGACGGTCATGCCCATTCCCATGGTCGAATCGCCCTCAGCGCAGCGCCGGGAGGACCTGTTCGCCGAAGCCCCGCACGTATCCCGGGAGGTCCGGGGCGGCGCTCAGGCTCAGGCAGACGTTCTGGACGCCGCAGTCCCGCAGCCGCGCCAGCTTCGCCCGGCAGTCCTCGGGCGTGCCGGAGATGGCGAACCGTTCCAGCAGGTAGTCCGCCAGGCCGAGCCGGTCCGCCAGCTGATGGTTGGCCGTATGGCCGGGCGTCAGGTGCTGGCCGTACTGGTACTCGCGGAGGAGCTGCGCCACCTTGCCCTGGACGGCCGGCGGGATCCGCTTGGCCGTGGCGTCCCCCGGGAGGATGTAGGCCGCGATGGCCACCGCGGCGCCCTTCACCTCGTCCACCGCCTGGGCCCGGTCGCCCCGCACGGCGCCCACGGCGAAAACCCAGGTCTCGATGCTCCGCGGGTCGCGCCCCGCGGCCTCGGCGCCTTCGCGCACCCAGCGCATGCCGTCCCCCACGACCTCGGGCGTGACGCCGAGGTTGATCCACACGGCGTCCGCGATCTGCCCCGCCAGCCGTAGGCTCTTGGGGCCGCTGCCCGCCAGGTGGATCGGCACCCGCTGGCCGGCGCCCTTCACCGTCATGGTGACGCCGGCACTTTCCACGGCCTCCCCGCCCAAGAGGGCGCGGGCCGTCCGCACCGCGCGGGAGAGCGCGTCCAACGTGGCCGGTCCCGCGCCGGCATGGCGCACGCCGCTATTCCCGGTCCCCATCCCGAGAAAGGAGCGGCCGGGGGCGAGCTGTTCCAGCGCCGCAGCCAGGTTGGCGAGGATGAGCGGGTGCCGCGTCTGCGGGTTGGTCACGCCGGTGCCCAGGCGGACCCGGGTGGTGTGCAGCGCCGCGATGGTCAGGGCCACGTACGGATCGAACGCCAGCGACGGCGAATCGCACAACCCGATCAGATCGAACCCCTGCTCCTCTCCCAGCCGAGCCACGGGGCCTACGGCGTGCAGATCCCGCGCGAAGAAGATGAAGCCGAAGCGCACCCCGTCCCTTTCTGGGCCGGCGGGCCGATCCTAGGGCCTTGATCCGCGGAGCTCGGCCGCCGCCGATCCCACAATGACCTTCTGCCCCTCCTGGTTGTCCACCCAGGCGTCGCACTCCACCTGCGTCGCGCCCCCGTCCCGGCGCACCTGTGTGAGCCGTGCCTTGCACGTCAGGACGTCTCCGGGATGCACTCGGGCCGCGAAGCGGATGCGGAACCGGCGCAGGGCGCCGTCCCCCAGCCAGTCCGTCAACAGGCGGCCCAGGTAGCCGGCCTGGAGCATGCCCATGGCGAACACCCGCTCGTTCCCGGAGCGGATGGCGTACACCTCGTCGTGGTGGTTCGGGTTCATGTCCCCCGAGGCCCCGGCGAAGCGCACGAAGTCCGTTCGCGTGACCGGACCGACGACCAGCGGCGGCGACTCCAGCCCCTCCCTGGCCTCCCCCGGATCCAGGGGGCGAACGGGCGGCGATGGCTCCCGGGGGGCCTCCGGCTGCGGCGTCGTCTCGATGATGGTGCGCCGTGCCACCAGCGCCGTTTCCCCCCGGGCGTTCCGGTACGTCGTTTCGATCACGCCGAAGGTCATCTTCCCGCCGCGCTTGCCGGCCTTCTCGTACACGTCCACCACCCTGATCTGGCCGGTGAGCACGTCCCCCGCCTTGATCGGCTGGTGGTACTCGAACTCCTGCTCGCCGTGGATCCGATAGCGGGGGTCGAAGCCCAGGTCGTCCTGGACCGCGGTGCCCTCCCACCAGAAGTTCCGGGCGAAGGTGGGCGGGGCGATGATGCCGCCGAAGGGCGAGCGCCGTGCCGCCTCCTCGTCGCGATAGAGCGGGTTGTCGTCCCGGATCGCCTCCGCGTACTCGCGGACCTTGCCGTGCTCCACCCGCACCGTGAAGGGCGGGTACGTCTTGCCCACCACGCTCCGATCAGGCATGGTTCCCCTCTCGCACCTCCGGAAGCCTCCAGGCCGAGGGCCCCCCCGGCCCCGCGAGCCCCCACGTGGTCATCGGGCTGGCTACGGAGCGGATGCGCACGTTCACGCAGGCTGGCCGGCCGCTCTCGAAGGCCCGGGCCAGCGCCCCCTTGATCTCCGCCGGCCGGGTCACCGCCTCGCCGTGCCCGCCCAGGGCCTCGACGATCCGCTCGTAGGGGCGGGGCGCCAGGTCCGTGCCCACGACGCGATCCTCCCCGTAGCGGACCACCTGCCGTTGCCGGATCATCCCCCAGCCCGCGTCATTCCCCACCACGCACACGATGGGCACGCCGTAGCGCGCCGCCGTGTCGAATTCCATGCCGCTGAACCCGAAACCGCCGTCCCCCACCGTGACCAGCACCGGAGCGTCGGGCCGCGCCAGCTTGGCGCCGATGGCGTAGGGGACCTCGCAGCCCAGGGTCCCCGCTTGTCCCGCGCGCAGGAAGGTGCCGGGGGCCCGCTGCTCGAGCAAGGCCGAGGCCCAGAAGTCGATGTCTCCGCTGCCCGCCGCCACGATGGCGTCCCGCGGCAGGAAGTCCCGGATCTCGCGGACCAGGCGGAGCGGGTGGATGGGCTCCCCGTCGGCGTGGAGGTGCGGGGTCAGTTCCTCCCACGCCCGGCGCCTTGCCTCGCGCAGCGCCCCGAGCCAGGCCGCCCGGTCCGGCGGGGGGCCGGCGGCGCCGAGGCATGCGTCCAGCGCGGCCAGGGCCCGCCGCGCGTCCGCCAGGATGGGAACGTCCACGGCGCGGTTGCGGCCGAACTCCTCCGGCAGGATGTCGATCTGCAGAAGGCGCGCGTCCCCCCTCCAGAAGGGCTCGCGGCCGAACTCCAGGTTGTAGTCCAGCCGCGCCCCGGCCAGCAGCACGCAGTCCGCCTCCCGGAGCGCCGACACGGCCACGGGGTTCAGGGCCAGGGCGGCCAGGCCAAAGTGCAGTCGGTGATCCGCCGGCACCGTGCCGCGGCCCAGCCGGTCCAGGAACAGCGGCGCCCCGGCCGCCTCGGCCATTGCCCGCAGCGCATCGCCGGCGCGCGCCCAGAAGATCCCGCTCCCGCCCACGATGACGGGGCGCTCCGCCCGGCGCAGGAGGGCCGCCGCCTCCTGGATGGCTGCCGGGTCCGGCTCCGGTGCGGCGAGGGGGCGCGCCGTGACGGGAGCCGGGCGGTCCACACCGGTTGTTCGTGCCGCCAGGACGTCGGCCGGGAACTCGAGGAAGGCCGGGCCCGGCCGCCCGCTTCGCACCTCCCGGAAGGCCGCCGCCACGTATTCGGGGATGCGCCGCACGTCGAGGACGCGGGCCGCCCACTTGGTCACCGGGCGCATGAGGGCGATCTGATCCAGGTCCTGGATCGCTCCCATGTCGTAGCGGTCCGTGGGCACGCCGGCGGCCATCACCACCACGGGTGTCCCGGCCAGCGAGGCCACGAAGGTTCCGGTCACGGCGTTGGTGACCCCCGGCCCCAGGGTGAAGAGGCAGGCGGCGGGGTCTCCCGTCACGCGGGACCAGCCGTCGGCCATCAGCACGGCGGCCGCCTCGTGGCGGGTGTGGATGAGGCGCAGCGGCCGGCCCACGGCGGCATCGTACGCCGGGAGGATCTGGCCCCCCGAGACGGTGAATAGGTGGCTCATCCCCTGCCCCAGCAGGGCCTCCACCAATAGCTTCCCGCCCGTCACCTCCGCCATCCCTCGCCCCCCGCTCCCCCGGGTTCCGGAACCATTCCCTCCTCAATCGACAATCGAAAATCGACAATCGTCAATGTCGTCAGAGGCCCAAGGAGTGCGCGATGATGTTGCGCTGGATCTCCGAGGTACCGCCCCCGATGGTGGCCAGGCGGCTGTCCCGGAAGTGACGCTGCATGTCCGAATCCATGGTGTAGCCGTAGCCGCCGAGGATCTGCATGCCGCGGTCCGCGATGAACTTGTAAGCCTCGGCCGTATACAGCTTGAGCACCGCCGCGTCCCGCCGGTCCATCCTCCCCGTGCCCATCAGCCAGGCGAAGCGGTAGACGAGGGTGCGGGACACGTCCAGCATCACCTGCATGTCCGCGATCTGGTGGGCCACGGCCTGGAATTTCCCGATGGGCCGGCCGAACTGCTGTCGCGTCTTGGCGTAGGCCAGGGCGTCGTCGAACGCCACCGACGCGGCCCCGGTGCGCGCGGCCGAGAGGCACAGGCGTTCCAGCTCCAGGGTGGTCGTGACCACGGGCCACCCCCCGTGCAGCGGCCCCAGCAGGCGATCTTTCGGGACCCGCACGTTGTCCAGGAAAACGGCCGTGGTGGCGATGGCCCGGTGGCCCAGCGTCTCGAGGCGTTGCACCTCGATGCCCGGGCACTTGCAATCCACCAGCAGGCAACTGATCCCGCCGTGCTTGGGGGCCTGGGGGTCCGTGCGCGCCGCCAGCAGCACCACATCGCTCACGTCCATCCCCGAGGTGAACATCTTCTGCCCGCGGACGACGAAGGCGTCCCCATCCCGCGTGGCGGAGGTCTTGAGGGCCGCCGCATCGGACCCGGACTCTGGCTCCGTGAGGGCGAAGGCCACCGAGATCTCACCCCGCGCCGCCGCCGGGACGAAGCGCTGCTGCTGCGCCGGCGTACCGTAGCGCAGGATGGCGTGGCCGCCGTAGGTGACGGAGCGGAAGACCCAGAGGGCCAGATCCAGGCAGCCCCGGCCCAGCTCCTCCAGGAGGATGGCCAGGTCGATGAAGTCGCCCCCGGAGCCACCCGCCGCCTCCGGGATGCTCGTACCCAGCCAGCCCTGCTCGGCCAGGGCCTGGAAGGCCTCCTTGGGCGCCCGGCCCTCCCGGTCGCACTTCCGGGCGTACTCCGGCGCGCACTCCCGGCGCACGAACTCCCGCACCGCCTCCCGCCACTGCTCCTGCTCCTCGCTGAATTCGAAATCCATCCCGGCTTCCCCTGGATCGTCCGTCCCCGCGCTTCGATCCTGGCAGCGACCTCCGGCTAGCGGACCTTCATCTCGTGGGGCTGGACCTCGCCCAGGAAGATGTAGCCCGTCTCCTCCAGGCTGCCGGCGCCGAGGTACACCCCGACCAGCTCCACGGGCTCCACGGGGTCCAGGTTGCGGAGCCAGTGGGGGACGTTCTTGGGGATGTAGTAGCAGGAGCCGGGGCCCACCTCCCACTCGTCGTCGCCCTGGCCGTGGGCACCTCGGCCCCGGATCACGTAGACCAGCTCGTCGGACTTGGTGTGGAGATGCTTCTTGTGGGCGCCGCCGGGCGGGAACACGCTCCGGTACAGGCACCCTTCGCGGGAACCCACGTTCTCACGTCCCAAAAGGATCCGGTAGTCCACCCGGCGCCAGCCGTCCGTCTCCACGGTCGGCTCGGGCGCCACCTCATCGACGGTGGTGTGAAACTTCTGCATCGTCGCTCCTGTTCCGTAGGACTGAGGACCGAGTGGGTTCGGGTGACTCAGTCCTCAGTCCGTTGACCTCAGTCCTGCGTTAGCGGCGGCCCAGCTTCTCCGCCAGGCTGAAGTCCGCGTACGGCGCCAGGTCGGGCACCGGCGGCTTCAGGTCCCCCAGCATGATCATGTTC
>Ga0187780_10001183_pt1 | contig 19668 bp, 14 predicted proteins | sample 1015_Q2_SP10_20__FD_132429 | JGI IMG/M metagenome (GOLD analysis project Ga0187780, IMG submission 132429) | Tropical peat soil microbial communities from peatlands in Department of Meta, Colombia - 1015_Q2_SP10_20_MG | ecosystem: Environmental > Terrestrial > Soil > Wetlands > Peat | place...
ATGCGCGCGGTTTTCGGACTGAGGTCAAGCAGCGCTCGAATGGCAGCACCTGTCCGGCTTCGCGCTCGCAGTTCAAGGACCTGCCCAAGCAGAACCAGCGTCACGATCGCCGCCGCCGCTTCGAAATACACTGGCGGCTTCCCATTCATGCTGCGGAACGAATCGGGAAATATGCCCGGCGCAACCGTCGCAACCAGGCTGTACAGATAAGCCACTCCGGTGCCCATTGCGATGAGCGTGAACATATTGGTCGAACGATTCACGATCGACGCCCATCCACGCTGAAAAAATGGCCAGCCTCCCCAGAGCACAACCGGGCTCGCGAGGATTAACTCCAGCCATGGCAACCAACTGCCTGCGCGATCCATGCGCATCGTCGGAAACATGTCCGCCATGGCTATCGCCAGCAGCGGCGCGGTCAAAGCCGCGCTGACCCAGAATCGCCGGGTCATGTCGCGCAGTTCCGGATTTTCTTCGGCCTGCGCCGTCACTGTCCGGGGCTCAAGCGCCATTCCGCAGATTGGGCATGATCCCGGCCCATCGCACACGATCTGCGGATGCATCGGGCAGGTATATTCCGTTCGTGTCGCCCGGTAAGGCAGCTCCGGCTCAAGCGCCATGCCGCAAGTGGGGCACGGGCCAGGCTTCTCCTCACGTACCTCCGGGCACATTGGGCACACGTAGGTGGAAGCTTTATCTGGAACCTTCTTCAGGGGAACAGGCGTGATCTGAACCGCAGTTTCAGCACCCTCCGCAGGTTTCGAGTATTTGTCCGGATCCGCGCGAAACTTTTCCAGGCAATGTGCACTGCAAAAGCAATAGCTCTTGCCCAAGTGGTCCAACTCGTACTTTGTGGTCGCCGGATCAACTTCCATCCCGCAGACCGGATCTTTGATCTTCGTCCCCGTCTTCGCAGCTGTCCCCGGGCCCAGCCTCACCAATCCAGACGTCACACTCGGCTTGAGATATTTTTCCGGATCACTTTCAAACTTCTCCGCGCAACGCGCACAACAGAAGTAAAACTTCTTTGCCTTGTGTTCCCGGCTATGCTTGGCCGTTGCGGGATTCACCGCCATGCCGCAGACAGGATCTTTCTCCGTGATTGCCGCAGCGCTCGGTCGATTCGTAGACATGAGCTCGTCTTCCGCAGACTACAAAACTCTCTTGCTGTAAGATTGTGTGTCTGCCGCCTTCGATTCAGGGGCAAACTGCTGACAATTCTAATCCTTTGACAGAGGTCAACTTATGACCCAGTTTGAAGTTGCTTACCGCTACGCTGGCAGGACCGAAGAGGCCGAGATGCGCGCACTCGACAGCATGCGCGAAGTCTACGGGGTTCGCCGTATTTCAATCGATGAAAGGGAGCACATTATCCGCGTCGAGTTTGACGCCTCCCGGTTTAAGGAACCGGTGGTTGCAGGCTTGTTACGCCGTGCGGGGGTGGAGATCACCGCACGGTTGGTTTTGGCTTGACGGCCAAGCACGGGGGAGGGTCCTTGGCGTCTGCTTAAGAAGGGAAATGCAAGGGGCGCCCAAGAAAACCTCTGGCCGAAGTTTATTCTCGAGAGCGCCCCGTTGCGCGCCACTTCGTCTGGGGTTTCTGAAAGCACCCTGTTTGCCATTTCTTAAATCGCTGAAAAGACTTGTCCAGCAAGGGTTCTGCACCGGGTAGGAATTGCCGCACTGCGGGCAAGATTTACGTGCGCTTCGGCATAGGCAAACCGTCTGCCGAACTGTGTTGAAATCCTCACGGAATGCACTTCTCAGACTGATTTTGATCCACTTCCCGCGAGCCACTCCCCTCAAAATTTCCGCTATAATCGAAACCGTCACACTCCACGTTGCGCCCTTAGCTCAGTTGGATAGAGCGTCTGGCTACGAACCAGAAGGTCGGGAGTTCGAATCTCTCAGGGCGCGCCATCTTCCTCTTCCCGATTCAAGCACTTACCCGTCCTGCGAAACTGGCTCACCTCTCGATAGATGAAAAACCTTGTTTTGGGGTGATTCACCCGCGCTCAGTGTAGCTGCGCGTGGGTCGGGATGATCTTGAGTATGATGGCGGCCCGGATTGCATTGCATGCGGAAAGGAGGAGGCCGTACTCGAAATCGTGGAACTGGTAGCTGCCTTGACCCGGCTCAGTGAATTCGTAGATGTATCTCCAGGAAGTAAAGACATCCCCCGATCTCTCTAGGACTGCTCCGAGATTCTTGGGTTGGTTACGATAGTCCCTCCATTCCGGCTGCTCCAGCGGCCCCTTCGCTATGGTTATGGAAGCGCGCTTACCATACCAGTGCTCCCTCCAGTTCGTGTCGTATGACTTCTCGATCTCATTCCTGAGGGACTGGGGAATTGCGTCATATAGCTTACCGAGGTCGTGGGTTTGAGGCACATTGATCTGGAACTCGGCAAGGAGTGCTTTGATGTACAACTCTACAGCAAACGCGAGGTTCACCGCCGCCACCACCAAGTCTCCAATGTTGCGGGGCGCGTGCGGAAACTGGACGTTCCCTTCCACGTCTTGGGCGATACCAGGGAGGAGTGGCTCTGCGATTCTTTGGAAGGCTTCGGCACAGGCAAGCGCCGCACTTGTGTCACGGTCACGTTTTGCCTGTCCCATTGCTTACCTCGGGTTGAGGATGGCTCTTATCTTAACCGTAAAGTGGGCGCGTGGGCGCAAATGAGATTTTTCACAGTGTTGGTATGCGCTACCAGACCAATCACTTACAGCGTTAACTTTCTACCTACGAACCAGAAGGTCGGGAGTTCGAATCTCTCAGGGCGCGCCATCTTCCTCTTCCCGATTCAAGCACTTACCTGCCCTGCGAAACTGGCTCACCTGTGCTCGCTTGCCCTCGTGACCACTGACTGAGTTTCGCTGCCGGGAGCTAAGCCACCACACTAAAATCCTAGCTCATCGCCCCGTGGTCCTGTGAAAGAGCTCTCTCATTGCAGCCATTTCTCCGGGTCGCGAATCCTTTCAACCAAATCGTTCAAAAAGGAAGCAGCCCTCACGCCATCAACCACCCGGTGATCACAGGAGAGAGTTAGCGTCACCATAGGGCGAATTGTGGCCTGACCAGCCACGACGATGACACGGTCGGTGATGCTGCCAACCGCCAGAATCGCTGCTTGAGGAGGGTTGATTATGGCACTGAAGGCGTCTACGTGGTACATGCCGAGATTGCTGATAGTGAAAGTTGCGCCAGAAATGTCCTGGGGATGGAGTCGACTTGCCCGTGCGCGCTCTGCAAGTTCGTGCCTCTGGACTGCAATCTCTCTGACTTGCAAGGCATTAGCGTTGCGGATTACGGCCGCTACAACGCCATCGTCCACTGCGATTGCAACTGCGATGTTGATCCCCTGATTTAGGCGAATTTTTCCGTCGATCCAGCTTGCATTGACGCGGGGATGCTTGGTTAGAACGCGGGAAACTAGCGCAACCAGCAGATCGGTGTGCGTCAGCCGCACATTCGATTTTTCTTCACTCGCGGACGCCAGCTGCTGACGGGCTTCATTCAGCGCGGATGCGTCAACCTCGCGCACCACAAAAAAATGAGGCACAGTAGTCCAGCTTGCCGTAGTGCGCTCCGCCATGAGACGTCCCACCGATCCGGGGGTTTTGAAATTGCCGGATTGCTGGTTCGTCTCAGCTTGGATGGCCAGCACATCTGCGGCGAGGATGGCGCCACCGGGGCCCGAGCCGCGTAGTTTTAGGGGGTCAACACCGGCTTCTTGGGCAAGTCGGCGAGCCTTCGGCGATAGACGCGCAGCAGCCCCAGCCGCCAGTTCAGAAGGAATTTCGTGAGCTGCCGTGGGCCGTGCAGGTTCGTTAGCGGTTCTCCGCGTGGAAGAAACCGGCGCCCTCGGGGGAGCGGACTCGCCGGGGCGGACGATCCAGGCAATGGTTTCACCAACCGGCACAATGTCGCCTTCCTGGGCGGCGATGCCAGTAAGAACACCGTCAGCAGGCGCTTCGACCTCGAGCACAGCTTTATCGGTTTCAATCTCAAGCAGCGGTTCACCTTTGCTGACAGTCTCCCCATCTCTCTTGCGCCAGGCCACTAGCTTGCCCGTTTCCTGGGCCATTTCGAGAGCCGGCATGACGACGCTAAAGGCCATTTTGATTAACCGATGGAATGCAAAGATTCTTCCACTGCGCGAGCGGTTCGTAAGCGAATCACGTGGCGCTGCTCAGGAGGACAATGGGTGTAGACGAACGCCTAGAGTTGCCCGGCATTTAATCGGCCACGCCGACTCGTTCCGCCTTGGAGCTACCCTCGATCATCTCGATAACGCGCTTGCTAGGCGCAGACTCGGTTTCTCGAGTTGTGGGCAGCGGACCATTGACGGTGAAATAATGGGCCCCCGCGACGAGCAGTTCCTCTGCCGGGAAACGGGTTATCACTTCGTGGCCGGTTGGAGTAACGACGATTTCTTCTTCGATTCGCGCCGCGCTCCAACCGTCGGTTGAGGGCCAGAAAGTTTCAAGTGCAAAGACCATCCCGGGCTTTATCTCGTGCGGATGCTCGAAAGAAACCAGGCGACTGATGACGGGCTTCTCCCAGATTGCCAAGCCAACTCCGTGACCATACTGCAAGGCAAAACAAGCTTCCTCATTGGGAAAACCGAACTCCTCGGCTTTCGGCCAGACCGCGGCAATTTCGGCGGTGGTGCGACCAGGACGAACGAGTTCGATGGCTGCATCCAGATATTCACGGCAACGCTTGTAAGCATCGACCATGGCATGTGAGGCGTAGCCGATGGTGAAACAGCGGTAGTAACAGGTGCGATATCCCATGTAGGAATGAAGAATGTCGTAGTACACGGGATCGCCAGGACGCAACACGCGATCGGAGAAAACGTGCGGGTGCGGATTGCAGCGCTCGCCCGAGATGGCGTTGACTGCTTCGACATATTCCGATCCGAGATCGTAAAGCTTTTTGCTGACCAGGCCCACTGCCTCGTTCTCGCGCATGCCGGGCTTCATGGCGCGGTAGAGATCGTCGTACGCGGCATCGACCATCATTGCGGACATGTTCAGCAGAGTGATTTCGTCCTGCGTCTTGATGACGCGGGCATCAGACATGATCTGCTGTCCATCAACAACCTGGATTCCTTCTCGTTGCAATGCAAAGAGCACTGGCGGCTCAATGATGTCAATCCCCAGCGGTTCCTTGTTTAGGCCGCGCATTTCAAGTTCGATGCGAATCTTGCGGGCGACATCTTCGGCTCGGCCCATCTCCGGGGACATAGCACCACGTAGCATCGAAATGCCCGGACGAGAGCGCTCGCCGAGCCACGGGCAATGAAGTTGATGGTGCTTGGCAGCAGAACCGAAGTCCCAGAGAATGGGTTCGTCATTTTGCGGCAGTAAGGTAAAGCGATTGCACTTGTCCTGGGCCCAGGTGCCGATATGCGTGGCCGTGAGGTAGCGCACATTGTTCATGTCAAAACAAAGCAGCGCGCCCATCTCGGACTTGGCCAACAACTCCTTGGCGCGGGCCAGGCGATCACGCCGCAGGCGGTCAAAATCCACCCGCTGTTCCCAATCCACTGCCATGGTTCCGGTAGTTGGCAATGCCATGAGGACCTCCTACTCTGCGCCCACATCGCTAATTTCGAGAACATGATGACGTGGTCACAGTATCAATTGTCATCCTTCGCAGGCCTAAAGGCCGCTCCGGATGACAATAGAAATTGCTAAGCCCTTCCGCAAAGTTTCCGGGCCATCTCCAAAACTGACTTCTCGCTCGGCACGGTCTCGTCTTCAAGAGGCGGGGAGAATGGAATGGGCACATGCATCGCACCCATGCGAGTCACCGGCGCGTCCAGATCGTAAAAGGCTCCCTCGGCGATGACCGTCGCAATTTCTGCGGTCACTCCATATCTCCCATAACCTTCGTCTAGAACAATCGCGCGAGACGTCTTGCGAACCGAATTAATCAAAGTCTGTTCATCCAGGGGCCAGGTTGTGCGTGGGTCGATCACTTCGGCGCTGATGCCGCTTTTTTCTAGTAGATCTGCAGCTCCGAGTGCGACCTGTACCATGCTGCTGGTTGCGACCATAGTAATGTCGCTTCCAGCGCGCTTCACGTCAGCCACGCCCAACGGAATCGTGTATTCCTCTTCCGGCACGGGACCTTTGAGCTTGTACATCATCTTGTCCTCAAAGAAGACCACTGGATTTTCGTCGCGGATAGCGGTCTTGAGCAGACCCTTGGCATCGTACGGTGTCGAAGGCAAAACGACCTTCAAGCCCGGTACATGACTGAACCAGGCATGCAGGGACTGCGAATGCTGAGCGGCAGAGCGGCGAGTCGCACCCAGGGTCGTTCGCATCACCATCGGGACCTTCCATTTCCCGCCCGACATGTAATGGACTTTGGCGGCTTGATTCACCATCTGGTCCATGGTCAGGGTGATGAAATCACCGAACATGATATCGACAATAGGGCGCAGGCCGGTCATGGCGGCGCCCACGCCAATCCCCGTGAAGCCTGCCTCTGATATCGGAGTGTCAAGTACGCGCTCGGTGCCAAATTCCTCTACCAGGCCGGAGAGCACTTTGAAAGGAGTGCCGGCCTCGGCCACATCTTCTCCGAAAATGCAGACGCGCGAATCGCGGCGCATCTCTTCCGCAAGCGCCTCACGGATCGCCTGAGCGAAGGTCAACTCTCGCGGATGGGCATCAGGCGTAGACATCCTGATCTACCTCCTGAAGTTTCGGATACGGCGCGTCTAAAGCGAAGTTGACGGCAGCCGCCATTTCGGATTCGACTTCAGACTCAATGCGTGCGAAAACGTCGGCCTCAACTCCGCCCTCACTCATGAGCCAGTCGGAAAGCGATTTGATTGGATCGCGCTCGTTCTTCCATCTCTGCTCTTCTGCTTTTGACCGGTAGTATTCACGATTGATGTCGCCAACATGATGGCCGTGATAACGGTATGTGTTGCATAGGAGAAAAGATGGGCCGCTTCCGCGACGCGCACGCTCCACCAACCCGGTCGCAGCACTGTACACAGCGCGTACGTCCTGGCCGTCCACGGTTTGAGTTTGCAGTCCGAAAGCGGCGGCGCGGGCAGCAATGTCGCCCGCGGTGGTCTCGGTGTAATGCGTGTATTCAGTGTAAAGATTGTTTTCGCAAACGTAGATGACAGGGAGCCTCCACAGCTGAGCGAGGTTCATTACCTCATAAACAATGCCTTGCCCTAGCGCACCCTCACCGAAGAAACAGATGGCGACGCGATCAGTGCCGAGGCGTTTGGCGGAGAGCGCGGCGCCAGTGGCAATGCCTACGCTGCCCGCAACAATGGCATTGGCGCCCAGATTGCCAGTGGCCGGGTCGGCAATGTGCATTGAGCCACCCTTGCCCCGGCAATACCCGGCTTCCTTTCCTAGCAATTCCGCGAACATCAGATCGGGTGAAGCGCCCTTGGCGAGGCAGTGTCCATGACCGCGATGCGTGCTGGTGATGTAATCCTCCTTGCGCAGCGCTTCACAGACCCCAACCGCCACGGCTTCTTCCCCTGTGTATAAATGAGCGAGTCCTGGCATCAGAGCTCGCGTATAGAGCTGGTTGACTTGCTCCTCAAACAAGCGAATGCGGAGCATTTGGCGATACATTCGCAGCCACTGTTCGACACTGATTGCCGAAACGCTTTCGCGCTGGTTGGCAGCAATGGTCATTTTGGTGCCCCGCTGCTCGCGATCCCCGACATGCGTGCCAAAACATCAAAGACGCAGGCAAAGTCCAGCTTTGCCATGCCCATTCCCCGGGCGGCAGTCAAAAACTCATTGCTCACGGCGGTCGTGGGCAGCGGGACCTCGAGTTGGCGGCCAAGTTCCATCGCCAGCAGCATGTCCTTCTGCATCATGTTCACATCGAACCACGCCTCGGCAGGCTGCTCGAGTACGAAGGGACCGCGATACTGAATCATGGGTGACGCGACGGCACTGTGAGTGAACACTTCTACGGCGGTCTGCCGGGCAATGCCGCTCTTCTCCGCCAGCAAGACGCCTTCCGAGAAAGCCATCATCTGCACGGCGAGATTCAGGTTGACCGCGATTTTCAGGACGAGGGCAAGACCGTTGTCGCCGACATAGGTCACTTTAGGACCGATATCTTGCAGAATCGGCTTGATGCGCTCGAAGGATTCGCGACAACCGGCGACCATTACGGAGAGCTTGCCTTCCTGTAGCGTGATCACGCTGCCCGATACCGGTGAATCGAGCATGTCAGCACCTTTTTCCCGAACCTTGGCCGCGTAAAAGCGGCTGACGCCGGGGCTGACGGTGCTGATATCTGAAAAAATCTTGCCGGAGCTGAAACCCGCGAGTAAGCCATCCGGACCTTCCATGATGTCGGTCAAAGCGGCGGAGTTCGTCACCATGGCGAACGTGACATCCGCGGCCGAAGCCACGGCGCGCGGCGAGTCGGCCCAACGCATACCTTTGTCGATCAGCCACTGGGCTTTCGCGCGCGTCCGGTTATAGCCGGTAACCGTATGGCCTTTGCTGAGCAGGCGATTCACCATCTGCCCGCCCATGGTCCCCAAACCGACAAAGCCAAGGATTGCCATACTTGCTAGTCTCCAGGTACCAAGGTCTTTTTAAGCAATGGTTGAGACTCGCTGGATTTCGAATCCTCACGGACTTGGAGTAAGTGGGCTCGCATGGCCGCACGGGCCTTTTCCGCATTGTGTTGCTCGATCGCATCCAGAATCCGTTTATGGTGGTACTGTCCGCGCTCGGGCCCGCCTTCGACATAGAAGATGCGCATCCGCTGTTCGCGAAGAAGGCCAACAATTGAATCGATCAAAGAAAGAATCAGGGGATTAGCCGCAGCTTCAGCTAGCGCCAGGTGAAAGTCCAGGTCCGCCTCGATGTACGCCGCTGGGTCTTCCCGCGAGCGATCCATGACATTGAAGGCGTCGCGCATGGCGGTCATGTGCTGCTCTTCGGCCCGGGTAGCTGCCAGGGCGGCGATCTCCGGCTCTAAGATGGAACGCAGCTCAACCAGGTAAGGGAGTCCATCCTGCCGACCCACTTTCGTCATCCAGTCCAGCGATTGCCGCATGGCTTGCGCAGTGCCATCAGTGATGAAGGTGCCTCGGCCGGAGTAGGCTTCTACCAGGCCTTTTTCGCGCAAGGCTTTGACAGCTTCACGAACGGCTGTGCGGCTAACACCAAACCGCTGCGCGAGTTCGCGCTCGGCAGGCAACTGGTCGCCCGGTTTGAGGGATCCCTTCAGGATGGATTCCTCAATCTGCTGCACGATTTGCTCGTAAAGACGCGATGTTCGAATGGCTTTATACATTTGCCATTACCGTATCAGGCAAGCCACTATAGCATGCAACGGGACGCAAGGTATAGTGGTCTGACCAGAATACCGCAGTCGCCCTTGTTGATCCTCCAAGACTCGTCTGAGGATCTATGCATTACCGGTCCTCAATGGCTCGCAGATGTGATTGGCCCATTCAGCATTCGTACCAGCCAGGGAATGATCACTTGCTTGAATATGACCCCATCAGGCCAGACCTTGACCTGGCGTCCCAGATGGCCTCCAGCGGGATTGATCCAGGCATCTTTGGGAGTGTCGCCCTTGCTCAGCAGCAGGTAGATATCAGAGATCGGCACCTGCGTATCCTTCACTCCGGCGATCACCAACATCGACGCCATCGGCTTATCCAACAAACCTTGTCGCACCAAAGACATCTTTTCTAACGCAGCAGCGAGTTCATCGACATTGCTCACACCATCGAAAATGTTCATGAGCGCGGGCACTTGATCGAACAAATACTCGCGGTTTCCCAGCAGCGAGCTGGTCAGAAATTCCTTTGAAAAGAATTCGTCGATGGGCGGAGATTGAGCGCTGGTGCCGCGCAAGCGATCGCGTTCCACAATGGCCAGTTTAGTCGCCCAATAGGCGCCCCAACTCACCCCATGGACAGCCAGCCGGTTCTTATCGATTTCTGGCCGCGATTGCGCGTAATCGATCACCCGTGACAGCATCCGATCTGCATTAGGGCTGGCCTTCACGGGTGATTGCCCTGTGCCGGGACCATCAACCGCGAGGAAGCCGATGCCTGAAGGAAGAATCGCCGAAAAGCTTTCGGACAAATCTTCCTTTCGGCTATCGAGGCCATTGACGGCAATGACCAGCGGAACCGGAGCAGTCGTATCCCTCGGCAGACGCAAATAGCCGATGATCTCCGAGTTCTCAAACGGAATGTGAACGATTTCCAGTGGAGGCTCCCAAAAGCGCGCATGCGCGAGGAAAGCTGCAATCGCTTTTTGGTAGGACTCCCGTTTTTTCGGCGACGCGGGAATCGGCCAGCGGCCAAAGGAGTAAAGCCGCCAGGCACGGATGTAGTCGGCGTTCGCCTTGACAGGGTCTGAGGTCTGCAGTGATTTCGCTTCAGACATGTACTTATCGCCCACCGCCATGAACGCCGAAGCCCATTCATCTTTGTCTTTGGTATGGATGGAAGCAAATGCTTCGCGAACGTCCGCGGGGTCAAGTCCGATGAGCGGATACATTCCGTTCTCGGCACGCTTGATTGCTTCCGCCTTGATTTCGTCGATGGTGCGCTCGGGCGCTTGCTGAGCGAAGCTGCCCATCGGCGAGTAAATTAATGCAAATACTATTATCGCGATTTGCAGGTTAGTTCTCATCGGGGACCCAAACGTAGCGATCCTTCGACTGCAAGCGATTCGCAAGCGGGTCACTTTGCTCAACCCAGGGTGACGACTACGGCTCGTGGTGAAGAATCCCAAGCCGACGTTACGCATATGCTTGTCGGGCCAGCCTAGAAGAGAAATTTCAATCCAAATTGCGTGGCCCGTGGCCCTCCTGAGCCAATCACCGGATTGGCAGCTGCTTTGTCGGGCGTAGAGCAGCCACAACCAAACGCGCCGGGTACAGACGGATCGTTGAACCCTCCCGTCCCAAAACCATTCTGCCCCCCAAAGGGGTTGGCAAAATTAGGATGATTGAGAATGTTGAAAAACTCGGCGCGGAACTGGGCGGTGAAGCGCTCCCCCAATCTCCAACTCTTGGCTACCGAGAAATCCCAGTTACGGAAACCGGAGTCGCGGAAGAAATTGCGCCCCATCGTGCCGAAGCTTCCCAGAGCAGGAGGAATCATCACAGAACCGCCCTTGGCGTAACAGCCAAAAAATCCCAAAGATTGCATCATCGCCGGAGTCGTCGCTTTGGCTACGCAAGCCGGATTGCTGGTACCCGGAAAAAAGGGAGTCGGCAGCGGCCCCGAAGTGAAGTCAGCAGAATTGCCGAAGAAATCCCAGCGTTCAATTCCCGTACTAGCGATGCGCGACTCGCCGGTGCCACTGACGTCGGTGCCGGAATCGGTCGGACCCCACGGCTGAGCACTGTCCAAAGTTATGATCGAATTGATCTGCCAACCTTCGAGCAACTGCGCGACTGATTTTTTTCCAGGAATGACATAGGTTGCGGAAAGAGTGAAGCGATTGCGGATGTCAAAGTCACTGCTCGCATATTCTCGACCAGGATGAGCGCTGTCCTGGGGAAGACCTAGCCCTTGACCGAAATCCCAATTAGCGCCGACATCATCGAGAGCGTGCGCGTACGTGTAGCCAATGACCGCAGAAAGGCCATGAAAGTTACGCGCGTTTAGTGTGGCCTGCAGGCCGTTGTAGTTCGAACGATAAATGTTTCCCATCTGGAATATGGAAGAAAGGAATGGGAATTTCGCGTTGAACGGTCTTGCATTTTGCTCCGCAACGGGATCGGGAGCGGCCGCGGCGATAGCCGCCGGCGTCCAGCCGGAACCAGGCGGCGGCTGATTAATGTCGTGAACCCCAACCAGGTTAAAGCCATGGTCGCCCACGTATGCTAACTCCAGGGACAGATTGTTGGAGATCGCGTGCTGAAGGTTGAGGGTCCAATTTCCAACATAGGGAGTGGTGATATTCGGATCTATTCCGAGTATGTTGCAAGGGTTGGCCGCGCAATTGAGTTGACCCGGGGGGAAAACCGGCCCGGTATTGTACTGGGCCACGGTGGGAAAGACGCTGATATTTCCTACGGCGATGTTGCCACCTCCCGGCAATACGCCAGCGCTGCTGGCGGTTGGAATGCTCGCGAGACCGAGTGTATTGTTGAACGCCAGAAAAGATTCCCAATTGACGGTCTCATAAATAAGTCCACCTGCCGCGCGGAGGACCGTAGTTCCTCTGCCAGTGACGTCCCAGGCTAGGCCCGCGCGTGGCGCAAAATCCTTGTGATCGCCGTTGTACGGCGAACCGACTTGATGGCCCACTTGAACGTTGCCCAGGGTTGGCTCAAAGTTGCCCAGCCGATTGTGCTCCTCTGTAATAACTCCGTTGTACTCGTAGCGAATCCCAAGGTTCACCGTGACGTTCCGGGTGACGCGCCAGTCATCCTGAAAAAACCCGGCTTCCGACCAATTATGGATGTAACGGGTGGGATCTCCGATCAGCACGCTGCCTACGGTGGGGTTACCGCCGAAGAAATCTTCCAACCCCGTGGAGGTCGGGAATTCTGCACCCCCGAGGAATTTCAGGCGGCCTCTGCCGCCGGCATAAGCCCCTCCGCTGAAGCTGTCACGATGCAGTTCGCCGCCGAATTTCAAAGCGTGCTTACCGCGCGTATAAGAAATGTGATCGACAAATTGCACTCGAGTGTCCGGCCCCTGCACTTTGGGCCATACAAAACCGCCCAAGGTATTAGGAACGTTGAAGGGAAGGATGGTGATGATCGGCAATCCGCCGTAGAGCGGATTGGTGACACCGGTGTTGATGCCATAGTTGGATGCAGGCACATTGTGGTCCGCGGTGAATGTGGGTTGATAGAGCCGGTTGTAGCCGACCCTGGCCTCGTTTACCCAGCGGGAGCTCGGGGTCGCGGTCCAGTTCACTCCCACTACCTGGGCTCGAGTGTGAATCTGCGTCAGCCATTGCGGTTGTAATTCCCCCGCGTCGTTGACGGTCCCTGAGTTGTTGCCGTAGAAGTACATCCCGCTTATGGTGTGGCGATCGTTGAAGTGGTAATCGATTTTTCCGATTGCGTTGTCCGCGTTGACCGTGTTCGGCAGGCTGATGTTAATCAATCCCGGACCGGCCGGATTGGTGCCAGGGTTAAGCGGAAACCCTGAGCCGTTGCAGGTTACCGGAGGGCCCAGCGTGCAACCGGCCAACTTGAGGCTGACCGGACTGATGGCGAAGCCTCCGGCTTGGAGGTCTGCAATCGCGTCAGGAATACTGTCCGTGCAATCACCAGAATTTGAAAAGGTGCAGTCCGAAGTTGCCGGGGTTAGCGGGGAAGTCGCCGCGCTTGGCTCCAGGCCCGAGTTCCCCACGCGATAGCGCTGACCCTCGTACCCGCCAAAGAAGAACAGTTTGTCCTTCACAATAGGTCCGCCTAACGTGGTGCCGAACTGCTTTAACGCTCTCGGGGTTTTCGCCTGCGTATCCACGGGGTTGAAGTAGTTGCGTGCATCGAAAATGGTGTCACGGTAAAAACCGTAAGCAGTGCCGTGAACCTGGTTTGTGCCTGACTTCAGCGCGACGTTGACGATCGCCCCCGGTTTCCAGCCGTACTCCGCAGGTGGATTTTCCTGAACGTTAAACTCCTGAATTGCATCGACCGGCAAGATGGTCGCTGAATCTCCAGCGATGCCGGCACCATTGATAATGCTCTGACCGGAAAACGGCTCGCTATTGAAAAGACCGTCAACGAAATAGGCATTGTCCTCGGCGCGCAAACCATTGGTGCTGGTGGTTGAGAATCCCCCGCCGGGATACCGCACCACGCCGGGACGCAACTGCAAGAGGTTTTCATAGTTGCGGCCGTTCAAAGGAAGGTCGTTGATTTCCTTGTTGCTGAGAGTGCCACCAAGCGTGGAGGAGGTGGCATCTACCAGGGGAACATCGCCGGAAACCTCTACGACCTCGGAAACCTGCCCTGGTTGGAGGCCGAAATCAAGGCGCGCGTCTTTGGCGACCTCAACCGCGAGGTTGACGTGCTGCATGCTCTTGAAGCCTTTAGCCTCGACTCGAACCGTGTATGTGCCCGGCGACAAATCGGGGGCGACATAGAAGCCGGCGCTATCGGTCGTGAGGGCGCGCGAAACTCCTCTTTGAACGTCGGTGATAATTACGTTGGCTCCAGCAATCGCAGCCCCGCTCTGGTCCGATACATTGCCAAGAATTCGGCCTGTATAGGTTTGCGAGAACAGCGGCAGACAGAGGAGAGATGCACAGATGATTAACGCCGAGATCCGAACCGCCTTCATCACAGAAGCCATGGACAAACCCTCCTTGAAGCTGGAGCACGATATTGCTAAGTCTTGTGTCAGCAATGTCTCCGGGGTGGAAATCGCCAGCGGTCTGACAGCTGTACCACCATATCGGTGCAACTGTCAAGAACCTCCTCCAGAAGAATCTTCGAGGTTGCACGGTTGCAATGTTCGGCAAGAGAATAAGCGAAGTTCTTGAATCGCGTGATTCGACTACGGCGAGTGAGGACCAGAGAAAAGGGCGGACAGCAAGCTGACTCGCTGATTCCCAAACTGGTGGTGTTGCTGCTCACCATAATCAGCTTACTCAGCGCCAGCTCTGGTCAAAGCCTCCCTGAATCGAACAAATCGGTCACCACCATTCACGTGGATGCTGTCCATTTGGTCAAGAAATTTGATCCTGACCGGGCTCTCGGCACCTCAATCGACATTCTGCGTCCCGGGGAACTCGATAAGGTGTACAGCGAAGTGAATCTGAAAGAAGCGCTTTCGGCAGGATGGGGGCCTATCACTTATCGCCAAAACACGGAACTGCAGGGCGCAGCTTGGCATTGGAATCCGAATGGCGCTTGGAGTGATCCCTTGCATCAGAGCGGCTACTTTACTGGCAACTCGGAGCCGGGAGAATTCATCCGCCATTCCTACGGCTACCCACTCCCGCATCGCGGAAACACTCTCGGTGACGGCCGCTCGCGCACCAAGTACTCTCGGATGACGGATGGCGATCGAAACACCTATTGGAAGAGCAACCCGTATCTCACAAGCAAGTACACCGGCGAAGACGACGCTCTGCACCCGCAGTGGGTAGTCGTCGATCTCGGCGCCACCGAGAGATTCAACACCTTGAGAATTGATTGGGCGAATCCATACGCGCTCAGATACGAGGTTCAGTATTGGAATAGCGAAAAGGAACCGCTGACCAATCCGGCTGGTGGCACGTGGATCGCGTTTTCCCAGGGCATCGTTGCAAACGGCAAAGGTGGGACCGACACGCTTAAGCTTTCGTCCGAACTGGTTCCCGCGCGATACCTGCGTATCTGGATGACAAAATCTTCAAACACTTCCGAGCTTCAGGACAACGATCCGCGAAGCTCGGCCGGATACGCCATTCGCGAGTTATATGTCGGGACTTTGAGTAGCGATGGCCAATTTGTAGACCTTGTCAAGCACGCTCCCGATCAAAACCAGACCGTAACGTTTGCCTCTTCCGTCGACCCCTGGCACTCCGCTTCGGATTTCGCGCCGGAAGCAGGAGACCAGACCGGCTTCGATCTTTTCTATACAAGTGGGATCACAAACAAGCGACCCGCTATGATTCCGATCGCAATGCTCTACGGAACCCCGGAGGATGCTGTAGCGGAAATTGCCTACATCAAGAAGCGGGACTATCCGATTTCTTTCATCGAAATGGGAGAAGAACCGGATGGCCAGAAAATGTTGCCGGAGGATTACGGCGCCCTCTACATGCAATTTGCCGCAGCAATTCATAAAATCGATCCAACTCTCAAGCTCGGTGGGCCGGTTTTTGAGGGCGCAAACGAAGACATCTTGGTCTGGCCAGATGCTCGAGGACGCGCGTCCTGGCTGGGACGCTTCCTGGATTATCTGCGGGACCATGGGCGCTTGGCCGACTTATCTTTTGTCTCATTCGAACACTATCCGTTTGCACCCTGCGAAATCACCTGGTCGGACCTCTTTCGTGAACCCGAGCTCACCCGGGGCATTTTGAGAATTTGGAGATCGGATGGCGTGCCGCCGAATGTTCCTCTGATGAACACAGAAAGCAATGTCTCGTGGGGCTTGACGCAGCCCATGACTGATATCTTTGCCGCGCTGTGGTTGGCCGATAGCGTTGGTTCATTCCTAACTTTCGGAGGCGACGTGTACTATCACTCTCCGATCCAGCCGGAAGCTCTGCGACAAGGCTGCCGCGGCTGGAGCACCTACGGAAATTTTGTGGCAGATGCCAATCTCAATATTCACGCTCACACTTCGCAGTACTACGCGAGCCGTTTAATTAATCTGGAATGGGTAAAGCATGGCGCGGCAGAACACACTCTGTACCCGGCGACGACTGATTTGACAGATGAAGCCGGCCACGCCCTGATTACCGTCTATCCCGTTCTACGGCCAGATGGCGAGTGGTCATTGATGTTGATCAACAAAGATCAGTCAAATGCACATTCTGTGCACATTTCGTTTGAAGGCGCCACAAGCGCGGCCCAGGTGTTCACCGGACCCGTAACAATGGTTACCTTCGGAAGCGGGCAGTATATGTGGCACTCGGACGGGGTGAACAGCCATGCCGATCCAGAAAGTTCGCCGGTGAGCAGCACAATATCGGCAGACGCGCAGACAAGCTTCCTTCTGCCTCAAGCGTCTGTTACCGTCCTGCGGGGTAAGATCGGCAGTTTCTAACCTGAAATGGCCGCTAGCAGGGAAGTGTCGGAAGTCATTCCGATGTGGACGCCTGTTCAGCCTGAGGGCGCTTGTAGAACCAGGACGAGGCCATCGCAACCGCGAAGATTCCCCAGAAAATCTTGATGTTTAGGGTGATGGCGAAAGCGGCCATGGCAAGCGCCAGGAGCCAATACATCAGCTCCGCCCTGAACGCGGCGCTCCATAAAGGAATATTTCCGCCAGCCGGCAGGCGGGGCCTCAGTGACGGCACGATTCTGGGTACTGACGCGCAGTAGCGGCGATACGAATCACCCTGATCATGCAACAGTTCGGCTTCTTCGCGCAAAAGCAGCCGGATGACGAAGACAGTCATGCCTATCACAAGAATAAGGAAGCCCAATCGGCTGGCCATCAGGCCGATCCCCGTTGCCATAAAAATGTTTCCGAGATAAAGCGGATTGCGCACATAGCGATAGGGACCATCGGCCAGCAGCTTTTCCGTGTGGACGCGAGAATCGCGCATCACCTCCGGCTGCAGGTACGACGTCCCCCAAGTGCGCACCAAAGCGGCGATGGCTAACAAGAGCGCACCAAAGCCGAAAACGAGATGGTAGAGGTTATCAGGCGTCAATCCTTTATGCTTTGCCAGCCAGTCGGCAACCGCAATACCGGAGTTCAGCGGATCAATGAAATAAGCGAGGAAGGCGGTCCCAAAAATGGAGAAGATGATCCACCATCGGCGCTGAAACTCGAATAGGCTGGCCTGCATGGTGGCCAAAGACTATCACAAGACGTTATGTGATCCGCCACCGGGCTTCGCGCGTTAATTGCACAAGGCAGGGGTCAGTCTTTGAGTGGCACCATGGTCTTATCGCCCTTGCAGAAGGTGGCTACACGCTGCAATGTTCCTTCTGGTTGTTTGACAAGGAGGACTGGACCATAGCAATAGACGGCGTGCCCGTTCTCGGCCAAGTACCACTTGCCGCTCGGATGGGCCCGCGTGACTAGCTGCTTCTCCTGCGGCGATCGCGCCGCAGCAGTAAGCTGCGAACTGGGAAGGTACAACGACAGCAATATTGCCAGGAGATGCATGACGCTTTCCTGGCCCTGGGATTCAGATACTCAGCACAACTCGGCGCACATCCTCCAGGTTGAAGTCATACTTGGGCGACCGCGGCAGCTCGGGATTGCGGATCTTGCCCGCTTTCGAGTCTGCTTTAGTGTGGTTCCGTGTTTTGTCCTGGGTCGACGGAGTTTGCGCCTGGGAGTGCGCGTTCGCCTCAGCCTGGGCCTGAGCTGCGGCGCGCTGCTTTTGAAACACCTGGCCTTTCAAGTGGCTTAATTCCGAACTGTCATTGAAAAGCGACTGGATTAAGGCGCGCTGGCTGTCGATGGTGCGCCCTTGCTCAATGATCAGCATGGTCATCAAGCTGTAGGAAATAACAAACAGCACCACCAGGACGGGCAGCATCGAATGCTTCCGCTTCGGACTGGCTTTCGCCACCAGAATCGGCTTCAGCTCAGAAGTAGGTTCCAGGGCGCTACTGCCAGACGTCCAAGTCAGCATCTGCACCTCAATCCCATGCCCAAAAGCAGCAGGTGTGGCGATTAGTGCAGCTTGCAAGCCACGATCAGAGGAGACGGCAACGCATTCTCGCAAAGGCATTTAGCTTCGATTGGCGGGTATTGGGAAGCATTCATGACTGCAAGCCCCTGCACAAAAAGGTAACCAGCCTGCGTTACCGGGATGAGTTGAAAAGGCGACTTCGGGAGTGTGATTTTGCGCTACTTTCCCAGTACCAGCTTAGCGATGGTCGCCAGTTGCATGTTTGACGTGCCTTCGTAGATCTTGCCGATCTTCGAATCGCGCCAGTACTTCTCAACAGGGTAGTCCTTGGTGAACCCATAGCCGCCAAAGATCTCGATTGCCAACGACGTAACCCGTTCCGCAACTTGCGAGCAGAAGAGTTTCGTCATGGCCGCCTCTTTGACAAAGGGCATACCGGCATCCTTCATGCGAGCGGCGTTATAAACCATCAGGCGCGCCGCTTCAATTTCTGTGGCCATCTGCGCGATCTGAAACTGAATCCCTTGGAATTCTGAAATCGACTTTCCGAACTGCTTGCGTTCCTGCGCATATTTTGCGGCATACTCCCAGGCGCCTCGTGCCACCCCTGCCATCTGCGCTCCAATTCCAATGCGGCCCTCGTTCAGGGTTTCAATAGCGATCTTGTAGCCTTTCCCGGCTTCACCCAAAACATTCGCCTTCGGGACTCGGCAATCCTCCAGGATCAGTTCGCAGGTGGACGACGCTCGAATGCCGAGCTTGTCTTCCTTCTTGCCGACGATGAATCCGGGGGATCCCTTTTCGATGAGAAAAGCCGTGATGCCTTTATATCCCGCCGCCGGATCCACTGTAGCAAAGAGAATGAAAATGCCGGCCTCTTTGCTGTTGGTGATCCACAGCTTGCGACCATTCAGGACGTACTCGCCGCCTTTCAGTTCCGCCCTGGTCTGCAGTCCGAAAGCATCCGAGCCAGAACCCGCCTCGCTGAGCGCGTAGGCTCCGCACGTATCCGTGGAAGTGCGAGGCAAGTAGCGTTTTTTCTGATCCTCGCTGGCCCAGCGCAGCAGGGCATTGTTGACGAGAGTGTTCTGTACGTCAACGATGACGCCGGCGGATGCATCTACGCGGGATAGCTCCTCCACCGCCAGAATGGCTTCGAAGAACTTGCCGCCTCCACCGCCGTATTGCTCTGGTACCTCGATGCCCATCAGGCCGAGTTGAAAAAACTGATCAATCAGCTCTTTTGCGAAGACGCCCTTTTCGTCCATCTCTTTGACCAGCGGGCGGACTTTTTCTTCCGCAAATTGGCGGATGTTGTCACGGAACAAGGTTTCGTCTTCGGTGAAGCTGGTTAACGCGACCGGCGGGGGAACTTGCAACGTGGTGTCATGCATAGGAG
>Ga0187780_10001185_pt1 | contig 19652 bp, 15 predicted proteins | sample 1015_Q2_SP10_20__FD_132429 | JGI IMG/M metagenome (GOLD analysis project Ga0187780, IMG submission 132429) | Tropical peat soil microbial communities from peatlands in Department of Meta, Colombia - 1015_Q2_SP10_20_MG | ecosystem: Environmental > Terrestrial > Soil > Wetlands > Peat | place...
ACACCGACACGGTCTCGGTGATCGACACGCGCACGGACCGCGTCGCGGCCACGATCGACGTGGCGCTCGTCCCGGGCGCGCCGAAGGGCTCGACGCCGGTGTCCGTCGCAGTGAGCCCCGACGGAGGCACCCTCTACGTCGCCGACGCCGGCGAGAACGCGATCGCCGTCGTCGATCTGACCACGCGGCGCGTGCGCGGCTTCATCCCGACGGGCTGGTATCCGGCGAGCGTCCAAGTCACTCCCGATGGCCGTCGCCTCGTCGTCGCCAACACCTACGGCTCGGGCGCCGGCCCGAACCCGGCGGGGCCGTTCGTGCCGACCTCGGCGTACCCCTCGCTCACGCCTCCGCCGGGCGCGCCGTTCTACTACTACCCGGGCACGTGGTACAAGCCGCCGCTGCCCGAGTCGCAGTACATCGGGACGATGATAAAGGGCTCGCTCGAGGTGATCGACCTGCCGGCGACGGGCCCCTCGGCCGCCGCGCTCCGGAGCTGGACCCGGCAGGTCCGGCGGAACGACCATGCCGCCGAGCGCTGGACGAGGACGCCGGCCGCGCTGCGCGGGATCAAGCACGTGATCTACGTGGTGAAGGAGAACCGCACCTACGACCAGGTCTTCGGCGACCTCGGCAAGGGGAACGGCGACCCGAAGTTGACGCTCTTCTCGGAGTCCAGCGCGCCCAACCATCGGGAGCTGGCGCGCCGCTTCGTGCTGCTCGACAACTTCTCCGTGGACGCGCAGGTCTCGCAAGACGGTCACCCGTGGACCACGCAGGCGAACGCCACGGACTACGTCCACAAGATCTGGCCGTTCGACTACGCGTGGGCGTACTCACGCGCGTACGACAGCGAGAACATCGCGCTCGCCGATCAGTTTCCGAGCGAGCCGCTCGCGTTCTTCCCCGGCATCCCGCGCAGCGTCGCCGCGACGACTGTCGGGTACCTGTGGGACGACGCCTGGCGGCACGACGTCTCGTTCCGAGACTACGGCGAGTCGACCGGGTTCCGGACCGTGGGCAAGCAGCGGATCTGGTTCTCCGACCTGACCCACCTGCAAAACCGCTTCGGGCAGCACGTCGACCCGAGCTACGTCGGCTGGGACATGAGCGTGCCGGATCACACCGTGCGCGAGCCGGAGTGGGAGCGAGAGTTCCGAGCCTATGAGCAGAACGGCAGGCTGCCCGGTCTCGAGATCGTCTACCTCCCCGACGACCACACGGAGGGGATGACGCCCCACGAGGCCACGCCGCAGTCGTACATGGCGGACAACGACCTGGCGCTCGGCCGCCTCGTCGACGTCGTGTCACACAGCCGGTACTGGAGGAGCACCGCGATCTTCGTGGTCGAGGACGACGCTCAGGACGGTCCCGATCACGTCGACGCCCACCGCTCGGTCGCCCTCGTGATCAGCCCCTACACCCAGCATGCGCGGATCGACTCCACCCACTACGACACGGCGGCGATGCTCTCGACGATCGAGCACCTGCTCGGGCTCTCGCCGATGAGCATCTACGACGAGCGCGCGACGCCGATGTGGGCGTCGTTCAGAGGTGCCCCGAACCTGAGTCCGTACCACGCGCTGAGGCCTGCCGTGACGCCGTTCGGCGATCCCGGCTACCCGAAGACCGGCACGAACGTCTCGTCGGCCTACAAGGGCTTCGATTTCAGCACGCCGGATGCCTCCGACGAGGAGGTTCTCAACCGGTCGATCTGGGTGTCGGTGAAAGGCTCGCTGGCCGGGTACCCCAAGGACCGACCCGCGCACGAGGCGAAGGACTAGTCGCGGGGTCGGGCCGGTCGCCGCGGCCGGCCCGACCCCAGCTGCGACGGACTCTCAGACGGCGGTCAGCCTGGCCAGGTTGTCGGCGACGACCGCCATCGTGCGCTCGTACTCGTCGCCCGGGCCGAGCTCGACGATGTCGATGCCCGCGTCGATCACCGGAATGTGCCCGGGTGGGGCGTCGTAGGCGTCGCGGGACTCGTAGACCTCGTCGTGGTCGGCGTGCTTGAACGTGACGCGGCCGGCGCGGACGTACCCCCAATGCCTTCCGGCGGGCGGCGCTCGTGGCTACCGGAAGATGCTGCTGACGAGGTTGGCTCCGAGATTCATGGCCATCCCCATCTCCATCGCGCGTCCAAAGCCACCGCCGTAGTAGCCGCCGAACATGCCGCCGCCCATCATGCCGCCGCCCATCATGCCGCCGAGCATTCCGCCGAGGAGGCCGTGATGCTGCGGTTCGGCTTGCGCCGGAGTGTCGCTCTCCGCCGTTGCCTGTCCGGTCGCCAGGGGAGGCTTCTCCTCGGCAGCCACCGACGTCGATGCCTGCTGGGTCTGAGCGAGGCTGCCGATGAAGCCGTGGATCGCGAGCAGCAGGGCCTGCACCTGCTTCTGCTCGTCGTCGATGTCCTGGGCGACGTGTTTCAGATCGCCGAGCCACGCCGTCGCGTTGGCGTCGCCGGCCTTTTCCGCCGCCTGCAGCTTCGTCGCGAGGTCTTGCACCGTCTTCGCGACGTCCTGGAACTCGCCTTGCAGCTGCTCGAACGCCTGATCGATCGTTGTCGTGTTCATCTCCGAATCATCGCAGCACGATGGTCCCTCGCGGCGCCGGCGCGCCGAATTGGCCACAGAGGTCGGCGCGCGCTTGCGCCGTCGGCCGTGTGCCGGTCGAGGATCGGCGAAGTGCAACAGCCGTTCCTTCCCAGGGAGATCGACCGTGCGCACAGCGTACGGATGCAGGTGGCCCAGGGCCAGGCGTCATGCCCGAACACCGGGCGAGATGAGCTCCTCGAGCTACAGCGCTCGTGCATTGCGGCCGTCACCGCTCGTCGCGCGCGTAACGAGTGGCGCTCCTGGCGTCGCTCTCCAAGACGTAATACGCGAACTCGAGAACGCCTGAATAGCGCACCGTCGTGTTCGGGGCGACCCTCCTACGGCCCCTGCGTCGCCTTCAAGCCTCTCACGCGACTGACGTCGAGCGTCGTTCCCGTACGCTCAGCCGAGTTTCGGGCCGCGGATGGTCGGGGCCCGTCGAGTTGCGGATTCTTGGCAGCGCCGATCCGCAGTTCTGCGGATGGCAGTCGACGAACTCTTCCCCACGGTAATGGAATTCGGCCAAGGAGGTCGGAGATGTCCCTCATCACTATCGGGACGATGCTCGTCGTGCTCGCCATCGTGGCGGTCGTCGTCTACGCACTCATCCGGCCATGGACCCACACCCACTACGAGCACCCACGTGAGAAGCTCTGGAGGCCGCTCGACTAGCGGACGCCCGGACTCAGCTTCGTCGGCTCTCCCGCGACAGTCGCCGTTCGAAGCGCCGCTGGGCCGCCCTCCGGCGGCCCAGCGAGAACCCTCGATCGGCTGACCGACTAGCTGCAGCCGGTGTTGGTGCCGCAGTCGCGGCACGTGTAGCAACTGCCCGTTCTCACCATCCGGCCGCCGCAGCGGGCGCACTCGACGGCGTCCTCCCACGAGTTGAAGAGCGCCGTCTGGCCGGGCGGGGCCGCCTCGACCGTCGCCGGAGCCGCCTCGCCGCTCGCGTAGGCGGCCGCGAGCCGCGCCTTCACCTCGGCGGTGAGGATCCCGGCCTCCTCCTGCTGGTCGGCGCTGAGGAACTTCTTGCCGAGCCAGCGGAAGATGTAGTCGACGATCGACTTCGCCATCCGGATGTCGGCGTCGTTCGTCAGGCCGGACGGCTCGAAGCGCATGTGGCTGAACTTCGAGACGTAGACCTCGAGCGGCACGCCGTACTGGAGGCCGAGCGAGACGGAGATCATGAAGGAGTTCATCAGGCCCGCGAGGGTCGTCCCCTCCTTGGCGATGTCGACGAAGACGTCGCCCGGGGTGCCGTCCTCGAACAGGCCGACGTGGATGTAGCCCTCGTACTCGCCGACCTTGAACTTGCGGCCGACCTCGGTGCGGTCCTCCGGGAGGCGGCGCCGCTGCGGGTGCGGCACCACGCCTGAGGGGATCAGCGCACCGGCGGCACCCGTCTCGACCTTGTCCTTGCCGGACAGGGGCTGGGCGACCTTGCAGTTGTCGCGGTAGATCGCGATCGCCTTCACGCCGAGCTGCCACGACTCGATCAAGAGCTGCGCCACCTCGTCGACCGTCACCGTCTCCGGCAGGTTCACCGTCTTCGAGATCGCGCCCGAGATGAACGGCTGCACCGCGCCCATCATCTTGACGTGACCCATGTAGTGGATCGCGCGCTCGCCGATCGCGCAGTCGAAGACCGGGTAGTGCTCGGTCTTCAGGTGCGGCGCGCCGACGACGGTGTTCCGCTCGTCGATGAACGCGACGATCTCGTCCACCTCGCGCGGCGCATAGCCGACTTTCTCGAGCGCCATCGGCACCGTCTTGTTGACGATCGTGATCTCGCCGCCGCCGACGAGCTTCTTCGACTTCACGAGCGAGAAGTCCGGCTCCACGCCGGTCGTGTCGCAATCCATCATGAAGCTGATCGTCCCGGTCGGCGCCAGCACGGTCGCCTGCGCGTTGCGGAAGCCCGAGACCTCGCCGAAGTCGAGCGCGTCGTCCCACGCCTTGCGCGCCGCGGTCAGAAGATCGTCCGGCACCGAGCTCGCATGGTCGATGTTGCCGACCGCGGCGCGATGCTTTGCGATCACGCCGAGCATCGCCGCGGCGTTCACGCGGTAGCCGTCGAAGGGGCCCATCCGCTTCGCGACCTCGGCCGACTTCCGGTAGCCGCGGCCGGTCATCAGCGCCGTGATCGCCGCGGCGTACGCGCGGCCCTCGTCCGAGTCGTACGGGAGCCCGCGCGCCATGAGGAGCGCGCCGAGGTTCGCGTAGCCGAGGCCGAGCTGGCGGAAGCGGACGGCGTTGCGGCCGATCTCCGGCGTCGGGTAGGACGAGTAGCCGACCGCGATCTCCTGCGCGAGGAACACCACGTCGACCGCGTGCTCGAACATCTCGACGTCGAGCTCGCCGTCCTCGCGCCGGAACTTCATCAGGTTCAGCGAGGCGAGGTTGCAGGCGCTGTCGTCGATCGACATGTACTCGCTGCACGGGTTGGACGCGTTGATCCGCGACGTGTTCGGCAGCGTGTGCCAGGCGTTGATCGTCGTGTCGTACTGGACGCCCGGGTCGGCGCACTGCCAGGCGGCCTCGGCGATGTCGCGCAGGAGCTTCCGCGCGTCGACCGTGTCGACGACCGTGCCGTCGGTGCGGGCGGTCAGGTTCCAGTCCTTGCCCTCGACGACCGCCTCCATGAACGCGTCGGTGACGCGCACCGAGTTGTTCGCGTTCTGGTACTGGATCGAGGCCCAATCGGGACTGTCGAGCGACATGTCGTAGCCCGCGGACTCGAGGACGCGTGCCTTCCGCTCCTCCTTCGCCTTGCACCAGATGAACTCCTCGACATCCGGGTGGTCGACGTCGAGCACGACCATCTTCGCCGCGCGGCGCGTCTTGCCGCCGGACTTGATCGTCCCTGCCGAGGCGTCGGCGCCGCGCATGAAGCTGACCGGGCCGGACGCATGGCCGCCCTTCGAGAGCTGCTCCTTCGACGAGCGAAGGCGGGAGAGGTTCACGCCGGAGCCGGAGCCCCCGCGGAAGATGATCCCCTCGCGCCGGATCCAGTCGAGGATCGACTCCATCGAGTCGTCGATCGAGAGGATGAAGCAGTTATGCACTGCGACGTTGTTCGAGAGGTACTCGCCCGACTCGGTCTGAATGTCGTAGACGTCGGTCGCCCCGAGGCTCTCGATGCTCACGATCTCTTCCTCGCGCAGGTCGGGGCAGGTCTTCGGATTGCGGAGCGAGAGCGACTCCACGAGCTTGCGCTGCTTGTCGGCGGAGGCGAAGCCCACGAGCTCCGCGAAGCGGGCGCGCTCGGAGCCGATCGAGATCGCAACCTCGTGGAGGTCGTGCCTGTCTGTGCGCGTCTCCTCCTTGCGACCGCGGCGCGAATAGATGCCGATCGTGCTCAGCAGGAGCTGGACATCCTCGGCCCAGCGCTCGCCGATCACCGCGAAGGCGATCCGCCCGTTCTCGTAGCCGGCTTCGCGCCGCACGGTGACGTAGCCGTCCGCCTGGAAGATGCTCTTGAGGTACCCGGCGATCACGTCGAGCGACGAGGTCCAGAGCCGCTCGGGCACGCGGATCGCGGTGCCCCGGAGCAAGAGCTGCCACCGTTCGACGAACTCTCGGAGCTGCTCGCCATACAGTCGGATGCGCCGGCAGTGGAGCGACTCGTCGTTCGTCTCCACCTCACGGACGTATCGATGGACATCGGGGAAGACGAGCTCGAGGTTGTCGACGACCCACTCGTACTCGTCGTCGTTCGCGACCTGGAACTCGACCGTGAGAGAGCGGTTGGTTCCTTCCTCGTACTGACCGACGAAGCCATCGGCCTGCAGCCAGCCGGCGAGAGTGGCCTCGGCGACCGCGACGGGGTCGGCCGCGTCGTTCAGGTCGGGGAGCGAGGAGCCACCAGTCGCCACGCCCGCAAGGGCGCGGTCCGCCACCTTCGCCCGGTGCGGGTGCAGGTGGAGTCGCATGCCAGGGTGAAGCTCGTCGATCCGAAGCCACACCGGCGCGGCGCGGCGCGCAGAGACGACCTTCACCACGTGGTCGGCGGTTGCCTCGACGAAGCTGCCGTTCCGTAGCGTGACGCGGAAGACCTCCTTGCGGCCGTTCGCCTTGACCGCGACGATCCGGGTCGTGCCGCTTGCGTCGTAGACCTCACGGCCGATCTGCTCGTTCTCCACGAGTTGGCCGATCGGGACCATTCCCTCGGGCGTCGAGACGAGAGCGTGGTACGGCTGACACGCCGAGCACTGCGGCCTCTCCTCGAACCCGACGTTGAACCACACCGGGGAGTTGAACGAGGCGTACTGGTTGACGAGGATCGCCTTCAGCTCCGCCTCGAACGTCTCGGCGTCCTCGTCGGTCGCGAAGTAGCCGCCGGCACGGCCCCAGCCGCCGATCGTGTCGACGATGCGGCCGATCATCTGCTTCACGGAGCTCTCGCGCTCGGGGGAGGAGAGGCGGCCGCGGAAGTACTTCTGGGCGACGATGTTCGTCGCCGTCTGCGACCAGAACTTCGGGAACTCGACGTGCCGCTGCTCGAAGGCCGGGCCGTCCTTGCCCGGGATCAGCGCGTCACGGAGCTCCCACTCGATCTCGTCGAACGGGTCGCGGCCGGGGATCGTGAAGAAGCGTCGGGGCGCGACATGCGCCTCCGCGTCGACGACGGCGTTCACGTATTCGGCGCTCTCGGCCGTATCTGCGAGAGCCGTGCCTGCTGCCGGTGCCTCTGGTGCTGCTGTCGTGTCCTTCGCCTTCGCGGTCGCCATCTCGTCCTCCCGAGCGGTGCGTGACATCAAAGCCCTCGCGACGCTTTGGCGCCATGCGAGCGGACGGCCATGGTAGGAGCTGAGTCGGACGGAATCGGGCGGCCGAAAAGTCCTGTAAACAACCCGCTCACCGGTCGATTCTACCGGTGAGGGTGTGGGCTAGGAGTCGGCCGGGTCCGCTGCGGGGGTGCCTCCGCCGCCGCGGTTGCCCTTGACCTTGCGTGCGACGTAGCCGGCTCCGCCGGCGGTCAGGAGCAGGACGGCGAGGCCGGCGAGCACGAGCAGCGGCACCGGCACGGAGGACGGGCCCGCCGTGTTCGTCGTCGGGCTGGGATTCGCGCTCGCGTCCACGACGCCCGAGAAGTCGTACGTGTTGTGGAACGCGATCGGCTTCTGGCCGCGTCTGCGCAGACTGCCCAGACCGCCGCCGGGGCCGCCGCCTCCGTCGCGGAGCGCCTGGGCCGCCAGCGCGGCCTGGATCGCGGTGCGCGCGTTCGTGTAGGTGTCGATGTCGGTGGGCAGGCTGTCGAGCGCCTCGGTGTAGCAGTAGAGCGGGTAGTGACCGTGGACGCTGTGATCCGAGTGGCTGAACCAGTCGTTGACGACCTGCTTGCCGCAGCTCGCCTTGGTCGCCTTGGTGACCTTCGTCGACTTCGTGGCTGCGAGCGCCGACGGAACAGCGACGAGCGCGAGCAGCGCGATACACGCGGCCAATGCCACGCGGCGGCGGCTAGTTCGAGTCGACGCGGTCATGGACGATCCAGAGCCAGAGCTGATCGAGGCCTGACGAGGGCCTGTGTGGCCAGTCTCCCGGCTGACATTGAGCCGATGGTTCGAGCAGGGTAAACGAATTGTATGGCCCGGCGCCGGCTGAACCGTCCAGGTCCGGCGTAGACGGGACGCCCGGATGCGGTGCTAGCGTGGCGCGCGATGGACGGCGCTCCGCCGAGTAGCGCGCGCGTGCCGAATCTCGGCGGGAGCTCGGTTCCGAGCGCGATCGCCCTGCTGGCGGCGGCTCTCCTCGCCGGCGCCGTCCTCTTCGGCGGCGGCTCGGGCGACTCTGCCGTGCCGTGGGTCGGCGGCGCGGCAGTCCTCCTGGCGGCGGCCGTGCTGGTCGCCCGCAGCCTGGGGTTCGTCGAGCTGCCGCGGCTCGAGCGCGCGGGAACGGCGGCGGTCGCGTCGCTCGCCGCGCTCGTCGCCTGGGCCGGCTGCTCGATCGCGTGGTCGGTCGCGGGCGACCACTCGTGGTCCGCTCTGAACAAGGGCATGGCCTCTGCCTGTTTCATCGTCGTCGGCTTCGCGTGCTGCTCGCTCCGGTCACGTACGACACGCGTCGCCGGAAGCCTGCTTGCTCTCACCTTCGGCGCCGCCCTCGTCTGGGCCCTCGCAGGGAAGGCAATTCCCTCTCTCGGCCCGTCCGATCTGCTCGGCGTGACGCGCCTGCAGAGCCCGATCGGCTATGCGAACGGACTGGCGCTGATCGCGGACGCCGCGATCGGACTCGGCCTGTGGCTCGGGGTGGTCGCGTCGCCGCGGCGCGAGGTGCGGGCAGCCGGGGTGGTGCTCGTCTACGTCGCGGTGCTCTCGCTCCTCCTGACGTCGTCGAGGGCGGGCGAGCTCGGGGCGGTGCTCGTCCTCGCCATCTGGCTTCGGCTCGGCGGCGCGCGGCTCGAGAGCGGACTGGCGGCTGTCGTCGCCGGCCTTCCCGCCGGGCTCGTCGCTGGCTGGGCGTTCTCGCGGCCCGCCCTCGTGCAGTCGGGAGCGACCCATGCGGACCGAGTGCACGACGGCGCGATCTTCGCCGTCTTCGCCGTCGTCGGCGCCCTCGTCGTCGCGGCTGCGTCGGTGCTTCCCGCCAGGGTTCTGCCGGGAAGGGAGCGGCTCGTCGGTCGCCTCCTCGTCGGTGTCGCCGTCGTCGCGGTCGTCGCGGGAGTCGTCGCCGTTGCCGTCTCGGGCGCGAGCCGCGTCACGCAGGGCCAGTGCACGAACGATCCCGCGCGCGGCGGTTCGCTCTGTCTCAACAACCGGCTCCACTGGTGGGGCGAGGCGTGGCGGATCTTCACGGCACGGCCCGTGGGCGGGGCCGGTGCGGGCACGTTCGAGGTCGCGAGGACGCAGGTGCGCCGGAACGGCGACGTGGTGAGCGAGCCGCACTCGGTGCCGCTCCAGGTGCTCGCGGGCGGAGGTGTCGTCGGCGGTGCCCTGCTGGTCGTGCTCGTGGGGTCGGCCGGGCTCGCGGGCGTTCGCTCGCTGCGCCGCCTCGACGGTGGAGAGCGTGCGGCCGCTGTGGCGCTGACGGGCTTGCCCGTCGCGTACACGCTGCACGCGCTCGTCGACTTCGATCTCGACTTCCTGGCTCTCACCGGGCCGATGCTGTTCGCCGCCGGCGTCCTCCTCGGCGCCGGGCGACCGCTCGCGCGGGGCGGGGGGATCCTGCCCGCCCTGACGGTGGCCGGGGTCGCGCTCGCCGCGCTCGGCTCGCTCGCGTCTCCCTGGCTCGCCGGACGGAAGGTCGACAGCGCGACGAATGCCCTCGGGAGCGGGAACCTCGCCGCCGCGATCCACGACGCGAACAGCGCGCGCGGACTCGATCCGCTCTCGCCCGACCCGCTCTACGTCCTCGGCGAGGCGGAGAGTCGCTCAGGCGACATCGCCGCCGCCCGCTCCTACTTCGAGCGCGCGACGCGCCTGCAGCCGGAGAACACGAACACCTGGTACCAGCTCGGTCAGTTCGAGTTCTACAGCTCGAAGGACCTCTGCCGCGCGTACCAAGCCTTCAACCACGCATACACGCTCGACCCCTACGGACGCGAGTGGACCAAGGGCGGGCTGCTCGACCAGTCACGGGACGCCGTCGACAACCGGCGCGCCTGCGGGTAGGAGTCAGCCGCCGACGATGAGGACGGCCTTGGCGCCGTGCAGCTGACCGGCGCGGAGCCCGTCGAGCGGCCCGACGATCCGGATCCCGAGCTCGCGGGCCAGCCGCCTGCCCTCCGCCTCGAAGCCCTGTCGGTACATCACGATGCTACGGGCGTAGCTCATGCTCCGCGCGTTGCCGACCGACCGGACCGGGTAGCCGAGTCGCCGCACACGCGAGGCTGCGCCGGCGGCGGCGCCCGGCCGGCCGTTGCCGTTGAGGACGAGGACGCCGACCTGGCCGCGGGCGACGCGGACGGCCGGCACGTGGTGCGTCTCGACGGGGAGGCGAAGCGCGGCGGGCTTCGGCTTCGTCGCGGCAGCGCGGTGCGCGGCGGCCGGCGGCGCACTCGTGGACGGATGGCGGGCGAGCAGGGCGCCGCCCGCGACGACGAGGAGGACGAGCTCGACCGCCGCGACCGCGCACGCCACGAGCGTCGCGGTGCGCCAGGAGCGGACGGACGGCTCGAAGACGCTGAGAGGATGGTCCACGGCGAGGGCGGGATTCGCCCGCGCGGGCTCTACTCCTTCCGCGTCGCGGCCCAGGTGGTCGCGAGCCCGGCGGCGAGCGACGTCGCCGGCTGCCAGCCGAGCTCCTGCCAGGCGCGAGACGGGTCGATCACGCTCCGCAGCACATCGCCCTCGCGCGCCGGTCCGTAGGACGGTGGCTCGTCGAAGCCCGTCACCAGGCGGCACGCCTCGTGGAGCGCGTTCACCGACGTCTCGACCCCGGTGCCGATGTTGAACACGCCCCCGTCGTGGCCGACCGCGGCGAGCACGCCCGCGACGACGTCGCCGACGTAGACGAAGTCCCGCGACTGCTCGCCCGTGCCGAAGATCGTCGTCGGCTGGCCGGCGGCCATCCGCTCGAGGAAGATCGCGACGACACCGCCCTCGAGCGACGCCGACTGGCGCGGGCCGAAGACGTTCGCGAAGCGGAGGGCGACATGTCCCGTGCCGCGCAGCCTGTTCCAGCCTGCGAGATACTCCTCTGCCGCGAGCTTCGCGATGCCGTACGGCGAGAGCGGCCGGCGAGGCGCCTCCTCGGTCGCCGGGCGCTCGCACTCTCCGTAGATCGCGCCGCCTGTCGAGCTGAAGACGATCTGCGTCCCGTGGGCTCGTGCCGCCTCCAGCACGCGGATGGTGCCGATCACGTTGACGTCGGCGTCGTAGTCCGGGCGGTGGACCGACGTGTTGACGTCGGCCTGGGCGGCAAGGTGGACGCAGAGCTCCGGTCGCACCTCGTCGAAGAGCGCGGCGGTGTCGGTGCGGATGTCGCCTTCGCGGAACCGGGAGTCCGGACTCAGGTTGTCGAGCGACCCCGTGGCGAGGTTGTCGAGCACGTGCACCTCGTCGCCGCGCCCGACGAGGGCATCGACGACGTGCGAGCCGATGAACCCGGCTCCCCCAGTCACGATCGCGCGCATGCGCCAACCCTAGCCGGGACGACCTGATCCACTCCTGTGACAGACGTGTGCGTTTCCCCTGCGGGTGACTGTCCCGGGACAGGCACCCGCACGAAAGGCGTTCGTCTTCGTGCCGGGATCGTGCACCCGCTCGTATCCTTGGCCCACATGTTCGTCTCCTTCGAGGGCCTCGACGGCTCGGGCAAGACGACCCAGCAGCGGCTGCTCGCAGCGCGGCTCGCGGCCGAGGGTCGCGACCTCGTCACGACGCGCGAGCCGGGCGGCACGGAGCTCGGAGAGGCGGTCCGCGAGCTCGTGCTCCACGGCGGGAACGTCGCGCCCTGGGCCGAGGCGGCGCTCTACGCGGCATCGCGCGCACAGCACGTCGAGGAGGTGATCCGGCCGGCGCTCGAGCGCGGCGCGATCGTCCTCTGCGACCGCTACGTCGACTCGTCCGTCGCATACCAGGGAGTCGCTCGGGGTCTCGGGCTCGAGCGCGTGCTCGAGCTCAACCTGGCTGCCGTCGGCGGGCTGCTGCCGGACGTCACCTTCCTCCTTCTCCTCGACCCCGCGCTCGCCGCCTCGCGGATGACCTCGATGCGCGACCGGCTCGAGCGCGAGGACGACGCGTTCCACCGCCTGGCGGACGCGGCGTACCGCGAGCTCGCCGAGCGCTTCCCCGAGCGCATCGTCGCCGTGGACGGTGCGCTGCCCGAGGCCGAGCTCGCCGCAGTGATCGCAGACCGGTTCGAGACCGTCGCCTGACGTGCTCCACGACGCGACGCAGCACGAGGAGCTCGGTGCCGAGCCGTGGGACGAGGGACGTGTTCGTGCGGCGATCCGGCAGATCGTGGCCGAGACGGAGGAGGCGTTCGACCCGGACCTGTGGTGGCCACTCCACCCGAGCGACGAGGACGGCACGGCTTTCGACCTCTACGCGACGCACGCGCTCTACGTCGGCGCCGCAGGAGTGCTCTGGGCATTGCACCGACTCGCCACCGCGGACGTGGTGCAGTTGTCGCACGACTACACGTCTGCCGCAGCCCGGCTCCACGAGGACTACCTGCGTCACACCGGAGGTGAGGCGCCGGCCGTGCCGGGTCTGTGGGCGGGGGAAGCGGGGGTCCTTCTCGTCGCGGACCTCCTCGCGCCGGATCCGCGGCGCCGGGCACGCCTCGACGCGGTGATCCGGGAGAACGCACGAAACGTGACGCGAGAGCTGATGTGGGGCAGCCCGGGCACGATGCTGGCCGCAGCCGAGATGCACGCGCGCACCGGCGACGAGCGCTGGCGCGACGCCTGGGCGGAGAGTGCGGACTGGCTCTGGGATGAGTGGCGGCTCGATGATGAGCTCGGCTGCTTTCTCTGGACACAGCAGCTCTACGGCAAGATCGCGACCTATCTCGGGCCGGCTCACGGGTTCGCTGGCAATGTCCTCGCGCTCGCTCGGCTCGTCACGGCTGAGCGGCGCGACCTGCTCGCCGAGCGGGCGACCGACACGATCCGGCGACTCGCGTTCCGGGAGGACGGTCTCGCAAACTGGGGCCCGGTTGCGGGCAGTGCGCTCGAGGTGCCCGGCCAGGGGATCCGCGTCCAGTGGTGCCACGGCGCGCCCGGGATCGTCACGTCTCTCGCGACCCTGCCCTCCGAGCCGGAGCTCGACGGGCTGCTCGTCGCGGGCGGCGAGCTGACCTGGGCCGCGGGCCCGCACGGCAAGGGACAGGGTCTCTGCCACGGCACGGCCGGCAACGGCTACGCGTTCCTCGCGCTGTACGCCCGCACGGGGGATCCGCTCTGGCTCGAGCGGGCACGGGCATTCGCAGCTCACGCGCTCGCACAGGTCGAGTCCGAGCGCGAGCGACACGGGCGCGGCCGGTTCTCGCTGTGGACGGGCGATCTTGGGTCGGCGGTGTTCGCGCTCCAGTGCATCGACGGGGAGCCGGGATTCCCTACGATCGACGTGTGGTGACGGCCCCGGATCTGTTCGCCGAGGTGCCCGAGCAGGCACCGGCGAAGAAGCTGCTCTCCGCTGCGCTCGGCGGGCCTGCGAACGCGTACCTCCTGCACGGGCCGGCGGGTGTCCGCAAGACGGCTGCGGCGCGTGCGTTCGCGGCGGGGATCCTCGGTGACGCCGAGCTCCTCTCGGGCCGCCGCTCGGTCCACCCCGACCTCTACGTCCTCGAGCCGCTCGGCGAGATGATCCGGATCGACGAGATCCGCGCGATGCGCCACGACCTGCACCTGCGGCCGTTCGAGGCCGACCGGCGCGTCTACCTCGTGCTCGCGGCGCACCTGATGAACGAGGACGCTGCGGACGCGCTGCTCAAGGACCTCGAGGAGCCGCCCGACTACGCCACCATCGTCCTCGTCGCCGACGAGCTCGGGCCGCTGCCCGAGACGATCCGCTCGCGCTGCCAGCTCGTGCCGTTCCACCGGCTCTCGGACGCGGCCGTGCGCGGCTGGCTCGGCGCGCGCGCCCCCGACCTGGGCGACGCGACCGCCACCGCGATCGTACGGAGCGCAGGCGGGCGCCTCGACCGGGCCGAGCGCCTGCTGGATCCGGAGGCTTCTCGTCGGCGCGACGAGCTCGTCGCCGCCGCACGCTCCGTCTACCTCGACGAGTCGTTCGAGCCCCGCGACGCGGCGTCGGTCGTGCTCGGGGCCATGACCGAAGCGGGTGCCGGGGCGAAGCAGGCCGAGGAGGCGGAGGTCGAGCGGCGGGAGCTCGCAGGCCGGGACGCGGAGCAGAGGGTGAGGCGCGCCCAGCGGGGCGCGGAGCGCGACGAGCTGCTCGCGTCGCTCGAAGAGCTGGCCGCCTGGTACCGGGACCTCGTCGTCGTCTCGGCTGGAGCCGAGCAGACGGCGGTCCATGCCGACCGGCTCGACGAGCTGTGCGAGGACGCTGCCCACGGCGCGGCTGCCGAGCGCGCAGCCGAGCTCGTCCGGAAGGCGTGGCGGGCCGCGGAGGAGTTCAACGTGAACGCCGCGCTCGCGCTCGAGGCGCTGTTCGTCCGACTGCGCCGCGCCTTCGTCTGACGAGGCGCCCTATACGACGAACGGGTTCGCCCAGGCCTTGCGGCCTTGGACGTCGGTCACCTCGACGCGCACGTGCGAGGCGGGGAGCGGGACCTCGAGCTGCGCCTGGACGACGAGGCCGTCGTCGTCTGCCGCCAGCACCCGGCCCGCGTGCCGGTAGCCGAGCCGGCCGGCGTTGACCGCGGAGCCGATCGACTTCCCCGAGACGAGCGTCACCGAGCGGCAGGGGCTGCAGCGCACCTCGACCGCCCCGCTGCTTCGCGCCACCTCGTGGAGCAGCGGGCCGTTCGTGCCGTAGAACGAGCCCGAGGCGAGCGCCGCGAGCACGGCCTCGCGCGAGCGCTCGGGCGCGCGCACCCACGTCCAGGCGAGGTCGGAGTCGAAGCCCGGATGATGTGAGTCGTCGGTGGCGATCGCGGGGCAGAGCCGTCCGGCCTCGAGCAGCTCGTCCCAGTGGACGGAGGAGAGGCCGCGGCCCACCTCGAGCTCGCAGCCGGCGTTGAAGACCTCGATCCCGACGACGTTCGGCGGCAGCTCCAACTGGCCCGGGATCGCGCCCGTCCAGTACGGGTGGGCGAGATAGGCGATCCCCCCGTGCCCGTCGATCCAGTCTGCCGTTTGCGCGAGATCGGCGTACTCGGCGCCGAGCGAGGCGAGCTCCGCCGGCTCGCACGCGACCCCGAAGCCGAGCACGTGTCCGTCGCGCGCGCTCGGCAGGATGCAGTTCAGCTCGACGCTCGGGATCACGAGCAGGTCGCCGCTCGCTTTCGCCTCGGTCCTCGCCCAGTGGTCCGTGATCGCGAGCACGTCGTAGCCGGCGCGTGCATAGTGGACCGCGAGGGCATCGGGCTCGAGCTCGCCGTCGGAGCGCGTCGTGTGTGCGTGCAGCGCGCAGCGAAGCCAGGTTCCGGTCTCCAGCCAGGGGTCGGTCACGAGTCAGCCTTTCACCAGTTGGCCACCACTTGAAAACGATTCGCCCGTGTGCAAGGAGTACGTTCCACGCATCCGGCCGCAGTTGGCCGTCACGTCACCCCGGGAGGGCAGATGGAGGATTATCAGGAGCAGGAGTACGAGTTCTTCCGCAAGCTGGACGACACGATGGACCGACGGCGCCTGCTCAAGCGGGGAATCGCAGCAGGAGCCGGTCTGACGATCCTCTCACTACCCGAGTCGGCGCTCGCCATCCGACAGCGGATCACGGCGGCGGCACCGCCGCTGCATGGCAAGGACGTCTCCATGAAGGAGATGATCGCGAACGCCAGGAAGGAAGGGCACGTCAACCTCATCGCCCTCCCGCCCGACTGGTCGAACTACGGTGAGATGCTGAAGACATGGACGAAGAAGTTCGGCATCTCGTACACCGACGACAACCCGAACGGCAGCTCGGCGCAGGAGAACCAGGCGATCGTTTCGCTCAAGGGCGATCCGCGTGCTCCCGACTGCGTCGACGTCGGACCGTCGTTCGCCGTGCAGGGCGCGAACACGGGGCTCTACGCGAAGTACTTCCCCACGACCTACAAGACGATCCCTCGTGGGATGAAGGACACGCGGGGCTTCTGGAACGGTGACTACTACGGCGTGATCTCGATCGGCTCGAGCGGGAACCTCGTCAAGAACGCGCCGAAAACGTTCAAGGACCTGCTGAAGCCGGAGTACAAGAACCAGGTCGCGCTCAACGGCAGCCCGTTGACCTCGAACTCGGCAGTCGCCGGCGTGCTCGCCGCGTCGATCGCGAACGGGGGCTCGCTCGGTGACGTCGGGCCGGGCATCGACTTCTTCGCGCAGCTGAACAAGATCGGCAACTTCATCCCGGTGCAGGGGACGCCGCAGACGGTCGCGACCGGCCAGACGCCGATCGTGATCGACTGGAACTACCTGAACATCGCATACGCGCCGGAGTTCCCGGCCGTCCACTGGGTGACGAACATTCCTCCCGACGGCATCTACGGCGGGTACTACTGCCAGGCGGTCAACTCGTCGGCGCCGCACCCGTGGGCAGCCCGCCTCTGGCAGGAGTTCATCTACTCCGACCAGGGCCAGATCATCTTCCTAAAGGGCTTTGCCATTCCGGCGCGGTTCGCCGACCTCACCGCGCGGAAGGTCATCCCGGCTTCGCTGTTGGCCAAGCTGCCGTCGCCGGCCGTTCTGGCGAAGGTGAAGTTCGCGAGCCTCGGCCAGATCACCGCTGCGAAAGCGAAGATAGCGGCCGAGTGGCCGTCGAAGGTCGGCACGAGCTGACGACGGCGGACGTCCCCGTGGACCGCGACCTCCGGCCGGGCACAGTGCCCGGCCGGAGGCGTCTCCCGCTGGCGTGGCTCGTCGTCGTCCCGTTCTTCGTCTACGCGCTCTTCTTTCTCTTTCTTCCCGCCGCACAGGTCATGGTGGGCGCCCTCCAGGGCGATCACGGCGGCTACACGCTCCACCACCTCGGGCAGATCGTCCATACCTCGGACCTGAGAGCCGACTACGTCGGGAGCATCCGGCTCAGCTTCGAAACGGCGCTCGCCGGCGCCGTCCTTGGATTCCTGATCGCCTACGCGGCGATCCGGGAAGGAACGCCGCGCTGGGTCCGCTCGGCGTTCACCACGTTCTCAGGTGTTGCTGCGAACTTCGGCGGCATCCCGCTCGCGTTCGCGTTCATCGCGACGATCGGGAACATCGGGATCGTCACGCAGTTCCTGCAGAACCAGCTCCACTTCAACATCTACCAGTGGACGCCGCCGTGGCCGTTCAACGACACGCCGTTCGCGATCTACCGGCCGATCGGCGTGGTCGTCACGTACCTCTACTTCCAGATCCCGCTGATGCTGCTCGTGATCGCGCCGGCGATCGACGGGCTCAAGCGCGAGTGGCGCGAGGCGTCGTCGAATCTCGGCGCGAGCTCGTGGCAGTACTGGCGGCACATCGCCTTCCCCGTCCTGTTCCCCTCGCTGCTGAGCTCAGGGATCCTGCTCTTCGGCAACGCCTTCGCCGCGTACGCGACCGCGTACGCGCTCACGACCGGGACCGGGCTCCCGCTCGTGCCGATCCAGATCGGCAACGACCTGTCGGGCAACGTCGCGTTCAACCCGCACGAGGGGCAGGCGCTCGCCTTCGGCATGTTCATCGTGCTGGCCGTGATGATGCTGGTCTACATCCCGCTGCAGCGGATCAGCTCGAGATGGGCGAAGTGACGCGATGAGGCGCCACTCGATGTCGGCGTGGGTCTGGATCCTGCTCGGAGCGGTGTATTTCCTCCTGCCGCTCTTCGCCACGTTCCTCTTCAGCATCAAGAACAAGCTGACGGGCAAGTGCTGCAGCCTCTCGCCCTACGGCGTGATCGTCCACGACCCCGAGTTCTGGCACACGTTCTCCCTCTCGCTCGTGCTGTCGCTCGAGACGATCGCGCTCGCGCTCGTCCTCTTCGTGCCGACGATCTACTGGGTGCACCTGAAGCTGCCGCGGCTGCGGCCGGTGATCAGCTTCCTCGCGCTGACGCCGTTCGTCGTGCCGCCGATCATCCTCGTCGTCGGCCTGCTCAAGTTCTACAAGGACACGCTGCATGCGCCGTTCTGGTTCCTCGACAATCCGCACTGGTTCCTCGTCGCCGCGTACGTGATCCTCGCGTTCCCGTTCGTCTTCTTCTCGCTCGACGCCGGCTTCCGCGCGATCGACGTGCACACGCTGACCGAGGCGTCGCTCAACCTCGGCGCGAGCTGGTGGACCACGATCACGCGGGTGATCCTGCCAAACATCCGGACTGCGGCTCTGAGCGCGGCATTCCTCACGCTGGCAACCGTGATGGGCGAGTTCACGATCGCGAGCCTCTCCGCCTTCCACACCTTCCCGACCTACATCGAGTACATCAACGAGACCCAGGCCTACCCGGCGGCCGCGCTGACGCTCCTGAGCTTCACGATCACGTGGGCGGCGATGCTCTCGATCCTGCTCGTCGGACGGAAGCGGGGCGGCCCGGTCAGGCTGACAGGAGCGCGCTGATGGCACACGTCGAGCTGCACGAGCTGCGCCGGTCGTTCGGCGACTTCGAGGCGCTGAAGGGGATCAACGTCGCGCTCGCGTCGGGCGAGTTCCTCTCGCTGCTCGGCCCGTCCGGCTGCGGGAAGACGACCGCTCTCCGGCTGGTGGCGGGGTTCGACCGGCCCACCTCGGGACGGGTGGTCGTCGACGGCAAGGACGTCTCGGGCGTCCCGCCCAACAAGCGCGACATGGGCATGGTCTTCCAGGCGTACAGCCTCTTCCCCAACATGACGGCCGAGCAGAACGTCGAGTACGGGCTCCGCGTGCGGCGGCACCATCGCGGGGACCGGCGGAAGCGCGTCGCCGACCTGATCGACCTCGTCGGGCTCAGCCATGCGACCAAGCGCTATCCGCACCAGCTCTCGGGCGGCATGCAGCAGCGGGTCGCGCTGGCGCGGGCGCTCGCGATCGAGCCGAAGGTGCTCCTCCTCGACGAGCCGCTCTCGGCGCTGGACGCGAAGGTGCGCGTGCAGTTGCGCGAGGAGATCAGGCGCATCCAGCTCGAGCTGGGCATCACGACGATCTACGTCACGCACGACCAGGAGGAGGCGCTCTCGATCTCCGATCGCGTCGCGGTCATGTACGGCGGCAGGATCGAGCAGGTCGGGCCGCCGGCGGAGATGTACGGCGCCCCCGCGACGCCGTTCGTGGCGGAGTTCATCGGCACGATGAACCGGCTCGTCTCCGCTGTCGCCGACGACGGCTACGTCGAGTACGGCGACCATCGGCTGCGGGTGCGCGCCGCCGAGGGCCTGCCGCGCGGCGAGCGCGTGCTGCTCCTCGTGCGGCCGGAGACGGTCCAGCTCGAGGCGGCGGCGAACGGCGAGGCGCCGGAGGGCACGATCACCGGGGACGTCGTCTCGCACATCTTCCTCGGCTCCGTCACGCGCGTTCGGATCGAGGACGCGAGCGGCGAGCGCGGCATGACGGCGGACATCCCGCCGTCGAAGGCGGCG
>Ga0187780_10001186_pt1 | contig 19647 bp, 17 predicted proteins | sample 1015_Q2_SP10_20__FD_132429 | JGI IMG/M metagenome (GOLD analysis project Ga0187780, IMG submission 132429) | Tropical peat soil microbial communities from peatlands in Department of Meta, Colombia - 1015_Q2_SP10_20_MG | ecosystem: Environmental > Terrestrial > Soil > Wetlands > Peat | place...
CACCCGTAGCGACTCCGCGTCGTGAGTTCTCAATTGGCTTCCGACTTAGATGCGCCGCCGGGATGAACGGCTACGCGGACCATAGCGGGGCGAAGAACGCGGCCGTGGTAGACATAGCCGGGCTGATAGACGGCAAGGATAGTGCCGTCTGGATGGTCGACAGTTTCGGAACGGTCCATGGCTTGATGGAGATGCGGGTCGAAGGGCTTGCCGAGTGGGTCAATGCGTTCGGCGCCCAAACGGGCGAGGTTGTCCATGAGCTGCTTGTAGATCAGCTCGAAGCCTTTCCGGTGGCTCTCGTACTCGGCCTCGCGATGGGCAGCGAGAGCGTGCTCGAAGCCGTCAAGCACGGGGATGAGGCTCTCGATGACGCGAGCGGTGGCGCGCTGGACGGCTTCTTTGTTCTCTTTTTCGGCGCGCTTGCGATAGTTGGCGAAGTCGGCTTGATGGCGGACAAGGGTTTGGCGCAGGTCTTCGAGGTCGGCCGTGAGTTTCTTGACCTCGGCGTCTGCCCGAGCGGTATCTTCGGCGACGGCTTTTTCCTCCGTTGACGGAGTGATTTCCGGTTCGTTCGAGGCGTTATCGAGCTTCTGGTCCTTCATCAGTCCTTCCCCAATTTCCAGTTAACGGATGCTATTCCTTCTTGTTCAGTGCTTCGCTGAAGAGCTGAGCAACGTAGGCCACGGCGGTCATGGCGCGCTCATAATGCATGCGCGTAGGCCCAAGAACGCCGAGGGTTCCCTGCAGGGTGTCGCGCGCGGAGTAAGGCGCGCCGATGAGCACGAGATTTTCGCCAGCCTGGGAAATCTCTTTGACACCGATCTGGACGAACACGGGCTCCGGTGTATCTATGCAGGCATTCAAAATCGCGATCAGGCGATGCTTTTCCTCGATGGCGGAAAGGAGTTCGCGCAATTGCACCTGGCCGGCGAATTCGGGAGCGCTGACAATCTGGGCCGTTCCTTCAATGTAGACCTGTTGAGAGGGGCTCTCGCCAAGGACGGCGGGGTCGCAGAGTGTCAGAGCGCTGCCCGCGATGGAATCATAGCGCTCACGCTCCGTGGCAAGTTTCTGCAGTAAATCCTCGCGGATCGCTTCCAGAGTCCAGCCCGAATAATTGCGATTCAGGAATTCAACGGTGGCGTCCAGTTCCGATTGGGTGAAGAGGCGACTGGGGCGCAGCAGCTTGTCACGGCTGTTGCCCCCCGGAGAGATGAGTACGACGACGACCCGGCCATCGGGAAGAAGCCACATGCGTACATGCTCGAGAACAGTCCTGCGGAGTGGCGGAGCAACGATAATGCCCACACCCTTTGAAACTTCGGCAAGAACGTGCCCAGCCTTCTCGGTGATTTCGGCGGCTGACTTGGTGCCGGACATTTCGCGGCGAATCCAATCGCGGTCCTCTACCGTAAGAGTGGCTTGGGAGGCAATTTCTTGAGCAAAAAAGCGGTAGGCGGCCGCAGTGGGGATGCGGCCGGCGGAGGTGTGAGGTTGATAGAGGTAGCCGTCATCCTCGAGGTCGGCCATGACGTTGCGAATGGTCGCAGTGCTTAAGGATTCCTCGAAGCGCTTGGAAATGAGGCGCGAGGAGACAGGCTCGCCAGATTCGATATAGGTGCGGACGATATCCGCCAGAATCTGGCGATTGCGGCGTTCCTGGAGAGCGTTGGTGCGCATAGCAGCAGTCACGGATCTCTGCTACTCCCATTTTAGAAAGCATGTCAAGCGAGGTCAAAGGAGATCGTCCAGGAGGAGCACTTCCGGGCGAGCGGCCTGCCCATTAGGGTGCGCTGGAGTTTGCGGGAAGATTCGAAATGGGCGGTTTTCCGAGGGGTAAAGGCGGCGATGGCGGCTAGGCAGTGACCGTTCCCGGCTTGTATTGTGCCGCATAGGACCAGGAGGGACACACGATGCGATCCAGCAGGAAGAGGGGTGAGTTTAAGTTTTGTTTATCAATGGTTCATCGGAGCGAAACATTCCAATGGCAACTTCGTTACCCGGAGTCAAGTATCCAATTGGCTGATAGCTGGTATCAGGATGCTGGTGCTGTGGGTTTTCAACGATTTGCACAGGTAGTGCCCTTCTCCGGTTGGCGCTGCTGTGCTATATGCATCCCACAAAGAAGTATTAGTTTGACAACGATCTGAGGATACTGCGGCTGGGACAAAATGTTCCTTTGGCAGCGAGTGGATTCTGTTCCGACTCCGGGACTAAGCAAAGGGTTTCCTGCCGCGCGTCGAGGCTATTTCTGAACGAGGAGGAATGCGAATGAACGCAGTCAAGAATGAGTGGCGTTTTCCATTACGATGTGCCGCGTTGCTGGGGCTTGTATTACTGATTGCCGCGGGCGTTCATGCCCAATCCACAACAGATGGAGCGATTGGTGGAACCGTGACGGACCCCACGGGAGCCGCCGTTGCCGGAGCCGATGTAGGGGTCACAAGCAACGCGACGGGGCTGGAGCAGAAGACAACAACGGATGAGACGGGCTATTTTCGCGTGGCAAAGCTTCAACCTGCGGTATATACGGTAAAGATCATAGCCAAGGGATTCGCGCCGTTCACTGCGGAACAAGTGATCGTCCAGGTGGGCACGCTGACCGACCTATCCGCGAAACTGAATCTCGCGACCGCAGGGGCAACGGTTCTGGTCAGCGCGGAACTGCCAGCCATCAATACAACGAGCCAGGATTTTGCGCCCATCGTCGACCAGACGCAGGTCGGGAATCTGCCCATCAATGGGGGCCGGTGGTCGGACTTCGCATTGCTGACGCCGGGAGTGGTGAACGACGCGAACGGGTTCGGGCTTTTGAGCTTTCGCGGGATGAGCACACTGCTCAACAACAACACCATAGATGGAGCGGACAACAACCAGGCATTCTTCTCCGAGGAGCGCGGCCGGACGAGGGCGGGCTACTCATCGGCAAAAGCAGCGGTGCAGGAATTTCAGGTCAACACGTCCAACTACTCATCGGAATACGGACGAGCAGCCGGGGCAGTGGTTAACACAGTAACGAAGAGCGGGGGGAACGGGATTCATGGGGAAGCGTATTTCTACGACCGCGACAACAGCTGGGGAGCGACCAACCCGTTTACCACGCTGACAACGCAAAATCCCGATGGAAGCTTTTCGACAAATCCGTACAAGCCCACCGACGTGCGGAAGATGTACGGCTTCGGCGTCGGCGGCCCGATCCGCAAGGACAAGCTGTTCTGGTTCTTCGCATTCGACCGTTACGACAGAAACTTCCCTGGGACCGCGGTGGCCGGAAGTCCTAAGGCCTTCTATGCCAGCCCGCTGGCGGCGCTGACAGCCGCGTACACCGTCGACGGCACGACGAATTGCTTCCAGGCAAGCGGAAAAAGCAACATCAACACGGCAGCATTCACGATGACGAACGGCTCCAACATTGCCACGGCGACGATCGGCGCTTGCACGCTCTTTTCGAACCTCGGACTCGCCGACTACCCGACCGCCGCGACCACCTACAACAATGGTCTCTCCGGCCTACTGGGCGAACTCGGGCCGGTCCCGCGCAAGGGCCAGCAGACCATTTTCTTCCCCAAGATCGACTGGCAGATCAACTCCAAGAACCATGCGTCCATCGAAGTGAACCGGATGCGCTGGGGGTCGCCGGCGGGGATCCAGACGCAATCGAGCAATACGTACGGCATCGCGAGTTTCGGGAACGACTATGTGAGGGATACCTGGGGTGTCGCGAAACTATACACATTCATCACCAGCAACCTTTCAAACGAAGCGCGGTATCAATACGGCCGCGATTTCGAGTTCGAGTTTCCGCAAGCGCCAACGGCCTATGAGAAGGCGAACTTCTTGACTCCGGCGACGGCGCCCGGCTACACGAATCCGCTGGGACTGCCCCCCGACGTTTTCATCACCAACGGCTTTGACATGGGAGTTCCGACATTCTTGCAGCGACCAGCTTATCCGGATGAACGCACCAATCAATTCGCGGATACGGTGACCTGGACGCACGGGAAACACATCTTCAAATTCGGAGGAGACTTCCGACACGTAAATGAGGTAGCGCAGAACCTGCGGTATCAGTTTGGGTCCTTCAGCTACAGCAGCGTAGCGAACTATCTTTCCGATCTGCTCGATCCCAACCAGTGCGTGAGCAGCACAGGCGCCAAGGTTGCCTGCTATTCGAGCTATCAGCAAGCATTTGGGCCGCTGGGATTCTCCTTCAACACGAACGACATTGCATTCTTCGCCGAAGATAACTGGCGGGTCCTGCCGCGCGTAACACTGACGGTCGGCGCTCGTTACGAGTACGAAATGATGCCGAGCGTGATCCTGCCTAACCCTGCAGTTCCGCAGACACAGTCGTTGCCGAGCGACACGAATAACCTGGGTCCAAGGATCGGGTTCGCCTGGGACGTATTCGGAGACGGAAAAACCTCGGTGCGGGGAGGATACGGAATTTACTTTGGCCGAATCATCAATTCAACGATATACAACGCACTGATCAATACGGGCGTCACGGGAGGCCAGTTCTCCTACTTCTTCACACCGACGTCCGCGGGCGCGCCAGCCTTTCCGCAAATCCTTACCACTCAACCGGCATCGGCCTCAGGGTTGAGCATCGTTTTCTTCGACAAGAGCTTTCAAGCACCCTCGGTGCAACAGACCGACTTGACCGTGGAGCGGGAGATTGCCCGGAATACGGTAGTCTCCGTGAGCTATCTGGGGAGCTTCGGGCGGAGTCTGCCGGATTTCGTGGACACGAACACAGGTGCGGCCGCTACCAACATCACCTACACAGTGGCAACGGGAGGACCCATGGCCGGGGGGGCCTACACGACGCCGTTCTATGGAACGACAAAGGTGGTGGTGAAAGACCCGAGCGGGAACGTCCTTTCCACAACCGCGGGAACGCGGCCGAACCCCAACTTTGGAGCCATGACGGAGATCTTCAGCGGCGTCAGCTCGAACTACAACGCGCTGGTACTGCAATTGAACCGCCGCATGACCAATCACCTCCAGTTGATGGCCAATTACACCTGGTCCCATTCGCTGGACTATGGCCAGAACGCCACCACCTTCACGGATACGAACGACCTGCTTTCGCCAACGAACATGCGCGCGGAATACGGGAACTCCATATTTGACATACGGAACCGACTTGTTGTCAGTGCGCTAGCGGAGAGCCCCTGGCACGTGAACGGTTGGGCCGGCTATCTGGTGAATGGTTGGCAGCTTGCGCCGATTTACGCTGCGCAGAGCGGGCTTCCCTACTCGCTGGTTACCAGCGGGACGCCGCCCCAGGTCGTAACGACGAGCACGGACCCGACAACGGGCGACGTCACCACGACGACGTATTCGGCGCTCGGTGGCGGCGTGAACGCCTCGAACGGGCGCAAGGGCATTGCCGCGGTCGGACGCAACACCTTCCGCATGAAGCGCACGATTGACATGGACCTGCGGTTCTCCAAGAGCGTAAGGATCGGCGAGCGTTATAAGGCGGAACTGCTTGCGGAAGCATTTAACATCTTCAACCACCAAAACGTGACAGGCGTGAACAATACCGGTTACATCATCTCGACGAGCGGTTCAGTCAACACGGGGAATGGAACGGTCGCATGCAGCGCGGCGGCCCCTTGTTTGAGCTACAACGGTTCGTTTGGGACAGTCACGAACTCGAACAGCAATTTTGCTTATACGCCGAGGCAAGTACAGATCGGATTCCGCTTCTTCTTCTAAACAAGCCCGAAAACGAGGATTCGTTCAACCTACGGGGTCGCTTCGGCGGCCCCGTAAATCTTTTGGGGGCGTCGCATGACGTGAAACTCCGGTTTTCACCGTTTCGCATAGGGCAAGCAATAGCACGCTCGGCACAGAGAGTAACTTTGCGCGCACGAATGGGTTATATGAGAAAGGTGGCGCAAATAGCCAAGGGTGAGCGCAAATGAAATGGAGAAACTTTGTTCTGGCCGCAGTGGCTTTTGTTGGTGTGGCTTTCCTCTGCGGACATCTGGTCCGAGCCCGCAACGTTGACAAGCGTGGCTCGCTGCGAGTGGACGGCCGGGACCGCACCTATGCGTTCCACGTGCCGAGGGGCTATGACGGAAAGCAACTCGTGCCGCTCGTGCTGGCGCTGCACGGGCGCTTAGGCAAGGGCGTGGGGGAGGAGAGACTTTCGCACCTGGACAAAGTGAGCGACAAACACGGATTCATGGTCGTCTACCCTGATGGGCTGGACCGCAGTTGGGCAGATGGCCGCGGGGGAACGCCCTCGGACAAGAATGGAGTGGACGACGTCAAGTTTCTTTCGGCGCTGATAGACAAGATGGAGGGGGAATTTCGCGTGGACGAGACGCGAGTTTATGCCACGGGAATGTCGAATGGGGGATTCATGAGCGGGAGGCTGGCGTGCGAATTGTCCAACCGAATCGCCGCCGTGGGGATTGTAGCTGCTTCCCTGTCGGAAAGTGCAGCCGGGAACTGCCGGCCCGCAAAACCGATTTCCGTATTGATTTTCCAGGGCACGGAAGATCCGCTGGTGCCGATTCAAGGAGGGGCGATTGGGCGAAACGGCGCGGGCGGAATGGTGCTTTCGCACGACAAAGCGGTCCAGAAATTTGTGGAGTTGGACCGCTGCGAGGCTCCACCGAGGAAGGAGCACATTGAAGACAGGGCAGGCGACGGCACCAGCATTGATATCGCGACGTATTCGGGATGCGCGGACGGCAGCGAGGTTCGCAGCTACGTCGTTAACGGCGGCGGACACACCTGGCCGTCCGGCATGCAGTATCTTCCTTCGGTGATGATAGGCAAGACCACGCGCAACTTGGACGGGAGCGAGGTCATCTGGGAATTCTTGTCCCAACACACTCGATAATCGTTGAAGCATTGCACGTCGGGCGGGGAGAGACAGCACAACAAGGTGAGATTCTTCGCCCATCCTCGTCGGATGGGCTCAGAATGACAGGTCCGCGTCTACGGTCGTAGTCCTCAGAGTGGGACGCGATACTATTCGCGGGGCTCGTCCGGGGACTCTGCTGGCATAGAGGCCAGATTGCGCAGGTGGTTGGTGGAGTTGGGCGGCGGAGTGGGAGCGGCGAGGCCAGCCGTCTCCGAGCCGAGGCCGAGCTTCTGCAGGGTCAGGGCATCGAGCTTGCCGGTAGGATTCAGCCCCTTGGAAGCTTGGAATTTTCTCATGGCCGCGACGGTGGAACCGTCCCACTTTCCCGTTGGAGTTCCGGCGAAGGCGCCATTCCGAGCGAGGGCGTCCTGAATTTCGCTGATGCGCTCGGGCGTTGGGGCAGATTGGCCCTTTACCCGTTTGCCCCTTCGTTTTTTGGTAGATTTTTTGGTCGAGGAATCAGAGGCCGCGTGCGAACTTCCGGCAGAGGAGGTCTTGGGAGTCGTTTTTGACGCACCTTGGCCGGAGTTTTGCGTAGCCACTGCGGGCAAGGTCCAAAGGCTCGCGACAAGTGCCGCGAGAACGAGCCAAGTAAAGTTTCTCCTGCAAAGTAGTTGACGCATTGCTGGGGTGAATGTGCCTTTGCTACCTGCCGTCTGCCGGGACCACACCGGGGAGAAACACGGTCATGATTCTGTCGGTGGGGCTGTGCCGCATAACCTTGAAGACGACGTTGTCGCCGGCCTTGAGCTTGGCGACGGCCTTGCGATATTCGTCCACCGAAGTAACCGACTGGCCGTTGATTTCGGAGATGACGTCGCCGCGGCCAAATTGCAGATCTTCGGCAAAGCTGCCCGGTTCGACCTCGCTCACGAGCACGCCCTTCTGCCCTTCCATTCCGACGCGTTGGGCGCGGTCAGGGGTCAGGCTCTCGACGTGCAGGCCGAATTCCGAGGGCGCTTCGTCGTCAGGAGTGCTATTGACCCGGCCAGCGGTGTTGGGGAAGACGCGCGTACGGTCCTCCACGGTGGCACTGGTCTCACGCTGTTGCTTGTCGCGGTAGTAAGTAATGGTGACCTTGCTGCCTATGGTTGAAGTGGCGATGGGATTGACGAGATCGTTGCCAGATTTCACCGGCTTGCCATTGATGGCGCTGATGACGTCGCCACCCTTAAGACCTGCTTTTTCCGCAGGGCTGCCCGGCTCGACGCCCTCGATGACGACCCCGTAGGGAGCGCCGAGAGACTTCAAGGTGATCTGGTTGGTGCTCAGTTCTTCCTGGAAGCTGACACCGATGGAGCCACGAGTCATGCGGCCAGTCTTGACGACCTGATTGTAGACTTCGCGTGCAGTGTTGGAGGGCATGGCGAAGCCGACGCCTTCATAGCCGCGCCCACCGGTGAGAATCGCGGTATTGATACCGATGACCTGACCGGCCAGGTCCACGAGCGGGCCACCCGAATTGCCGGGGTTGATGGCCGCATCGGTCTGCAGGAAGCGCTGGAACTGGCGGCCCATGCCGCCGCGGTCCTTGGCACTGATGATGCCAGCGGTAACAGTGGCTTGGAGGCCGAAGGGACTGCCGATGGCGAGTACCCAGTCGCCCACTTGCACGCCATCGGAATTCCCGAGGTTGGCGAAGGCCAGATCCTTGCCCGCATCAATCTTGATGACCGCCAGGTCGGACTCTTCATCGGTGCCAATTACCTTGGCGGTGTACTTGGTGGGGTCGCCGTTCAGTTGGACTTGAATCTTGGAGGCCTGCTCGACCACGTGGTTGTTTGTCAAGATGTAACCGGTCTTGTCCAGAATGACGCCCGAGCCCAGGCTGCGCTCCGCCTGGGGCTGGGCCTGACCGGGGCGGCCATCAAAGAAGTGGAAGAAGAAGTCTTCACTCGGATCATCCGGGTCCGACGGAGAGGACCGGCGCTTCCTGGACTTGCGATCAATCACTTGCGTGGTGGCGATGTTGACCACGGCGGGCTCCACGCGATTGACAATGGACGAAAATGAACTCGAAGAGGGGACCGGGTCGGGCAGAGACAGCGTTGCCGCATTGGTTCCGGCAAACGCAAAACCCTTCATCGCGGAGACTTTGCCGGAAACGACCGTCCCGATCAAGATGCCGACCACGAGAGTCGCCGAAATAAGTGCGGCGGCGACCAGTTTACGGCGCCGCGTCCAATCCACTCTGTTTGTTTCTAGATCCATACTTTCCTGACTCCTAATTAGATGGGTGGCCGAGTCCACTTGCGAAAAGTATAACACCCGCAAGAGCGGGGAGTTTCTCTCCGCAGAGGATGCGCGTCGGCGTTAACTGGCCATTTGGCCGGGTCTCCCAAGAGACGTTTGCGCACCTTCCTATTTGACGCAAAAGGTGAGCAAAGTGTTGTTGCGCCCCGCCAGCGATAACTTTCGGCTTGACAATCATTTCGCGTTCTAGCATAAATGAAGTAGCCGTAAGCACGGCATCACGTGGCGATTTAGGGCGACTTGCTCCACGTAAAAAACTGCTAAAGAGCTGGTTGAGTTCACAGACCTGAGGTCCTCTGAAACCCTCCAAGCACTTTGGCACGGAGGGTTTTTCATTTTGCACTCCGCGCTGCCCTTAGTCAATGTCACGTCATTTCGAGCCGACAGCCAAAAGCTGTCAGCCTTGAGCCGGCACAAGGCCGAAGGCTAACAGTTAATGGATGGAATGGCGAGGTGACCTAACATGAAGGAACATCATTTTCTACGATGCAGAGAATGCGGGAAAAAATACGCCAATACTCCGCAGTCATATTGTGAAGAGTGCTTTTCCCCGTTGGAGGTGAGTTACGACTACGAAGCGCTGAGCCGCACGGCGAAGCGCGAAGCGTTGTCGCACCGGGCCTTCAACATGTGGCGGTATGCAGAGCTGCTTCCCTTGCCGGAGGGTTTCACGCCAAGCCATGCCATAGGCGGCACCCCGCTGGTGAAGTCGAAGAAGCTCGGGGCGCAATGGGGAGTGAGGAATTTGTATTTCAAAAATGATGCCGTGTGCTTCCCTACCCTGTCGTTCAAGGACCGCGTGGTGGGTACGGCCCTGGCGGCCGCCCGGAGATTCGGGTTCAAGACGGTGGGCTGCTCGTCCACGGGGAACCTGGCGAACGCAGTGGCCGCGCAAGGGGCGCAGCAGGGTTTTGATACGACCGTATTCATTCCTGCCGACCTCGAACCAGCCAAGATTTTGAACACTGCGGTTTACGGCGCGCGGATCATCCGGATTAATGGGAACTACGACCACGTGAACCGGCTGTGCACGCAAATCGCGGACCGGTTCAAGTGGGGGATGGTCAACGTGAACCTGCGGCCGTACTACGCGGAAGGCTCGAAGACCCACGGGTATGAAATCGCGGAGCAGCTTGGCTGGGAGCTGCCGGACAATGTTGTTGTGCCGATGGCGGGCGGTTCGCTCATTGGAAAGATTGCGAAGGCATTCTGCGAACTGGCGCATCTCGGGTGGGTGGAACCTAAGCAGGTGAAATTCTTCGGAGCGCAAGCTACAGGGTGCTCGCCCATCGCGGATGGCGTGAAGCGGAATTTGGCGCGGTTCGAGCCACAGAAACCGAATACGATTGCGAGGTCGCTGGCGATTGGGAATCCCGCCGACGGGCCGTTCGCCCTGCGGCTGATACGCGAATCGGGCGGCTGGGCGGAAGATATTTCGGATCCGGAGATCATTGATTCCATCAAGTTGCTGGCGCAGAGCGAAGGGATCTTTGCCGAAACAGCGGGAGGCGTGACCGCCGGCGTGGCCGCGAAGCTGATCGAGCAGGGGCGCATTCGCCCAGAGGAAACAACCGTGGTCTGCATCACTGGCAACGGACTGAAAACTACGGACGCTATCGCGGCGGACTTCCCAGCGACGGAAGCGATTGCTCCGCGACTGGAAGCGTTTGAAGCGCTCGTTGCACAGCAATTGGAAGAAGCAGTGCGAGCCAACTGAGATTGGATTCCGCCCTGGCCATCTGGCACAGCGGTTTCAAGGCTGGGAGTCTTCGGGAGAGTTAGGCTTCCGGCCAGATGGCCCGGACAAGGCAAACGCCGCGAGGCACCATGACCCGCAAACGATTTGGAAAACTACGAATGGAGAAAAGAGATGGCTGTAACGATTGAGATTCCGACGGCATTCCGGCGCTTCACGGACGGCGCGCCGAAACTCGAAACGGGCGCGGCCTCGGTTGCCGAAGCACTGAATGAACTGGTGACGCGCTTCCCCTCGCTTTCGCGGCATGTGCGGGACGAAGAAGGACAAATCCGCCAATTCCTAAACGTCTATTTGAACGAGGAGGACATCCGTTTTCTCGGCGGGGAAGCGTCTACGTTGAAAGACGGCGACCGCCTGTTGCTCGTTCCCTCGATTGCCGGCGGGTGATGCGATCTGAAAAGCTGACTTCCGCACGTTCGCAAGCTCAAGAATGGAGACACCGTGGTAGGCTATTGCTCTAATTGTCCACTCCTCGAGGCAAGGAGGATGGAATGGCCTACTACGCGTTGTTTTACGAAGTCGTTGACGACTTTCCCGCACGGCGGACTCCCTTTCGCGAAGAACATTTGAAGCTGGCACAAGAGGCGCACCGGCGCGGGGAAATTGTGTTGGCGGGCGCACTGGATGAGCCAGCGGATCGAGCGCTCATTATTCTGCGCGGAGATTCGCCGGAGGTTGCGCGAACGTTTGTTCAGAGAGATCCGTACGTAAGCAACGGACTGGTGAGCCGATGGGAAATCCGCCCCTGGTCGGTAGTGATCGGCGGAGAGACGCCGATGCCCGTCAGGCGCGCGCTGGAGGAGGAATGAAATGGTCGTGCGATTCTGGTCCGCGCGCACGACCGAGGTGCGCTTTCCTGACTACATGAACCACTTCAGCCTGCACGTGCTGCCGAGCCTGCGGGCGGTGGATGGCTTTCTCGAGGCCCGAGTTCTCTCGCAATCAGACGGAGTGGTGGTGAAATTCATCGTGGAGACGCTTTGGGCGTCGCTCGACGCGATTGACCGCTTTGCCGGGCCGGATAGGGAGGACGCCGTCGTGGCAGACGAGGCGCTGCACCTGCTGACCTCGTACGACCGGCGCGTGCGGCATTACCACGTGGATCTCCGCGAGGATCATTGGGCGTCCAAGAACGCAGCTCAGAAGAGCTCGCCCGCTTGACCTTCTGAGAATTGAGCAGCTCTGCCTCGTTACCTTCTCAAGAACAAGCGTGTTCCCACCAATGACGAAAAGTGCGTCTGTTTCCAAGCCACCGACTGCATTGCAGTGCTTTTTCAGGACCAGGGCTTCGGAGGATCAGGCAAGAAGTTCAGCGAATTGGGCAAGTCCCCGAAGGGCGGGCAAACTACACTTTTCCTATCTGATGAGCGAGTGAAGAGACTCGAAGGAGAAACAATGCAAAAGCGCAAACTTGGAAAGAGCAACATGGAAGTTTCGGCTCTGGGGCTGGGGTGCATGGGGATGAGCTTTGGCTATGGCCCGCCTGCAGACAAAGCAGAGATGATCTCCTTGATTCGGAAGGCATTCGAATGGGGCGTGACATTCTTCGATACGGCTGAAGTATACGGCCCGTTCACAAATGAGGAACTTGTGGGTGAAGCTCTGGAGCCGTTCCGGGGGAAAGTGGCGATCGCCACGAAGTTCGGGTTCAAGCTCGACCAGAGCAGCGGGAAACAGGCCGGGCTGGACAGCCGGCCGGAGCATATCAAGGAGGTCGCCGAGGCCTCACTCAAGCGACTCCGTGTCGAGGTTATCGATCTCTTCTATCAGCACCGCGTTGATCCAGAGGTGCCGATTGAAGAGGTGGCGGGAGCAGTGAAAGAGCTGATTCAGGAAGGCAAGGTGAAGCACTTCGGACTTTCCGAAGCAGGAGTGCAAACGATACGTCGAGCACACAAAGTTCAGCCGGTCACCGCACTCCAGAGCGAATACTCGTTGTGGTGGAGAGAACCAGAGACAGAAGTGATTCCGACGCTCGAGGAACTCGGGATCGGATTCGTTCCGTTCAGCCCTTTGGGTAAAGGCTTCCTCACCGGCAAGATCAGTGAAGACACAGAGTTCGATAAGACGGATTTCCGCAACATCGTGCCACGCTTCACGCCGGAGAACCGCAAGGCGAATCAAGCATTCGTTGATCTGCTCGGCACAATCGCCAAACAGAAAGGCGCGACGCCGGCCCAAATCGCCCTCGCCTGGCTGTTGGCGCAAAAGCCATGGATCGTGCCGATTCCCGGCACCACCAAGTTGCATCGTCTTGAGGAGAACATCGGCGCAGCCGACGTCGAACTTACACGCGACGATCTCGGGCAAATTGATGCCGCCGCTTCGAAGATTAAGGCGCAAGGGGCTCGTTATCCCGAACACATTGCGCGAATGACTGGTCGCTGAGGGAGGCGAAAGACGAGATTGTGCACCCGTTCGAGACGCGGGCGGCAAGGAGCGGAACATGAAGAAACTGCTTTCGCTTGGCGTAGTGACGTTGTTTGCCGGGATGGCCACGATCTCCGGTTTGACGCTTTCCGGCAGGCAGGAGCTTGCGGACAATCAGCGCCTACAAGACCGTTTTATCGGAGCGTGGCGGTTGGTGTGGCTGGAAGAGCCAGATGGCAATGGGAAGATTCAGCGAGCCGACTGCACGGGGCTGCTCGTTTACACGCGCGACGGCCACATGTCGGTGCAGGTGATGTACCGCAACGCGCAGACGGGAGGCCAAGCCGGGCCAGTGCGATACGCGCAAGGTGGCTACGAGGCCTCGTTCGGCACGTACCAGATCAGCGAGAGCGCACATTCCTTCACGTTCCACGTCGAGGGCGCAATGGTGCGGAGCCTCATCGGGAAAGACCTCGCGCGGGCGTTCGAGCTTTCCGGGAAGCAGCTTATCGTGAAGTCGTCGGACCCGAATGAACACTGGCGAGTTGCCTGGGAGCGATACTGAGAGGTCAACCTTACAGGAGAACCCACGATGAGCAAATGGCCCAGAGACGAACTGCGCAAAATTGCTAAAACGGATGACTTGCACATCTCGCCGTTCCGCGAGGATGGGAAGACGTACGGCACCCCGACGTGGATCTGGTCCGTCGTGGTCGAGGAAGCCCTGTACGTGCGCGGGTACAACGGGCAGAAGTCCAGTTGGTATCAGGCCGCGGTGCGACAGAAGGCGGGGCGTATCACCGCTGCCGGTTTGAAGAAGGAAGTCAACTTCGAGCCGGTGGATGGCCCGATCACCGACCGCATTGACGACGCCTACAGAGCGAAGTACAAAGGCAGCCCGTATCTCAAGCCGATGATCGGCGCGCGTGCCCGCGCTGCCACAATCAAGGTCATGCCGCGCGAGTCCGCTTCGAAGGAGCAATAGACATGAGCAAAGAGCCTTCCGCAGCCAAGAAGATGCTTGGAGATTTCGCGCCGAAGCTGGTGGAGTTAACGGATGAGGTGCTGTTCGGCGATGTATGGGAACGCCCAGAGCTATCAAAGCGCGACCGGAGTCTCACAACAGTCGCGGCACTGGTCGCACTGAATCGGCCAGACCAATTGCGCTTTCATTTGAACAGGGCGGTGGAAAACGGGGTTACAAAGGAAGAATTGATTGAGGTAATCACGCACCTGGCATTTTATTCCGGGTGGCCCACCGCGATGAGCGCGATTACGGTTGCAAAAGAGGTATTCTCGAAGGCATGAAGATTAACAACAAAGCTGTGCCTCTCCGGCGAACAGAAGAGACTGTGAGCCCCAATAAACCAGACACAGCTCACCTAGCGCGTTGCATTGCGGCGTATGCGCCGCACGACGGCAGTTTTGATCTGCGCATCCCTGGTCTAACCGTCAGCCGCACAACCCGAACCAATACGGAATGCGCGCATGCCCTCCGGTTGCCCTCCCTGTGCCTGATCGCGCAGGGAGCCAAGACCGTCATTGTCGGAGAGGAGGTCTACGAATATGACCCCTCGCGCATGCTGGTTTTTTCCGTGGCCCTGCCGGTTGCAGCCCAGGTGACGCAGGCCAGCTATTCCGAACCTTATCTCGCGCTGAGGCTGGACCTTGATCCGCACAAGATTGCCGAACTGGTCTTGAGGGTATTTCCGCAGGGTCTGCCTCCCGTTGAAGAGAGGCGAGCCGTTTATGTGGCTCCGATTGACGCGAGCATAGTCAACGCCGCGATTAGATTGATGGAGTGTCTTGCGCAGCCCGGTGACATTGAACTCCTCGCGCCACTTGTGGTGGATGAAATTCTGATCCGGCTACTACGCAGCCGCATTGGAGCTCGTGTGGCGCAGATGGGATTTGAGGAATCCAGCGTGCACCGGCTTGCGAAGGCGATCTCCTGGCTGCGCGCCAACTTTTCTCAACCCATGAAAGTTGAAGAGTTGGCCGAGCTGGTGCACATGAGTGTTTCCTCGTTCCACGAGCATTTTAAGTCGGTCACTTCGATGAGCCCACTGCAGTATCAAAAAGCGCTGCGGCTTCAAGAGGCACGCCGCCTCATGTTGTCCGCGATGATGGACGCGGCTACTGCCAGCCAGCATGTGGGTTACTTAAGCGCTTCGCAGTTCAGCAGAGAGTACAGCCGCTTCTTTGGAAGCGCACCAACGAAGGACATCGCGAGGCTGCGCCAAGATGCTCGAGCCTGGACCTGAATTGAGTCATATGGCGCGGTATCGACGTCCGGAGTCAACACTTTTCGCCAAATGATAGTGCGTCCAGATGACGGGCAAAACAGGGGAAAAAGGATGAGTCGAGGACAATATTGCTTGCTTCCCTGCCGCACTACCGGCAAACTAGCGCCGACTTCATCTACAGGAGACGCGCGTAAAACGAATTGGCCGCCAACACCAACTCTGCCTTAACGAGCACGCCCGCCTTTGCTGAAAACCAGCCTGTCTCTCTGCGCAAAGAATTAGGCTTTCTAGACCTGGTGTTTGCTTCGATCCTTCTAGTGGTAATTCCCGATTTCTTCGGAACGGCAGTCAAGGCGGGAGCGGCGCACGTACTTCTCTGGTTCGTCGCAATCGGGCTCTTCTTTATCCCTCTGGCGCTGGTGGTTGCGCATTTGAATGAGCGCATGCCCATTGAAGGAGGGCTCTACGAGTGGGCGCGGCACGCGTTTGGAGACGTTGTCGGGTTTATGGTGGCGTGGAATTTGTGGATTTATGTGGTGGTCTACTCGGCGGCACTCGGATTGGTCACGTGCAACTACGCAGCCTATGCATTGGGATTAGATGCTGAGGCCGTAGGCGGCAATAAATGGCTCGTGCTCGGGGCTTCCATTTTTCTCATTGGCGGGTTAATGCTGGTGGCCCACCTGGGATTGCGCCTTGGAAAATGGATAACGAACGCGGGAAGCGCCTTGACAGTCCTGGTCATTCTTTTCCTGGCCGCACTTCCCTTCCTGCTTCCCTCGCGTGGGTCGCTGGGGGGGAATCATCTTCACTTTGTTGTGCCACGACCCACGCTGTTCACTTTCAATGTATTCAGCAAGATGACGTTTGGAGCGCTTTGCGGCTTTGAGTATGCGGCGATATTCGCGGGAGAGTCACGCAATCCACGCCGGGACCTGACGAGAGCGATCTTTGTTTCGGCGCCGCTCATCGCCTTGCTGTACGTATTTGGCACGAGCGCGATTCTGGCGTTCGTCTCTCCGGACAAAATTGACGTCATCGGCCCGATTCCGCAGGCACTGCACGTCGCTTTGGCAGGCTCTAGGTTGGCCGAAGTCGTGGTGCCCTTTGCGATTCTCTGTTTGCTGACCAACTACCTTTCCGCTTTCAGCCTGAACTTCACCGCGAACACGCGTCTGCCGATGTGCGCGGGCTGGGATCATTTGCTTCCGGAATGGTTTACGCGGCTGCATCCCAAGTTTCGAACGCCGGTGAATTCCATTCTCTTTCTGGGCGGGGTCACGTTAGCGACAAGCGCAGCGGTGTTGATCGGAGTTGGGGACCAGGAAGCGTTTTCGCTTCTGCAGATTTGGGCGTTTACGTTTTATGGGATTGCGTACCTGGCGTTGTTTGCCGTTCCCGTGCTTTCGGTGAAGAGCCGTGCGCTGCGCGGCCCGATGTGGCTGCGCGTGCTCGCCGTGTCCGGGTTTGTGCTGACGCTACTTTTCGTGGTGCTGTCGGTATTTCCAGTCATTCCTGTGGCCAGCGAGTCAGCTTATACAAGGAAGACGGTGGCCGTGCTCGTACTCGTCAACGTTGCAGGTTGGCTGCTCTATCGCCTGCGGCCGCGCCGCTCGAGCAATTCTCCCCTGCCGGGCCATACCGCGTAGCGCGACCCTTCCCGACCAGTCAGCTTGAACGGCGATCCCTAGTTCTACCTCAGGTCGGGGCCCTTCCAAGGGCGACGTGACAGTCGTCACTGACCCTTGGGTCATCCGGCCTCAAAATCGGTAGGACAACCGTTTGTGCTCAGAAAAGAGGCTTTATGGCCACCGCTAGCTCTATCCAGCGTGAAATGTTGCGCACCCTGCCTTCCGACGCGGCTCGGCAGACGCAGTGGGGATTCGCTGACCGGTACGACCTGCAGATGCTGGTGCAGTCGACCCGGGCGGTCGCGCGTGGGCCTGTCGCGCGGCTGGTTGCCAATGGCGGGCGGAACTCCCACGAGTGGACCGAGGAAAAAGCGGCCCTCCTCGAAGCGTTTGATGGCGCGGGGATTACGGCCGTTTTCATGGAGCCCGAAGAGGGTGGGCTGTTCGCCGGACCAAAGAACCTCGCGCTCGCCCTGGTGGCCTTTGAGCTGGCATGGGTGGACGGCGGGGCAGCTACGGCGAGCCTGGCAGGTTGCCTGGCGCTGGCTCCAATTCATGAGCGCGGCACGCCGGAACAGCAGCGCCACTACATGAAGCTGGCGGCTCCTGCGCAGCCTGGAGAGGATCGCAAACCCTGGCGAGGAGCGTTCTGCCTGACCGAGCCAATTCCTTACGTAGGCGTGGACACAGGGATGCTCAACGGCAAAATCCGAATCGTCGAGTGGAAGGCTGGGCAAGAGCCTATCGTGCAGATTGAAAAGCGGGGGCGGTTCATCACCAACATCGGATTCGCCAATTTTGTGACTGCGGCGGTTGATTCCGACGACGAGCGCATCAAGGGTAGTTGCATGGTGATTCTGGAAGAGGGTGATCCCGGCGTGTTCGACCGCGGGACACCGACGCGGAAAATGGTGCACCAGCTTTCGTCCACCGGCGACCCGATTTTCAGCCTGCGCATCCCGGCGAGCAGGATTGTAGGAGGGTATGAAGTCAAGGACGGCGTGATTATTCCGCGCTACAGCCACAGCGAGGTAATCGAAGCGGTATTCCGCCGGACGCGAGTCACGGTGGGAGTGATGACTGCGGCGAAATTGCTTTCGTCGGTCGAGCCCATCATTCGCTACCAGCGCGGGAGATTCCGCGGCGCCGAGACGGCGACGCCGGGCTCGGTTCGCTACGAAATGGGTTTGCAGGCGAGAGAGGATGCGCTGCACCGACTCGTGGACGTTTGGGCCACGGGCGAGGCGAGCGCTTCACTGGCGTTCGCTGCGGCGCGCGCGTTCGATGAACTCGACCCGCTCGAAAAAGAGATGGAGAAGCTTTACGCGGAGCAAAGCGTCAGCGGACCCAAGGCCAAGGCGAAGTTTCTGCGCGAGGCGGGAGAGAAGGCCGTGGCGCTGCTGGCGTTGTCGGCCGACGATCCGCGGAAGACGGCGCTGGACTCGGATCTGCAATTGCGATTTGTGACGCTGGACTCGCTGGCGGACGTGCTTTGCCCTGCGGCGAAACTGTGGAACACCGGCTGGGGTGCGCAAATGATGCGCGAAGCAGTGAGCTTGATGGGCGGCTACGGCATCACCGAGGACTGCCCCGGCTTCCTCGGCAACAAGTGGATGGACGCGCAGTTGGAAGCGACCTACGAGGGACCGGAAGCGGTGCAGCGGAGACAACTTTCGGTGACGATGACGAATCCAGTGTTCCTGGCGCAGTTCCGCGCATGGATTCGAGAGATGCGCGAGATCGCGTCCGAGCGGCCGGGGACGGGCGCTTGCGCGCTGGCGACGGCGATGAGCATGTGGATGTGGGCGCTCAATCATCTACAGCACAGCAAAGATGCGGACGGCAGCAAGTTGTACCAGAGTGCACGGCAAGGAGTGACGTTTCCTTTGGCGGATGCGCTGTGCTGGTTGATGGCTGCGCGGTGCCAGATACAGGACGTGCTGCGGCTGGAGGAACAGGGCGCAAAGGATGACGGACTCGCGGAGGGGCTTGCCGGGCTCGTTAATCACATGACCGACCTTTGCCACGTGCAGACGGCGCGGGCGAGCGGCGAAGTGGGCCGCATCTGCGCGGAATTGGTGTTCGGCTACGACCGCCATCCGGCATGGGATGTACAAGGCGCTTGCGGGTGCTGGCACGCGGATGAACTGGACGACATCGAAGGGCTCATTCCCGGCATGAACAGCTACGCGCTCGACGTCGTGAAGAGCGACGGTTCGCACCCGCAGAAGGCCGGGCCGTGTGTGAAATGCCAGGCGGCTCAGCCGTTCTTGACGTTGCACTCGAAACTGGATGGCTGCCTTACCGGATCGCGCCTCGCCAAAGATCGCGCCGCCGAAGCGATCTCAAAGATCATGATTCCGGAGGCGCTGGACTATCCGGCATGAGCGCCTCCGCTTCAGTTTCTTCAACTAGCGTCGAACGACAGCAGATGTCCGTGGACATCGTGGGAGTGGGTTTTGGGCCTGCGATGGGCGGATTCCTGACCACGCTTTCGCG
>Ga0187780_10001187_pt1 | contig 19635 bp, 19 predicted proteins | sample 1015_Q2_SP10_20__FD_132429 | JGI IMG/M metagenome (GOLD analysis project Ga0187780, IMG submission 132429) | Tropical peat soil microbial communities from peatlands in Department of Meta, Colombia - 1015_Q2_SP10_20_MG | ecosystem: Environmental > Terrestrial > Soil > Wetlands > Peat | place...
ACCCCGGTCGGAGTATTTTGTTTTGCTTGGAGTCAGAATGCGCGTCAGATTGAACAAATTTTTTATATTGTAAATCCTGATAAACTCACAAATATTTCTGTTCTAGATAACGTGACGCCAGAAGTGTGATAGATAAAATAAAGAAAATAGTAAGAGAAACGTACTCGAAGTTCATCTTTGCTCCAATATAAGGACCTAAGCTTGATCCTAAAAATAACGTAAATGTATATAATGCCATTGCAACTCCTTTTCTTTCTCCACTGTTATGTCCAATGTGAAAAATAATGGCAGGTAGTACAATCGAAATTCCTCCTACAAACAGAATGTTTGTGATGGAGAGAAGATATATGTTCGTTCCTGCTATGAAAAGAATGGTTCCAACACATGTAAGGGTTAATCCAAGTGTAATCATTTTTTTAGCACCAACTTTTGACATAAAGTTAGTAATAAAAGGAGAAATACACATAGCAATAATACCTAAGCATTGAAAGAGTAAAATTTCATGATTCGTCATTCGATAAGTTTGCATTAGCAAGTGATGTAAAGAACTATAGATCGCAACGAATGAAAGAAATTGAGTAAAGGTAACGACATAAGAAACTAATAAATTACGATTGTGGAAAAGGCTGAACATCTCTGCCCAATATGTTATCGAAAGTGGTTTAGGAAGTTCTGTCGTTGTTGGTAAAATTAAGTATAAAATGATTGAACTGAAAAAAAGAATAAAAGCAAAAGAGTAAAAAAGAATAGGAAAGGCATAATGCGACATAAACCAGCTACTAAGTAGTTGTCCTAGTATACTTGACATTGTAAAACTAGTACTTAAAAGACCTATAATTTTCCCTTGATTTTTTGGAGTAAACAATTCAAATGTATATGCTAGAGCCAGTGGAGTATATGTTGCTGCTACAAAACCTTGAAGAGCTCTAAGAAATAAGAATATAGAAAATATGTTACAGAACCCTAATGTGAGAGTGCAAATTGATAAGGAGATTAAGCCTAAAACGATAATTTTCTTCTTTCCAAATTGATTAGCAAGAGGAGCGAAAAATAAGAAACCAAAAGCATAGAAAATAGAAAAAATACTGCTTGATAAATAGACAATATCTTTATGGATATGAAAGTGAACTATTAGTGTATTGTCGAGTGGAATCATGATAAATCCTTGAGAAACCACGTTAATTCCAGCACTACATAGTACCAATACATATAGCCATTTAGGTGTATGTTTAATTGAATAATTCATAGTGTTCCCCCTTTTGATTGTACTCCTACAATTAAGACAATTAGACTTCTTATAATGTGACAATACGTAGAAGAAAAAAAAGAGTACGCTGAATTTTTTCAGCGTACTCTTAAATTATCTTATCGATTATCGATTTTCTCTGGATATAGATCGTGGTTCATCATACGATATTCAGCCATTTGTTCGTATTTTGTACCAGGACGACCGTAGTTGCAATATGGATCGATTGAAATACCACCGCGAGGAGTGAATTTACCCCAAACTTCAATATAACGAGGATCCATTAATTTAACTAAATCGTCCATAATAATATTCATGCAATCTTCATGGAAGTCTCCGTGGTTACGGAAGCTAAATAGATACAGCTTTAATGATTTACTCTCAACCATTTTTTGTTCTGGGATATAGCTAATGTAAATTGTTGCAAAATCTGGTTGTCCAGTTTTTGGGCAAAGTGATGTGAATTCTGGACAGTTAAATTTTACAAAATAATCTCTGTCAGGGTGAGTATTATTGAATATCTCTAAAATTGACGGATCATATTCAAAATTGTATTTTGTATTATTGTTTCCTAATAATGAAACATCTTCTAAACTACCTTGTGATCTTCCTACTGCCATTATTTAAACCCCTCTCTTATTTCCCCATACATACGCATGTAATTGAGGTAGAACTTTTACATTTTTAAAGACTGTTGATTTCATTACTTGATCAATTAGCCATTCGTAGCGTTTTAATAAATACTGCAATAATGATTCATCATCCGCTTCTAACCAGCTATTTCCTACTTGAAGGTAGAATGGAAGCTGAGGGAAACGTTGATGAACTGTTTCTGCATACGCTAAATCTTTCTCATCAAAGATAACTATTTTTAAGCATACTTTTGGATGGTTTTTCAGTTGATCAATGATGTTTTCTAACATCGTAAAATCTGTGTCCATTCCGCTACTTGGTGGCTTTGGTGAAAGTGTTACTTCATCGATTAAAGGTAGCCAAGGTTGCCACTTACTTCCTTGCGTTTCAAGTGCTAAAGTCATTCCTTTTTCCTTTAAAAAATCAACAACAGACCCTAAAGAAGGAAGAAGAGCTGGATTTCCGCCAGAAATTGTAATATGAGAAAATGTATCTCCACCTAATTCATATAAAGTGTTCCAAATTTCTTCAGCTGTCATCCATTTGATATTTTGTTTTTCACTACCATTCCAAGTGAAAGCTGAGTCACACCAACTACATTGGTAATCACAACCAGCCGTACGAATGAACATCGTTTTTTGACCAATTGTCATCCCTTCACCTTGTACAGTTGGTCCAAATAGTTCGAGCACGGGAACCTTATTCATGAATCATCCACTCCCGTCTTGCTTCTGCATAACTAGTTGGCGTTTCATATAAACGAACAAATTCGACACGTAATTCTTGTTCTGGATTCGTTTTTTCTTCCAATGCATTTTCCATTTGCTCATAAATCCAAACAACCATGTTCTCGGCAGTTGTGTTCATTGGAGGTAACATTTCATTTAAATAACGATGATCTAAATAAATTTCGATTTTTTCTTTCCAAATCGTTTTAATATCACCAAAATCAATCACAAGACCAATTTCATCAACAAAGCCACTAATTCCAAAGATGACTTTGTACGTGTGACCATGTAAATTTTTACATTTTCCTTCATAGCAATGTAAATGATGGGCAGCGTCAAAAGTGAACTCTTTATTAACGAGCACACGTCTATGATGGTATTTTAAGTCTTTTTTCTGTATGTGTTCATCAATTTTATGCAGTCTTTCTACAATACGAAAATCAAACATCTTGTGAAGCTCCTCTCATTTCCAGATAGCGTTCTAATCCGGCACGACGAAGCTTACAAGCAGGACATTCTCCACATCCGTCAGCAATGATTCCGTTGTAGCAAGTTAACGTTTTCGTTCTTACGAATTCAAATGCGTTTAAGTCATCTGCCAATTTCCATGTTTCAGCCTTATCAAGCCACATAAGAGGTGTATGGATAACAAATGAATAATCCATTGATAAATTCAACGTTACATTTAGTGATTTAATAAATACATCACGGCAATCTGGGTATCCACTAAAGTCTGTCTCACAAACACCTGTAATAAGGTGACGAGCTCCTTTTTGTTTTGCCAGTACAGCTGCAAAAGATAAGAATAATAAGTTACGTCCATCAACAAATGTTGAAGGAAGCTCCCCTTCTTCTTGTGTAATTTCAATATCTGTTCTTGTTAAAGCATTTGGCGCAAGCTGATTTAACAAAGACATGTCTAAAATTGTATGAGGTATATTAAGTTCTTTACAAATATCAGAAGCAACATCTAATTCTAATTTGTGACGTTGATTATAATTAAAAGTAACTGCTTCTACTTCTTTAAATTGCTGCATTGCCCAAAATAGGCAGGTAGTACTATCTTGTCCACCACTAAATACAACAACTGCTTTTTCATTTTTTAACATTTTTTTCTCTCCTTTACCTGTTTAAAAAGAAGAGCGCATCCCTAATAACAAAAATAAAACAATATGAATAATATTGTTTTTCCCTTATTTTTTGTAGAGGGAGGTTGCGACCTCTACCATAAGTATTGACTTATGGATTTTTATTTAATTAAATCTAATCGAAATTATTCGATAAGAGCACAAACATAATTATAATCGTTTAAACAAAAAAGAACAAAAATTTTTCTAGAAAAGCAACTTTTTTAATAAAACGTTAAAAAAACAAAGGATACCATTTTAAAATGATATCCTTAAGAAAATTAGTTAAATAGTAACTTCACTTATTAGAGCATGAGTATTGTCTTCCGAGTCTTTAAAAAACGTCATCCACGTTTCAGTTTGGCCCATTTTTGCTACAACGTGAGGCTCGTCAATGAATAATACACCATTCGATTTTAACTCTTTATATTTTTCTTTAATATCTTCTACTTGAAAATAGATAACAGAACTTGAATGAGCAAACTCTTCTTTTTCAGGAAGGCTAAGAAGAAGACGAACACCATTGCAATCAAAGAATGCCATGTTATTTGTATTAAAAAGAAGTGGTAATCCTACTAAATCTTTGTAAAAACTAATCGATCTTTCTAAGTCTTTTACAGGTACACCAATTTGAGCAACTTTTTGAATTAAATTTAACTCCATAGAATTTCTCTCCCTCAATTCAATTTACTTCTTAATCATAAATCAATAACTAGATAGATTCTTATCCAATATCACTTTTTTGCGAAATTGCATTGGAGAAATTCCCACATGTTGTTTAAACATTTTGCTAAAGGATACTGGATTTTGAAATCCAACTTCAAAAGATATATCTGTAATGTTGTATTCTAATTTTTTTAATAGTTGGATTGCCTTTGATATTCGTAGTTCTGAGATGTGCTGATGAGGTGTTTTACCAAATATTTGAGCGTAATTTCTAAGAAGATGATTTGGAGATAAACAGGCAATTTGAGCAATTTCTTGTAACTGTATTTGCTGGCTATAAAAAGACCGAATATAGTCATGTGCAATACTAATTCTCCTGTAAATTTCTTCACGCGTTGAAAAGCGGCATGCATTTAGAGAATGAACTTTTTGCAAAGTATCCCTATGGATAGATAAGAGAGTTTCCATGATTTTATGTAATTGTTCTTCTAACCAAAGATCTTCTTTAAGAAAAGAAAATTGTTTTTTTAACTGATTCAGTTGTAACGTTAGCGTTTGATTTGTATGATACGTTCTTTCAAAAAATCCAATTGGATCATTTGTTTTAAAAGGATCAAATAAGAGCTTATCTGGAGAAACCTCTAGAGATCTAGCGACATCTTCAGCAAAACCTTTCCTGAAAAAAATACAAAACGACTCGACAACATTTTTTTGGTCAATAGAGAGTGTATACGGTCCTTCATTTAGTAAAAGATATCTAGATTCTTCAACTGTGAAGAAGCCTTTATCCGTCTTATATTGAGCATTTCCATTTGAAAATGTTTTGATAGAAAGCTGTCCATTCCCTTCCCAATAAAATTGGTCACTTTGTTCATGAAGTATATAATTTACGGAGTCTTTTTTGCTCATAATTTCCTCTCCAAATAAAATTCAATAAGATAAAAAGAAAGCACAATAGCAAACCATTGTGCCTCACTAATTTAATTTCTTAACTTTTCAAGAACAACTTGAGCTTCATATCCTTCATAGAAATCTATGATATTAGCATCTTCACCTTTGATTGCTCTGACAAGGTGATCAACAAGCGAATAAGATAAAGATGGATCAGCTTCAATTGTTTGAATAGGTTCTCCTACTTTTCCGCCTTCAAGGTCCGCCCAGTTTAAAAGGGACAATGTGCCTTCTGTGCCGTAAGCTGTGAATTTAATTTCTTCCTTTCCAGCTATTCCGCTTAATCCACCAATTACGATCGGTGTTCCATCTTCCAATTCCATTTGAGCAATTATTCCGATCTCACATGCTGCTTTATCTTCCGGATATTGAAGAGAACGGTTTAAGACATTAATTGGCCCAAATATTTTTTGGATTTGTTGGATGTAATGTACGCCAACTTCCAGTACAAATCCACCCTGTTCTTTGCTTGCAATCCATTCGTTATGCTGCCAAGGGCGTGGCCATTCGGGGAAATGCATCTTTAGCTCAACACGTCTTACATCTCCTATGTATCCAGTTTGGATTAGATGAGCGAATGTGTTGCTACCTTCCTTATAATTTAAAGGAAAATTCATTGCATGTAGAATGCCTCTTTCTTTTGCTTGTGTATATAAACTTTTCGCTTCTTCAACTGAGTTTGCGAGAGGTTTTTCACATAAAACGTGCTTACCTTTTGCGATGACATCAGAAACTACTTGATGATGAAACTTTGGAGGTACCGCAACATACACCAAGTCCAATTTTACTTCCTCAAGCATTTGAATGTGGTTTGAAAAAGTTAATACATCTTTTAATTCAGTAGACACTTCTTGAAGTCGTTCTTCTAACCGATCACAAACGGAAACAATCGTTACATCAGAATGTTCATTAAAATTTTTCATCAGACGCTGCCCAATCGCACCAAGTCCAATAACACCAACTTTTACCATGAAGAAACCACCTTTCAATTTTAAAAAAAATTAATAATTAATTATATTAAGAAAAATACACTTATTAAAGTGCTTTATTACACTTTTAAGCATATATAAATAATGTCATTTTTTTATAGATTCCTATAAAAGAAATGTTAGCTTTTAAAGATTTGATTAATTTTTTCAATCTCATCAATGGTTAAATGGACATCTATTGTTTTTAAGTTATTTACTACTTGATCAGGTCGTTTTGCTCCTGGAATTAAAACATCAATGGAATTTTGAGTTAAGTACCAAGCAAGAACAACATGAGCAACTTCAGTATTTTTAACGTTGGCAATTTCCCTAACTTGTTCTACTTTTTCTAAGTTACGAATAAAAGTTTCTCCTTGGAATAAAGGTCTCTTAGCCCTTCCATCCTGGAATGTTGTATCTTTTGTGTATTTTCCGCCTAATAGGCCTGCCGCAAGAGGAAAATAAGGGATGAATGAAATATTATTTTCTGAAGTATAAGGTAATAGATCTTTTTCAGCATCTCGGTTGAATAAGTTATATTCGGATTGTAGGACATCTACATAACCATCTTTATTTGCTTGAGTTAATTGTTCAATAGAGAAGTTAGATACGCCAATTGCTCTAATTTTTCCTTGATCCTTTAATTCCTTTAATGCACCAACAGCTTCGTCTTTTGGCGTATTTTGATCAGGAAAATGAATATAAAATAAATCAATATAATCGGTCTGAAGGCGTTTTAAGCTACCTTCTACAGCCTCTTTTAAAAAACGAGGTGAATTATCTAACTCAATTTTCCCATTTACAAACTTATGAGCACCTTTTGTTGCGACAATAACTTCCTCTCGGGTACCCATTTCTTTGATGACTTCCCCAATTAGTTCTTCTGAACGTTCTGGACCATAAATAAATGCAGTATCTAAAAAGTTAATTCCATTATCTAAAGCAGTACGAACGATTTCTCTTCCTGTCTCATCTGTAAGATTTGGATAAATGTTATGTCCGCCAACAGCATTTGTGCCTAAACCAAGAGGATTTACGTATAAATCAGTTCTACCAATTTGAACTTTTTTAGCCATTTATTATTGTCATCTCCCTTTTTCAACCTCGCTAATATCATATCAAAGTACGAGATGCGAATGAAAATAGTTAGCTCAACTATTTGAATATTTTTAAAACTAATTGAGTTACCTGAAGCAAAAGTGTGGTTATATTAGTTTAGTTACTATAATTGCTCAAATTGAAGACTGAAAAATCTAAAAAATTCTGTCAAAAGTTAAAAGATGATTGTATACTTTTTGGGGCAAAATAATTTTATGAGTCTAGTATGTGATCAAGGAGAGTTAAATGAAAAAGAAGGAAGATATTTCATATAAGAAGTTGCTTGGAATTTCAGGTCTAGGCTGGATGTTCGATGCACTAGACGTAGGTATGCTGTCTTTTATCATTGCAGCTTTAAAGGTTGATTGGAATTTATCCGTGCAACAAATGGGTTGGATTGGAAGCATTAACTCGGTTGGAATGGCAGTTGGTGCATTTGTTTTTGGAATCTTAGCTGATCGCATTGGAAGGAAAAATGTTTTTATTATCACGTTATTGTTATTTTCTTTAGGGAGTGGTGCTTCAGCATTTTCAACAACTTTATTTATGTTTTTGTTCCTAAGATTTTTCGTTGGGATGGGACTTGGAGGAGAACTACCTGTTGCTTCTACCCTTGTTTCTGAAAGCGTTCCGGCTGAAAAGCGAGGAAGAGTCGTAATCTTATTAGAGAGCTTTTGGGCAGTCGGATGGATTGTTTCTGCTTTAGTTTCTTATTTTATAATACCAAAATATGGTTGGGAAAAGGCATTATTGCTAGTGATGATTCCAGCGCTTTATGCACTCTACTTACGCTTTAATTTACCTGATTCACCGCACTTTCAGTCAATACATAAAAAAGATAGACTGTCCGTATTACAAAGCATCAAACAAGTATGGTCTAAACAATACATACGTCCAACAGCTATGCTTTGGATCGTTTGGTTTTGTGTTGTATTTTCTTATTATGGAATGTTCTTATGGCTTCCAAGTGTTATGTTAATGAAAGGATTTAGTTTAATAAAAAGCTTTCAGTATGTATTAATAATGACACTTGCTCAACTACCAGGCTATTTTACAGCAGCATGGTTAGTTGAAAAGATTGGAAGAAAGTTTGTTTTAGTTACTTATCTTATAGGTACTGGATTAAGTGCATATTTCTTTGGTACTGCTGATTCATTGACACTTTTGATGGTAGCAGGAATGTTTCTTTCATTTTTCAATCTTGGAGCATGGGGAGCGTTATATGCTTATACGCCTGAACAATATCCGACAGTCATTCGAGGGACAGGTAGTGGAATGGCTGCTTCCTTTGGGCGAATAGGTGGAATATTTGGGCCATTATTAGTTCCTTATCTCGAAGCTCAACATGTTTCAATTGTCTCGATCTTTACGATCTTCTGTATTGCCATTTTTATTGGAGCCTTAGCAGTATTGCTATTAGGAAAAGAGACAAAAAAAGTGGAACTGGTCTAAAAAGGATATTCTATATCAGTCAAAATACAAAAAGCTAACCCTACTTTTTGAAGGGTTAGCTTGTTACTTTTACTATTGGTAAAATATTATGCCTCAGCTTCAAACAGTTTAATGATCTCAATCACAACTTCGGTAGCTTTGATCATATTATCTACTGAAATATATTCATATTTACCATGGTAATTTTCTCCACCTGTAAAAATATTCGGTGTAGGTAATCCCATATAAGATAGCTGTGAACCGTCTGTACCACCGCGGATTGGTTCGATGATTTGTTTAATATCTAAATTCCCCATTGCTTTGTAAGCGATATCAACAATTTCTTTAACTGGTTCAATTTTTTCTCGCATGTTGTAGTATTGATCGTTCATTTCTAAAATGATGTTGTCTTTACCATATTGCTCTTTAAGATCTAGGGCAATTTTTTCAAATGTTGCTTTTCTTGCTTCAAATTTTTCCTTATCAAAATCTCTAATAATATAATGAAGTTCTGTTTTTTCTACATCGCCATTCATTGAAGTAAGATGATAGAACCCTTCATATCCTTCAGTAAATTCTGGAGCTTCCATTGCAGGTAATTTATGATTGAACTCCATCGCAATTTTAGCTGAGTTTACCATTTTTCCTTTAGCTGTTCCTGGATGAACGTTACTTCCTTTAATTGTAACAGTTGCACCAGCAGCATTAAAACTTTCGTATTGAAGTTCGCCGATTGGTCCGCCATCAACTGTATAAGCAAATTTTGCCCCAAATGCTTCAACATCAAATTTATGAGGACCTCTTCCAATCTCTTCATCAGGTGTAAAAGCAACTCTTACTTTCCCATGTTTAATTTCTGGATGTTTAATTAAATAAGCCATTGCAGTCATAATCTCAGTGATTCCAGCTTTATTGTCAGCACCAAGAAGAGTTGTACCATCAGTAGTGATTAATGTGTGTCCCTTGTAATTATGTAGTGATGGGAATTTATTAGGTGACATGATGACTTGTAATGCCTCATTTAAAACAATATCATTTCCATCATAATTTTCTACTAATTGTGGTTTAACGTTAGTACCAGTAAAATCTGTTGCTGTATCAACGTGAGCTAGAAATCCAATTGTTGGTACTTCCTTATCGGTATTTGAAGGAAGAGTAGCCATAACGTATCCATTTTCATCGATTGTGACATCTTCCATGCCAATCATTTTTAATTCTTCAACTAGTATATTCGCAAGAACTAATTGTCCAGGAGTAGATGGACATGAGTTACTGCTCGCATCAGATTGAGTGTCGACTTTAACATAAGATGTAAAACGTTCAATTATTTCATTTTTCAATTTCATTCAGCTCCTTTAAGTAGGTTGTTTTAATACTATCATGATAAATAAATTTTTACATGATTGGACACCTTTGTTTAAAAAAATATTAACCCATTTTAAGTAAAAAATAATCGATATCCACTTATAAATAGTTTTCCTATGTACTATTCTATAATACGAAATGAGCATATTTTTTGGTTAATTTCTTTAGTAGTTTTTAGAAAAATTCGTCTTTTTTGCAGAGAATTAATTTTTTTGGAATAACTATGATGAATTGGGTATTTATCCCCACATAACATAATAGACTTACAATGTTCTAGTATGTTAGACTGTTAAAGTTGTTCCAAAAAGAAAATAAAAAGCTTGTTTAAGATAATAATAATTGAGCTTGCATATAAGGAGGGGAACATTCATTTATGGAGACAAAAAATTTCTACAAAAATAAGTTATTCTTCAGTGTCTTTGTTTTGAGTGTTTTTGGTTTGTATTTTTATTTGGCGTACAATACTCCATTGACACATGATGATTGGACTTGGGGAAGTTCAGATGGAATCCATCGATTAAATAATTGGTTCGCGAATTATAATGGAAGATATATGGGGAATCTCTTTGAGTTATTTTTAACTCGTGTTTATTGGATCAGATTCTTTGTGATGGCTTTATTTTCAACAGTATTAGTTATACTAGCTGCGAATCAATCGAAAAACAATTCTTATTTCAATTACATTTTAAGTTTAGTGTTGTTCCTATGTGTACCAATTAATGTCATTAGTCAGACATACGCATGGATAGCAGGTTTTTCAAACTATATCACTTCAATTGTTTGTGTATTACTTTATTTAGCTATTATTAAAAATATTTTTGAAGATGAAAAACCAGTTTATAAAACATGGATGATTGTTGTAGTAATTCCATTAGGGATTATTACTGAGTTATTTATGGAGCATATAACACTATACACACTATGTATGGCACTTAGTGTTATAGTATTTACAGCTATAAAATATAGAAAAGTATATGCGGTTCATGTAACTTACTTTATTTCGACTGTAATTGGTGCGATCATTATGTTCACTAATGGAGCATATATTGCTATATTTACTGGAAAAGATCAATACCGTTCAATTGGACAATCGGCTGTGGTTCATGAAAGTTTAGTTAAGAAAATTTTTCATGTATTTACACAACAGATGTATCCAATGCTATTTTCAAATAATGTTGTGTTGAATCTTCTAATAGCTACTTTCTGTATTATTTTAATCATTAAATACAAAAAGTCAGTTTCGATGTTTGGTGGTTTTATTAAAAATAGTCTATTAACTATTTTAGTAATCTATCCACTTTATAAACCGATTGTGGTCGATCGATTAAAAATGAGTGTTTTTAAAATTCATACAAACGATTTTGAAGCATTCTTTTCAGTGATTTTTTTCATAAGTGTTCTATTAACGATTTGGCTATATACAGACAATAAAAACTTCAAACAAAAAGCAAGTTTATATTGGTTATCAGCTATTGTTTTAGCTGCTCCACTTGTATTTGTTCAACCATTTGGTCCAAGATGTTTTATTGCTCCGTACACATTCTATGTAATGGTCACAATTCAATTAGGACAATATATTATAGAAAAAAAATACTTTAATTTGTTCTCTTTAAACAAATTATTTACGATTTTTGCTCTGTTTGTTGCTGCTTGCTACATGTATATTTTTACAATGAATGGAATGGTAGATCGTCAACGTATGGATTATATTCATCAGCAAGTTAATGCACATAAAGATGAAATTATGTTAGCAAAATTACCTTTTGAACAATTTTTATGGCATAGTACACCAATCATTGATAGTTATCAATACCAAACGTTTAAAGAGTATTATCATATTCCTGAAAGTACTAAATTAAAAGTAATTAGTTATAAAAGATGGGAAAAAATGAACAAGTGATTGTTTGTTTAATGGCACCCTATATAAAGAGATAAAAAAGATAGATAAAGCAGATAATGTTACTGCTTTATCTATTTTTTTGTACATAAAGTGACCTCATTTTATAAGAAATTCTTTACAAAAAGTATCAAATAGTGTAATTTTACACTAAATAATATATTTTTACACTATTTGTAGGGAGTGATCTTATTTGAATAAAGAAAATATAATCGATCTTATTTCACAAAATGTCAGGCTTATTCGACTAGAAAAAGGGTATTCACAAGAAAAAATGGCTACTGTTCTTGGAATTTCCAAAAAAACACTTGTTCAAATTGAAAAAGAAAGAACATCATTAGGATGGACAAATACAGTCGCAATATGTGCTTTGTTCAAAGATAGTACTATATTAAAAAATATTATGGGTGATGATGCTATTGAGGTAATTGAAACGATTGCACACGATCGAATTGATCGGCAAAAGGATAAAACTTTAGGAGGAAAGCTATTTTGGAGTGAGATCGCTAAAAAAGGCGTATTTAGAGTACAACAAAATGTGATAAGTCAACATTATCGCATTTTAGATGAAAATGATTATAGATGGTACAGTTCTTTTGAAAAGGACGAGGTATTGAATCGTTTACATGAATTAAGTAATGATCAATCAAACTTAGAGGAGTAATTCAAAATGAAGAAAAAACAAACTTTATCATGATAAATGCCTTATTAATAGGGGAAGGGTGATACAATGATTTATTTAATGACTGACGGAGTGGCATCGCTCATTATGTTAATATTGTTGATTCTAATAATTGTGATTTTATTTACGCGAAAGAGTATTGTTACAAAATTAATTATCTCCCTTATAGCAAGTTTCTTAATAATTAGTATTCCAGTTATAGGTCACTCTGATTGGAATAAAAAGACGAGACTAATTTATGATTTAAACCATTTAAAAACAGGTGATGCGTTTGCACCTTCGACAGATTTTAAGGCAGTAAAAGAGATTATAAACTCGAAACATCCTCTTCAAATATCGCGATTATCCAGTGTTAAAGAACCATTTGATGGAGGGACGCTTTTTTCAGATGAAATTGTGGAGATTAATGGTAAAAGATATAATATCGTATTAGCTTGTTATTTAACCCCATTACCCTTCACTCCCTATGAAACTTGGTTAATAAACAGTATCACAAAAAATTAAACAACTAATTAGTGCATAGGGATAAAAGGCTGTCTATTTTTAGATAGCCTTTTTAAGATAGTCATTTTTGTTTTTTGGCTCATCTAAAAGATTATTTATTTTAGAAAACTATTGATAATAAAATTGATTGGAGCGGAAATCAACTAGGTACACGAAAACAGTTATTAACCAATTATTTTTTGACTTTTTTCACTTAAAAGGATTTGGACATTATATCAAGAATAAATATAGAATAAATAATTGTTAAAGAAAGATAGGGGAGATAATATATGGAGAAAGCAAAAGTAACCATTAATATTGCAATCATGATAGAAGAATTACGTAAGCAAGGGGTAAGTAATGACGAAATGATTGGTTTATTACATAAAGGCGATCCAAAGAATTTCGATAAATATGGAAAAGGATTCCCTGATTGGGAGTCATTTATAGGCTTTTATGAGAAAAATCAAGAGCATGCAGTAAAAGCAATAGAAGAGGAATATTGTTTGACTTTCCTTACAAAGGGCTCACTTCAAACGTTATTACGAATCAAATTTGACTTACAAGCAGAAAGTGATTATCAGGTTCATGAAAAATATTTAGATGAAGTTAAATTGACAACAGAGAACTTTACATTATTGAAATCTCTTTTAGCACCTAATTGGGTCATCGATAAAGAATTCATTGAACAAGAGAAAGGTGTTCATGTATTTCGAATTGAATTAGTTCAATATACGAAACAAGGTGTCTAATTAATATAATTCTTTTACCTAAAAACAAAGGGATGAACAAGCTACTGAAATAAAAAGTAGCTTGTTTTAATATTGGTGATAAAGATGATTGGAATGGAAGGTGCGAGACTCCTGTGGGAGCAGCGGGACGGGTGAGACCCCGCAGGAGCGATAGCGAGGCCACTGAAAAAGTATCTTTTAAACAAAAATTCAATTTCTAGAAAAATCATTTCCCAAAATACCACCATTTATTATAGCCAAAGTGGGGACAAAAATCATTTTCCATGCCAGTTTAGCACCAAAAGTGGGGGTGGTAATTTTAGGGAGTTTCTATTTTTCGAAAATGATGGACTTTTTCAGTGGCCTCAGCGATAGCGACGAGGAGGCTCACCGCCCGCCCCACGGAAAGCGAGTATCCTGGAATGGAAATCAACTTAACGTATTTTTTAATAGCAACAAAGTTTATGAAAACTGCCTAGTTTTTAGGCTTTATTTAATGAATTATTCTGGCTTAAACTGTGACCAACTGTACTAGCTTGAATACTTTTTGCAATAAAAAATTGAGCTAAATAGTATGTAGTCATAATCAGTATACTGGAATATGAAATACTTGAAACAAATTGATTCCAAGATAAAATAGAGTCAGAAATCATAAAAAGAACACTTCCGAACATTGCCCACTTATTTCCTGTCATGATTGCAGACCAAACCATTGTTGAAATAACAGTAATATAGAAAATTACTGGCCAAATGAGTGATGTATCACCTTTATCTGAGAGATGATGAATGATTGTACTTCCCATATAAAACGCATAAATCGCAATCGGTATAAATAGTACGAACCGAACAATTGAAAAACGCCATTTTGTTAAAAATCCTCCGACATAAAATAAATGTCCAACTAAAAATGAACTTAGCCCTAGAATAAACCAAGTAATTAACCAATCACCCTGCATACAGAAAAATAAGCCGGTTAAAATGAGCCATCGATTTCTAGATGAAGCGAAAGGTTTTTGGAGGTAAGCATACATTAAGATTAGTAACATTGGGACTAATTTAAATAAAATCTTTATTGTTAGTGGGTCTGATGGGATCAACCATATATAAATGATTGCCATAATAAGTATTGCTAGAGGCAGACGTTTCATAAAAAATCCTCCTTAATGTAAATCCTTAAACTGTATCATTCTACTTAATATAATAAAATCCTTTTAAATATCCTAAAATGAAAACAATTCGGAGTAAATCCATCACAGTCTCAAAGAAAAAAGCTACCTACTCGTCAAAGGAGGTAGCAAAAATAAGAGTTATATGCAGATAGATTTATTCGAAATAATTAAGATGTTACAGCAACCATTTCTTTTTTCTTCTGTAATAATTTAAGTCTAATAAATAATGTAATTGCAGAGAAACACAAACCTGAAATTAAACCAATCCAGTATCCTTTTGCGCCCCAGTCTGTTTTAGTTGCAAGAAAGTAGCCGATTGGAAGGGCTACAACCCAGTATGCAAGTATCATCATTAATAATGTGATATTTACGTCTTTATATCCTCGCAATGCACCTTGAATAGGTGCTGCGATCGCATCAAATAATTGGAAGAAAATCGCGAAAATAAGAAATCCTCCAGCCATCATCTGAACTGTGTGGTCTTTTGTATAAATTCCTGCTACATCATATCTGAACAAATAAATAATCAATCCAAAGACCGATGCAACAAGAAGTGCCATTATTATTCCGAGAAAGCTATACTGCTTCGCAGAATGAAAGTTTTTTGCTCCAACCTCAAATCCTACTGCAATAGTTAGAGCCATGGAAATACTTAAGGGAACCATGTAAAGCATCGATGCAAAGTTCATCGCAATCGTATGTGCTGCAATTGTGATTGTATCAAATGCACTTAATAGAAGTGTAACAACTGCAAATACACTTACTTCAAAAAATATACTAAGTCCAATTGGTACACCAATCTTCAATATATTTTTCCAAGCTGAAAAAGAAATCGGAGAAAAAGTTCTTAATACACGATAAGATTTGAATGGTTCTTTTGTAAGGATAATGTAAGTTGCTAAACCTAAAATAAGCCAATAAGTTATAGCTGAAGCTACGCCAGCACCGGCTCCTCCTAATCGAGGAAAACCAGCATTTCCAAAAATAAGAAAATAATTAAGAACTACATTGATCGGAACAGAAAGAACAGTAATAATCATTGTTGTCCTCGTTCTACCGATTCCATCAATAAAATAACGTAAAACACTATATAAAAATAGTGGAATAATACCAAAAGAAAGTGCTCTTAAGAAGTGATAAGCAACTGTTCTTACGTGCTTCTCAAGATTCATGTGATCTAACACAGGGTTAATTAAAAAAGAACCAATTATGAGGATTGCTACTCCAACAGTTAGTGCTAAATATAATCCCTGTGTGATAAGAGGAGCAATTTTCTCTTTTTGCTGTGCTCCATTATAATTTGCTACTAATGTAGTGACGGCAATTAATATACCTGTTAGTCCTGTACTAATCGGCGTCCACACACTTACACCAATAGCAACACCTGCCAAATCTTTTGGGCTGTAATTCCCTGACATCACTGTATCAAAAAAAGACATTGCGAATAATGTCACTTGAGTAACTAATATAGGTAGTAATAATTTTAAAAAGCGTATAATTTTTTTCTTTACTGAATTAGTCATTTTCCCCTCCATCTCAAAACAATACGTCAATTGTAACATGTTCTCTTTGAATAGTTTATTTACTAGGAAAATTATTTAATTCCAAAATATGTTTACTATTCTATCACAATAAATAATTGAATTGTGATAAAATTCATATAATTGAGCAAGGGGGGAGAATGTTGAACAATCATAATGAAGTAGCCGTATCGATTCGTAATCTTGAGATGTATTATGGCGATAAAAAAGTATTAAATAATATTAATTTAGATGTGATGAAAGGACAGATTGTTGGTTATATAGGTCCAAATGGAGCTGGAAAAAGTACGACTGTAAAAATTTTATTAGGATTAATCGAAGGATATGACGGAGAAATAACGATTCTAGGAGAGCGAATTGGGAACGGGAATGTTGAATATAAAAAGAAGATTGGTTATGTTCCTGAAATAGCAGAGATGTATGAAAATTTATCTGCTAGAGAGTATTTAACTTTTGTTGGAGAGTTATATGGTTTATCCTTTGACCATGCAGATCAGAAGGCTAGGGAGCTAATGAAAAGCTTTGGATTAGAAGAAATGTATGAAACAAGATTGACTTCCTATTCAAAAGGGATGAAACAAAAGGTTTTATTAATCTCAAGTTTATTACATAATCCAGAGATTTTATTTTTAGATGAGCCATTAAGTGGATTAGATGCAAATAGCGTAATGGTCATAAAAGAAATATTGGCTCAATTAGCAGCTCAGGGTAAAACCATTTTTTATTCCTCTCATATTATGGAAGTTGTTGAAAAAATAAGTCACCGAATTATTCTTTTGAATGGTGGAGAAATTGTTGCGGATGGTACATTTGAAGAACTAAAAGAACAAAGTAAAGAAGGTTCTTTAGAAGAAATCTTTAACCAATTGACTGGTTTTAATGAACATAAGGAAATTGCAAAAGATTTTGTCCAAACGATTCAAGAGGTAGAGCATAATGAAAAATAATTTCTTATTTCTACAATTATTAGATAGATTATCTTTCTTTTTTCGTTGGTTTAATGTCGACTATCCTGCATTTCGAAAAATTTTACAAGTAAAGTTAATGATGGATCAAAGAAGGGTTTCAACTGTTTTAAGTAATTCCTCAAAAAAGAATAGAGAGCGAGAGGGTGGAAACAACTTTTCTAAGTCTCTTATATTTTATGGGTTAATTGGATTAATCATGCTTCCGTTCATATTTATGGAAAATCAATATTTCTTTCAAATGAGTATGATTTTTGCAATTCTTTCCTTTTTAGTCATGACGACCCTAATTTCTGAATTTTCCTCTGTATTATTGGATGTGAGAGACAAAAATATATTGTTCTCAAAGCCAGTTAGCCGAAAGACAATCAACATGGCTAAAACATTTCATATCATTTATTATGTTCTAATTATTACATTTTGTATAACAGGTCCTTCGTTAATTGTTGCATTAATTAAACATGGCGTTTTGTTTTTCTTCTTATTTCTAATCGAAATCATTATAATTAGTCTCTTAATTATTGTATTAACAGGGTTAGTCTATTTACTTGTACTTAAATTTTTCGATGGTGAAAAATTAAAAGATATCATAAATTATGTACAAATTATCTTATCGATTGTACTTGCAGTAGGGTATCAACTTGTAGGGAGATTATTTGTCCTCGTTGATAAACAGTTAATTTTTACGCCTAAATGGTGGCAGTTTTTTATTTTCCCTGTCTGGTTTGGGGCGCCATTTGAAGTGCTTCTAAATCACAATACTACTAGTCTACTGATTGCCTTTTCTTTACTTGCTTTCGTTGTACCAATTGGAGCCATCCTCATTTATATTAAACTAATGCCCTCCTTTGAGAAAAACATGCAGAAACTACTTAACAATCAAGCAAAAAGTAAAGGTAGAAGCTATAAATTCATTAATCGAGTAAGTAAACTTTTATGTGCTTCTAGAGAAGAGCAAATCTTTTTTAAGTTTGCCTATTCCATGATGAGAAGAGAAAGAGAATTCAAGCTCAAGATCTATCCTTCCTTAGGATTTTCTTTAGTGTTTCCTTTTATCTTTTTAGCAAATTCACTTATGCACGATAGTTATCAGGATGTTGTGAATGGGAAATTATACTATAATAGTTATTTTTGTGCATTCATAGTTCCTAGCATGATTATGATGATAAAGTTTTCAGAGAAATATCAAGGCTCATGGTTGTATAAAACTACTCCAATTCATGAGGTTACACCAATATTTAAAGGTGTTTTTAAGGCTTTTCTTTTAAAGCTATTTATACCAGTTTATTGCGTAGTGAGCATAAGTTACTTATTCATTTTTGGAATGAGAATCATACCAGATTTAATAGCTGTTTTATTGGGAATTCTCCTATATGTAGTGATTTGTTTTAAAGGAATGAAACAGTCATTGCCTTTTTCGAAAAAATTTGAAGTATCAAGTCAAGGTCAGGGGATTATAGGATTCTTTTTAATGTTACTAGTTGGGGTTTTAGCTGGTATTCATTTTCTACTTTCTTTCATAAATTACGGAATTTACATTTATATTTGCCTTTTACTAATTTGTAATTATGTTCTTTGGAGAAAAGGTTTTACGATGTCTTGGCATAAAGTTATTGATTAAAAAAATATTTAAGCTTAGGTACATTTTAATAGTGTATTTAAGCTTTTTTAATTGTCTATTTTCAAAGAGAATGTTGTTTAAAGTATGGTTGATAAATAAGTTGATTGGAGTGAAAGGTGCGAGACTCCTGTGGGAGAAGCGGGATAGGTGAGACCCCGCAGGAGCGAAAGCGATCAGGAGGCTCACCGCACGCCCCACGGAAAGCGAGCATCCTGGAATGGAAATCTACTTATTTCATTGTTAAAAAACAACAAAGTTTATGAAAACATCCTTTTGGTTAGCTTGTTTTTATGACCGATAAAAGTATGGTGGTGACAGTTAAGAGCAAAGTAA
>Ga0187780_10001188_pt1 | contig 19625 bp, 15 predicted proteins | sample 1015_Q2_SP10_20__FD_132429 | JGI IMG/M metagenome (GOLD analysis project Ga0187780, IMG submission 132429) | Tropical peat soil microbial communities from peatlands in Department of Meta, Colombia - 1015_Q2_SP10_20_MG | ecosystem: Environmental > Terrestrial > Soil > Wetlands > Peat | place...
CAGCTGGGAGAGCTTCCTCGCGCTGTTCCGGTACTGTATGCTGGCCTCAGCGTCGTACCGGTTTCTGGAGATCTACACCGCAATGCGGCCCGCCCAGAGCCAGGCGCTCATGGGCAGGTTCCGGACCTGGGTCGACAACCACACCGACCAGGTGATCATCGTCGGGAGCCTGCTCATCGGTTTCTGGCTAATCGGCGACAGCATCTACCTCATCGTCACCTGAGGTCGGGTTCTCGGTCCCTGCCCGCGACAACCGAGTGCCAAGCCCCGGAGGAGCTCCCAGGCACGAAATCATCTCATCGGGCTACCGGGAGCAGCCTGGGGGTCCGCCCGGGCCGGGTTTGCCGGGTTTGGGTGCACTGGCCTGGCTGGGGATGGTCGCGCGGATGTTCCGGAATCCGCGGCGGACGCGGGCCGGGGTCAGCCGCCCGGCAGGTGCGGGGCGTTCCGATGGCAGGCGCAGATCAGCAGCGAGCGCCCGGGCCAGGCGGAGCTGAGCGCAGGCAGCGATGATCAGCCAGGTCCACCGGTCCGCGGCGGCGGGGTCGCGGATCTTGGGCGCGGTCCAGCCCAGGACCTGCTTGAAGAACCTCTCTTGCCTGGCTGACGCCTGCTCAGGAGGGCGGCAGGGAGTGTGAGTTAGGTCACATAGTTAACGGGCTCGCAGTCGCAGTCGGACGGTAAACCGGCTCCTGCCGTCTTCTACGGACACAACCGGCAAACGCGACACGATCAGTGGGTGTTTGCATTCAGCAGGCGTTGCCCGCACAGTGGATATCAGAGTCGAGCAAGCGCCGCCGAAGGTGCCGGCCTGAAAGCCCAGCGGCACCGGCAGTATCCAGATCGCCGTTCCGGCGTGGAACCAGGTACCCGCAGTTCACTCTCGGGGTTTCATCCCCGGCAACTCCCATCGCCTGACGCAAGCGCCTGACATCTGCTTCCTGAGTGCCCAGGACAAGCAGGGGCCGACTGCTCGCGGTACCCATGCGCGCGGCCAGCGCCACACCGTATGGGACGACGCGTTCTGGCGAGGAATCCCCGCTGCCTGGTGCCCACCTGGAAGGAGAACGTCATTGACAAACGGCTGCGCTGGTCATCTCGGCGGTGTGAGCCTGATGACCGGTGCTGCACGGCGGTTGAGAGGCACTGTCATGCCCGGCGTTGATCAGATCCGCGGCTCCCGAGAGCGGGACAAGCTCACCATCGCGGAGGTGTGCGCCGATCTCGGCATCAGCCGACGGACATTCTACGAATGGCGGGCGGAGGGCAGGGCGCCCCGGTGTATCACGCTGCCGAACGGGAGCCTGCGCATCCGCCGGTCCGAATACCAGCGCTGGCTGGCGTCGCGGGAGGAAGCCGCGTGACAAGCGACGGCACCACCTACGATGTGCGGGTCTACCGGACCGAGGTCTACAAAGGCGCGACGGTGAGCACCTACAAGGTGCGCTGGAAGACGGATCGGCGGCTGTGGAAGAAGGGCTTTCGGAATGCAGCGCTCGCCGACAGCTTCCGCAGCTCCCTGCTGAGCGCAGCCCGAAAGGGCGAGGCATTCAGTCTCCGTACCGGCCGCCCGGTGTCGTGGGAGCGTAACGAATCCGCAGTGACCTGGTACGCCTTGACCCTGGACTACACCGCAGCCAAGTGGCCGCACGCCGCACCTAATCATCGCAAGTCCATCGCTGAAGCGCTCGCAGACGCCACAGAGGCAATGCTCGCCAGCGAGGATCCGCTCTACCCCATCCGGGAGATCCGCCGCGCTCTTCGGACTTGGGCGTTCAGCGACAGGCTGCATGGCGTAACCGAGCCGCCTGAGGACCTGGCGACCGTTATGCGCTGGCTGCAAACCGCCACCCTCGCCGTAGCCGATCTCAACCGCCCCGGAATAGGCGCGGCTCGCTGCCGCGCCCTACTCGACCGGATCGGCCGCAAGCAGGACGGTGCAGCCGCTGCGGCCAACACTGCCAACCGCAAGCGAGCCGTGCTGAACAACCTAATGCAGTACGCCGTCGAGGCAAGTCTCCTGCCTGCCAATCCGCTCAAGGCGGTCACATGGACCCGTCCCCGCACGCTCAAGACCGTAGACCCACGGACAGTGGTCGACAGCGACCAGGCGCGGCGGCTACTCGCGGCCGTTGGCCAGCAGGACCAGCGCGGCGAGCGGATGGTCGCCTTCTTCGGCTGTATGTACTATGCCGCGCTGCGGCCAGAGGAAGTCGTGGACTTGCGCCTCGACAATCTCGTCAGTTTGCCCGACCAGGGATGGGGCGAGCTGATCCTGACCAACTCCGAGCCGCGCAGCGGCACGTGGTGGACCGACAGCGGCTCTGCCAGGCAGCGCCGCGAACTCAAGCACCGGCCACGTGGCGAAACTCGTCTCGTGCCCCTCCACCCTGAGCTGGTCGCACTCCTCACCGAGCACCTGAAGAAATACCGACCCGACCAGACCGGGCGCATCTTCACCGGCCCCCGCGGCGGTATCTTCAACGATCGGGCCTACCTCAAGATCTTTCACCAGCCACGTGCCATCGCATTCACTGGGAGCGAGGCCGCATCACTGCTGGCCAGGCGGCCCGACGACCTTCGCCATGCGGCGGTGTCTACGTGGCTCAACGCCGGTGTGCCAGCGCCCCAGGTCGCCGAGTGGGCGGGCCACAGCGTGGACGTCCTGCTGCGGGTCTACGCCAAGTGCATCTCGGGGCAGCAAGATGAAGCCAAGCGCCGGATCAAAGAAGCTACCCGGCCGCGCGAGGACCCGTAGATGACTACCCTGCAGCGGCTCAAACTTGGGCACGTATTGGGCATAGCGAGCCACATACGAGGGTCTGGAGCCGCATCCGACCGCATATCACAGGACCGGGCCCTGAACCGCATCTGACCAGCTCAGGACCTGTTTCGAGTGGTGGTGGCAGGTCCAGGGTTCGAACCTGGGTAGGCGAAGCCGACGGTTTTACAGACCGCTCCCTTTGGCCACTCGGGCAACCTGCCATGCGCCGCCAGTGCTGGACGGCATCGCAAGAATAGCCCAAGACGCGGCGAGACAGTTAGCCGACTGCCTCTTCAGACGGCCTCCGGCGCATTCGGCGTGACGGCCAGCGGCTGACCCGTCTAGCCTGGAAGCCGTGGCATCCCAAGAGTCTTCCTTCGACATCGTGTCCAAGTTCGACCGCCAGGAAGTCGACAACGCGCTCAACCAGGCGGCCAAGGAAATCGGTACGCGATTTGACTTCCGCGGTGTCGGCGCATCCATCGCCTGGTCCGGCGACCATGCCGTTGACATCCGCGCCAACAGCGAGGAACGCGCCAAGGCGGTCCTCGATGTGTTCAAGGACAAGCTGGTCAAGCGCGGCGTGTCGCTCAAGACCCTGGACCCGGCCGATCCCAAGCCCTCCGGTCGCGAATACCGGATGGCGGTAGCCCTCAAGGAGGGCATCTCTCAGGACAACGCCAAGAAGCTCTCGAAGATCATCAGGGACGAGGGGCCGAAGGGCGTCCGGGCTCAGGTCCAGGGTGAGGAGCTTCGTGTCTCGGCGAAGAAAAAGGACGATCTGCAGGCGGTTATCGCGCTACTGAAGGGCAAGGAATTCGACTTCGCCCTCCAGTTCGTCAACTACAGGTGAGCCCGCCCGCCCGTTCGCAGGCAGCCGAGGGCGCTCCGGTCAGCGGCGGTAGCCGGCCAGCGCTTCCAGTCTGCGGACGCGCTCGCCTGCGGGCGGATGGGTGAGGAACATCCGGGCGAACCCTTCGGCCCGGAACGGGCAGGCGATCATGAGGTGGCCGACCGAGGTCAGCCGTCCGTCCGGCGCGAGGGCCAGCTCCGCCGTCCCGGCGTCGATCTTGCGCAGGGCGTTCGCCAGGGCCACCGGGTCACCGGACAGCAGGGCGCCCGCCGCGTCGGCGCGGTACTCGCGCGCCCTGGTCACCGTCAGCCGGATCACCAGCGCGGCGATCGGCCCGAACACCAGCATCAGCGATGCTTCGAGAGCGCCCAGGCCCGAGGAGGCCGGGCCTCGCGACGCCGAGGAACCGGCCGCCTCCGGCGCGGGCACGGGTGTCCCCGTGCGTCCGGGCAGGAACCTGGCCAGGCCCGCCGGGAACGTGATGACGGTCGCCAGGCCCGCCGTCATCGTCGAGGCGAGAATGTCCCGGCCGGACACGTGAGCGAGCTCGTGCCCGAGCACACCGCGCAGCTCGTTCTCGTCCAGCACCCTGAGCAGGCCTTCGGTGCAGCAGACCGTGGCGGTGCGCGGGCCGCGGCCGGCCGTGAACGAATTCGGCTGCTCGGCGGGTGAGACGTACAGGCGCGGCACCGGCAGCCGGCCGGTCTTGCTCAGTTCCCGCACCAGGCGATAGAGCTCGGGCTGCTCCACCTCACTGACCGGCCGGGCCAGCATCGCGGACAGGGCCAGGCGATCGCAGGACGCGTAGACGGCCGCCGTCAGCACGCCGACGAGGACAAGCGCGATTATCGCGCCGCGCACGCCCGCGGCCGCCAGCCCGACCGCGACACACCCGGCGGTCAGCACTATCGCGGCGGCCGCGAGCCTGGCTGTCGCGGTGGTCAGCACGGCCGCTCGCACCCGGTCACCGCGCACGGCCATGCACCTCCTAGGGCCGGTTCCCGCTTAGCGGTGGCATGATGACCACGTTCCGCAGGCGTGTGACATTCGTCTCAGCCGGAGCGTCAGGAACGTTATGCACAAGTGTGGCACCTGGGTTCTTACCGGAATCTGTTACAAACTACATTGGTAGCGCTAGATCGACACGGGCCAGGGAATATCACCGGCCAGATGAACGTTCCAGGGCCTGTTTCGGCGTAAGATTTGTACCGTCCTAACTCATGCCCCCGGCCGTGGGGTGGTGCTGCGTGAGCGTTCGGCCGCGGCATGCGGAGGAGGTCTTCCTACTGTGACCAAGCAGGTCCAGAAGCTCGATCACGTCATCATCAGGTTCGCTGGCGACTCTGGCGACGGCATGCAGCTCGCAGGAGACAGGTTCACTCAGGAGACGGCGATCTTCGGGAATGACCTATCGACCCTGCCGAATTTCCCCGCGGAAATCCGGGCGCCGGCCGGCACTCTCCCGGGCGTCTCGAGTTTCCAGCTCCATTTCGCCGACCACGATATCCTCACGCCCGGTGATGCGCCTGACGTGCTCATCGCCATGAACCCGGCCGCGCTGAAGGCCAACATCAAGGACCTGCCGCGGGGCGGGGATCTCATCGTCAACACCGACGAGTTCACCAAGCGGAACCTCACCAAGGTGGGCTACGACGCCAGCCCGCTGGATGACGGCTCGCTCGAGCAGTACAACGTGCACGCGGTGCCGATCACCTCGATGACGGTCAAGGCCCTGGAATCGTTCGACATCACCAGGAAGGATGCCGAGCGGGCGAAGAACATGTTCGCGCTGGGGATGCTCTCCTGGCTGTACGACCGGCCGGTGGAAGGCACGCTCGGCTTCCTCAAGTCCAAGTTCGCGGGCAAGCCTGAGATCATGCAGGCGAACGTGGCCGCCTTCCAGGCCGGCTGGAACTTCGGCGAGACCACCGAGGCGTTCTCGGTCCGGTACGAGGTCAAGCCCGCGCCGCTGACCCGCGGCACCTACCGGAACATCAGCGGCAACACCGCGCTGGCCTACGGGCTCATCGCGGCGGCACAGCTCGCCGGGCTGCCGTTGTTCCTCGGCTCCTATCCGATCACGCCGGCGTCGGACATCCTGCACGAGCTGGCCAGGCACAAGCGGTTCGGAGTCCGCACGTTCCAGGCGGAAGACGAGATCAGCGCCATCGGCGCGGCTCTCGGCGCGGCCTTCGGCGGCTCGCTCAGCGTCACCAGCACATCCGGGCCCGGCATGTTGCTGAAGGCCGAGACCATCGGCCTGGCCGTATCGGTTGAGCTGCCGCTGATCGTCTGCGACATCCAGCGCGCGGGCCCGTCCACCGGGATGCCGACCAAGACCGAGCAGGCGGACCTGCTGCAGGCCATGTTCGGCCGGAACGGGGAGTCGCCCGTGCCGATCATCGCCGCGGCGAGCCCCGCGGACTGCTTCAACGCGGCGATCGAGGCGGCCAGGATCGCGGTGAAGTACCGCACCCCGGTGATCCTGCTGTCCGACGGGTACCTGGCCAACGGCTCCGAGCCGTGGCGCATCCCCGAGGTCGCCAGCCTGCCCGACCTGAGCCAGCAGTTCGCGTTCGCGGCAGCCAGCGACGACGGCGAGTTCCTGCCGTTCCGGCGGGATCCGGTGACCCTGGCCCGGCCGTGGGCGATCCCCGGTACCCCCGGCCTCGAGCACCGGATCGGCGGCATCGAGAAGTCCGACATCACCGGGGACATCTCCTACGACCCCGACAACCACGACCGCATGGTCCGGCTGCGCCAGGCCAAGGTCGAGGGCATCGCGGCCGACATCGAGCCGCTCTCCGTCGACGACCCGGACGGCGCCGCCCGCGTCCTCGTGCTCGGCTGGGGCTCCACCTACGGCTCCATCGGAGCGGCCGTCCGGCGGACCCGGAACGCCGGGCACGCCGTCGCCCAGGCGCACCTGCGTCATCTCAACCCGTTCCCGCCCAACCTGGCGGACGTGCTCCGCCGCTACGACAAGGTGCTCGTGCCCGAGATCAACCTCGGCCAGCTCGCCCTGCTGCTGCGCGGGCGCTTCCTGGTCGACGTGATCTCCTACAACCGGGTCCGCGGCCTCCCGTTCCGGGCAGCCGAGCTGGCCGGCGTCATCGAGGATGTGATTGGTCATGCCTGAGACGAACGGCGACGGTCCCGCCGAGGGCCACGAAAGCCACCGGCTCGCCTCACTGACCCTGGTCCCGAGAGCCACTGCCCGTTCGGTAGCAAAGGACTTCAAATCGGATCAGGAAGTACGGTGGTGCCCTGGCTGCGGGGATTACGCCATCCTGGCCGCCTTCCAGGCGTTCCTCCCCGAGCTTGACGTGCCGCGGGAGAATGTCGTCGTCATCTCCGGGATCGGCTGCTCCTCACGGCTGCCTTACTACGTGAACAGCTACGGGATGCACTCCATCCACGGGCGCGCGCCGGCCATCGCCACCGGGCTCGCGGCGTCCCGGCCGGACCTGTCCGTCTGGGTCATCACCGGCGACGGCGACGCGCTGTCCATCGGCGGCAACCACCTGATCCACGCGCTGCGGCGCAACGTCAACATCAAGATCCTGCTGTTCAACAACAGGATCTACGGGCTGACCAAGGGCCAGTACTCGCCGACCTCGGAGCAGGGCAAGGTCACCAAGTCGACGCCGTTCGGCTCGGTGGACCACCCGTTCAACCCGGTCTCCCTCGCGCTCGGCGCCGACGCGAGCTTCGTCGCGCGGACCATCGACTCGGACCGCAGGCACCTGACCTCGGTGCTGCGGGCCGCCGCCGATCATCAGGGCGCCGCGTTCATCGAGATCTACCAGAACTGCCCCATCTTCAACGACGACGCGTTCGAGCCGCTGAAGGAGCCTGCCGCGGCCGGCGAGCGGCTGATCAAGCTGGAGCACGGCGAGCCGATCCGGTTCGGGCCGGGGTCGGCCAAGGGCCTGCGGTTCGGCAGGCACGGTGAGCTCGAGCCGGTCGACGTGGCCGCGCCCGGCCCGGACACGCTGATCACGCACGACGCGCACCGTGCCGACCCGGCCTACGCCTTCGCCCTGTCCCGGCTGGACACGTCGGACTTCCGGCACACTCCCGTCGGGGTGTTCCGGCAGGTCGAGCAGCCCAGCTACGACCGGCTCATGGCCGAGCAGATCGCCACCGCCCGCAGTCACAGCGGCCCGGGCGACCTGGCCGTTCTGCTCGCCGGCAGTGACACCTGGGAAGTCAGCTGACCCTGGCGGTCGCCTGAACCAGGTGGTCGGCTGACCCGGGCGGCGCGGCCGGATTGCCCTTGGCCGGCACCGTGGACCGCTGTTACGCGCCCTACAGCCGGCGGCGCTCCCGCCGGTCGTCCCGGCGGCGCACGCCGGCGACCGACATCGGCGAGAGCGGCCGGCCGAGCGGGTCGATGAACAGCACGCACGGGCCGGCCTCGGTGGGCGGGGTTCCACGCGAGCCGTCCGGCTGATGCCTTGCCTGCGCCGACGGAGCTACGCTTTCTGCATGAGCGAGTCCCCGTTGTCCCGCCAGGGAATCTACGCCGCCGCTGCGGCGCACGATGAGCTGGGCCCCGAATACAGCGACGCGGTGGTGGCATCGTTCCTCGAGAAGGTCGACAAGGAAATCGACGCCCGCGTTGACGCGCGGCTCGCGGGCCTGCGCCAGCCGGCATCGCCAGCCGAACGAGACGACCTTCGCACGCTGCTGAAGGGTGTCGCCGTCGGCATCAGCGCCAGCGGCATTGCTTTCTTCGCGGTCGGCGGCGATGCCGGCGAACGTCTGCACCGATTTGTCTTGGTGCTCCTTTTTCTCGTGGTGATATGCACGGCCGCCGCGGGCTGGGCAGGGCGGCGACTGGGTAACCGCCGGGCGGCCATCCCCGGCCCGGCCACCCAGCGGAGTGACTAGGATCGAGGTCGTCGCCACCGGGCGTTCGGCCGAAGCCCGCGCCAGGCTGCCGCTGCGCTGGGAGTAAGCCAGTCTGGAAGGCCACCGGGCCGGGCAGCGCCGGGGTTCTTAACCCTCGGCGCGGATCACTCCGACCGGGCAGGACACCCCGGTCCCGTGATCCGGGCAGTACCCGTACGGGTTCTTGGCGTCCGACAGGTACTGCTGGTGGTAGTCCTCGGCGGACTGTAAACGCAGTTCAGCTATCTGCACGGTTGTTCGATGCTTTGTCCTGGCCTGTGGGTTTGTCATCTCATTGGTTCTCGTCATTTATGGCGTGTTCGCGATGTCATGTGCCCTCGATGTGCCCCTCATCGGCGTCATGTCTGACGCTTGAGTATCACGCTTGGTCGCGACCGCCTCGGTGTGAACGAGTGGCAGGAAGGTCTATAACGGTCATCTGCGCAGGTCGTAGGGTTGATACCGGGTGATGGTGGGCAATTGGAAGCAATGTGGCTGCTGCCGTTTGCTGCTGCCGTCGAGAACCCACCGTTCGTCCGTATCCGGCCACGGTGAGGAGTATTCCCGGGCCCAGGGCCCCCATGGTGCCTACGCCGTCGCGATCTCCAACGGCTTTTGGATCACACGCAGGCGGTGCCCAGGCCCGTAGCGAACATTGTACGCGCCCGCGTCTGCGTGACGCTCCGTACGGGTCTATCAACCTTCGGTTGCATAGCGGTTCACGGCCAAGTTCTTCGACGCCGCCACCAATTCACCGTCCGAGCCAGCGACAACCGGCAACGAGCCCTCATACCCGCATGATTACGAAGCGTCGCTGGAGTACTAAGCGGCATTGAGTTGAGACCGCAGATGAATATTACCCTCCTTCTGAGACCTTACCTTGCCAGTCACACCTGTAAACCGGGTATGCTGGTCTTGAACACTCTAGCCGCTCCGAGCCGCGCTGGTGGCTGAAAGAAGTTGCCATTCCTTCCTTTTGCTAAGGTCACTGGGATCCTTCCTCAGCTTTACCAGGTGAAGCCTACCCGCTGAACCTCCATCAAATCATTCGTTAACGCACAATGACTCAATACTTACGGAACAAGCATCGCCAAGTCAACTAAAAATCACTGATATATACAACGAGAACAGGTTTGTTATAATGGAGGCATGTTGTCTGAGTTCACTTCATTTAACGCGTGTCGCTTCTGCGCGCTGCCAGAACCATGGCGGATCGTCATGAGGACGTCTAACTTCATTGTCTTGATGGGCCTAGGTCCTATAGCAGTCGGATATTGTTTGATCATCACGAAGAAGCACTATGCCTGCTATGCAGAAGTTCCACGGAAGTATCTCTACGAATTCCTCGATGTGCTCGAAACGGTCCAAGTAAGTCAGCAGAAGATCTTTGGCGCTTCGCTATTCTTCGAGCACGGGAGAAACGGGGCATGTTTGGCGCACGGCGATGAGGACTTGTGCTATCACGCACATATGCATCTTCTTCCAACCAACATCAACCTAGCTGATGCGGTACGTACCGATTATCCGACTGAGAATCTGCCGAGCTGGGAAGATCTCTCATGTATATATGCTAAGCTCCCAGGCTCATATTTGCTCATTCAAGATGGCAGTAAACTTGAGTATGTGGCCAATCCACCAGCCTTGCCAGGGCGGTATTTGAGGACCAAGGCCGCAGAGCAGGTTCTCGGTGATCCCACCCTTGCGGATTGGCAAGCTTTTCCGTCGTACGAAATGATCCGCGAGGGAAAGAAGGCCATCGAAGCTGAGTTGCTTCTTAGGTGGCAATCGAAGCAGACAAGAGGTCGTCTTCGTAGATCTCCCGCCTCAATCCCCTCGAAAGTAAGGGCCGCTAGCCCCAGCAAGCATTCACTTCCCGGCTTATGTCAAGCATTAGATGGTCGCACAGGAAGGATCCGCGACGTGACTGACCACAGGTTGATCGATCTGGGTGAACGAGGAATCCTAACGTCGATAGTATTCCCCAGAATTGCACGATCCTCAGGAGGAGCTGCGGGACTAGGCGACGACTCCGCTGTGGTCGAAATCCCCGTGACACCGGAGGGGAAAACACTTCTCGCTACGATAGACCCGTGCCCCTTGCCTGTCGTATTCGATCTATTCGAGACCGATTACTGGCACTTCGGTTGGATGACTGTTCTTGTTAACCTTAGTGACCTAGCTGCAATGGGCGCAGATCCTGCCGGGATACTAATTTCCACGGTTATGCCTAATGACATGTCCACCCATGACTACAGCCGATTCTGGGACGGGGTCATCGATGCTAGCGATTCCTGGAACTGCAAGGTACTAGGTGGCAATATAAAAGAGGGCAAGAAATTCGCAGCCGAAGGTGCGGCGTTCGGATGGTGTGCTGAGAAATCGTTGATGCGGCGGGTTGGTAGTTCGGCTGGCGATCTAGTATATGTCGTTGGCAATATGGGCCTGTTCTGGTCAGCGGTGCTCCGCGATCTGCGAGCCCCTGATATCGCACTCAGCGACATCGAGCACGAGCAGGCACGTCGCGCACTCACCCGTCCTGTTGCCCGTGTATATGAGGGTAAGGCCCTTGCCGCATCGAGATTGGTCACCGCGTGCATGGATGCCTCTGACGGTGTGCTCGGAGCCCTCATCGAGCTCGGGCAGGTTAATCAACTGGACGTTCACCTCGCAGAGGTTGAACCAAGCGCCCTAGTGAAGAAAGTGGCCTCTCGACTTGATTTGGCACAGCTAAAGCTCATGCTCTCATGGGGAGACTGGCAGCTGGTGGCGACTATACGCCAGGAGTCGCAATACGCATTCGAGGGCCTCGTGCGTTCGCTAGATGCGCCGGTGACGCTAATCGGCAGTATGGCACCGGGTTCTGGACGTGTATATAGCCAGATGTCGGACACATCGAGGCAACTATATAATTTGTCGTCTGAACGCTTCAGCGAGAAATCATATTTTTCCACTGGTACTGCTTCATATATCGACTGGTTTATCAATGCACCACTATTTATAGATTAAGATTTCAAGGCATTCTGCCCCGCCGCTAATGATTATGTAGGATGGTCAGCAGCGTTACCACATCCAAAAACTCATTTCACACCGCGGACTCCTAATTTATAACTCTTGCCTCTATGTGATCAGCGAGCTTGCACAATGTGCGCAATGTGCGGAAGTCTTGGTATGGCAACAGCCGGAGCGATCCCATTAGCACCAGGTATTGCGCTACTAGATATTCACTGAAATCGTACGCCTTATGGCGCAATCTACATTCGGTTCTAATTACGGATACTAGGTCAGCTGTCTCTTTCAGAACCTGGGCAGTTCTTCCGGCGCGGGGACTCGTGGGTACAGTCTCGTAGCCGTTCTCCTCGAGCAACGCATCATCAAGCCGTTCGATGAGGTCAGGTTGCAGAAGCTTGGGCGTTTGCAGAAATCGAAGCGAGCATTCCATGAGAACGAAGTCTTTAATGAAGTGGCCGTCGAGGTGCCCGAAGGCATAGTCAATCAACACTGGAACAAAGTTTCGGCCGAACATGACGTTCTTAGGGTGAAGGTCGCCGTGAACAGGGCAGACAACGGTGTCGAACTCCATCCCCTTGACTGCTTCCAGTATACGTCGAGGGTCTCTGAGCGTCTGGCCGTAGATTGTTGCACTCTCTTCATCCAGAAAAACGTGCGGCAAGGGATCTGCCAGTAGCCTTTCTGGTGTCTCTCGCAAGTATGCCTTATACTGTGCACCACATCGGATAGTCGCTATAGAGCCAACGTGTGATGACCGGCAGTCTTGATAAGTGCTCCGGAGAAGCTCGACCGAATTCGGCCAGTCTGACCGTCGGGCGTGCTCGGGTAGATATACTCGTTCCTGTAGTTCAATAATCGTTCCTGAGCTATCAAGGGCAACTAGCGGATAGATAATGGCCTCAGGAATCTCTGGGGAGGGAAATATACGCGCCGATTGCGCACCTGTGAAGTAGACGGCAAGTCGCCTGACGCCATCGGCCTCACGTTTGACGACTTCCGGACGATCGGTCTTCACGACGAACGGTATGCCGCCTTCGCCCGGAGCGCAGTAGACTAGGTACAGCCTTGATTCAGTGTATCCATATCGGCCGAGCGGTCGTACGGAAGCTCCGGTCGATTCCGGATGAAGAAAATCAACACATCGCCGCACCAGTTGTGCGTCAGCAGGGTGTGGGAGGTTAATCTGCAGGTTCATCGGCTCAATCCATGGCTATAGCTCTGACCAACAAGTCAAACACCCAGCATTATGTCCCGGCCTGCGTATCGGATCTCGATTCGCCGAACGGTAGAAGTGTTCCTGGGCTGGCCAATCTGAACACTATCTTGCGTCCAAGGATACTCGCGCGCGGGGGTTTCGGCAGCCTGCTTACGTTCCACGGACGTCAACATCCCGTTTCTCCCAGCAGTGCGGTCTGGTTCATCACATCGGTTTGCGATAGTACCTACGCCTGCACGCTGTGTACAGTGTCGCTGTTGTGAGACCTGAAAGGTGCCAAGAGACTCTCTGCGACGGGCTGTGGCGAGGTCTTCCTGACTCCGTGGACAGATCTCGATGGCCGCTCACGTAGAGGTGTAACAGTATTCTTGGCTACGGCCGCTCTCGTCTTGCCTCGCTGAGTGCCGCATTTGCCCGCTTGAGACGCCGAACCGGGAACAGTTGCATATCGCCGCTGGCACACGCTGGATCGGCTCGTGGCGGTGTACTATCGTTCCGGCCTTGATGGGAGCGATGGCGCGAGGCAAAGCAGGAGCGTCTTTGCAGCGTGGGTGATCCTCGTAGCGTCGTCCGCCGCAGCGTGAAGCTGAGCAGCGTACGTGGATATCCCAGGAGCGCATGCAACGGTCAGCGCTTCGCGCTGAGGCAAGAGATCAGCGCGGAGCATGGCATGCTTACCCGCAGGATGGGGAGGCGGACGCCGCGCACCGTGCCACTGAGATGCCGCGCACCCGTACCACTGAGATCGAGAAGCGATCGTCAGCATCAGGCGGCAATCGCCAGCATGCGCGGCCAGTTCGAGCATGATTGGCACACCGTCCAGCAGATGGAGCGGCAGCGTTAGCAGCGGCTCGCCGCCCGCCAGCCGAGCACTGCCCGTTTGGTCATCAGCTCTTGCCTAGCATGGCCCAAGTCTGCTGGAAACCCGTATCTGTACATGGCGCAGGAGGGCTGCTCCTGGTGTTACTCCTATCCCGGCAACTCGACGCTCGATAGGCTGCGCATATGCGCCAGGCCTACCGCCTTCTGACTCTCGGGCTTGCGCTGGGCGCCGTTGCCGCCCTCGCAGGCGCATTTGTCCTCTTGCACCGCTCCCACACCGTCGATGTCGACGCCGAAGTGGGAAAGTGGCTGCTCACAGTAGCCGCGGCCCTCGTGCTGACCGGCGCCCTCAGCATGGTCGTGAAACAGATCGATCAGCGCCGCAGCGAGCGGCAAGCCTGGCACGGCATCCTCAACGATCTCGTCGCCGCAAACCAGAAGGTCGTACTGGCCCGGGTCCGGCTGCAGGCCCATCAATCTGCCAAGACGTACCAACAGCAACTTGCCGAGGTCATGGGTGCCCGTGTCGAGGTGCGCCGGATCGGCGCGCTCGATATCGTGAACAGGGATCGCTCATTGTCAGATCAGATCACCGCGATGCGCCAGTACCTAGATGATCTGGGGCAGGAGTACGCGGCTGGGTATCTTGACGTGGCACGGCAGCAGCGTCTCGATGAAGCATGGCTCACCCGTCAGATGAACGCCGCCGCCGACGGTAGTGACGCACCAGAGTTGCCCGACCGGCTGGCCGGCCTGACTAGGGCGTGGCTCCTGCTGAAAGATGCATCACAGTTCCCGCGGCTCGCGGCGCTGCTGGATGAAGGCGCATTCCCGATCGACACCTTTCGCACGAATTACAAGTTGGCGAAGGAGTGTCTCGAGATGCACGCCGGCTTCGGCGATCCTTCCATAGACTCCCAGAAATATCGGGCACGCAAGCTCGCCAAACGCGCGGACGACTTCGCGACCTCGCATGAGGAACGTCTGGGTCACCTTCGCGAGGAGGTTGCAGACTGGGCCGACCGGCTCCGCAAAGCCCGTGACACGGGGGATCCGGACGCGATCCGTATAGCGACAGTCGAACTTGGCAAGAAAACGGCAGACGCGGTCGGCGTGGTCTATCCGGGACCCAAGTCTGACAGCGCCGCAGCGGACGGTCCCGCGACAGCGACGGCCGAAATCGACGCGCTTCCAGCTACGCCCGCGCCGTTGTCGCGGCCCGTGGGCACCGATCTCTAATCGGAGATGCGCAACCGGACTCTGCGATATCGGTTCTCCGCTAGTGCGGCGCCCTGGTGCTGGCCATCGCCGGACCTTATCGTCGGCGAACTGGCTGTACTTTGCTCTGCCCAGACTCTCCCCCGAACCCGGCCGCCAAACCCTACGGCAGACGGGTTCTGTCAAGGGTCGGCGCAGCCGACCCTTGACGGGCTCCAGCCGACGTTAACACTCCTATGGCGGGTTCGGGGAGGACACGCACAGCGCCGAACGGATCAGCCTGGCCAGGGTACGCGGCCCCCTTGCGGAGGCTCAGGACCAGGAATGCTTCTACTGTGCCGGGCGGCTGGCTGCACGGTGGGACGTTGATCACTTCCTGCCGTGGTCGCGGCATCCTGACAACAGCCTGGACAACCTGGTCGCTGCCCACGCGGCCTGCAACAACGCCAAGTCCGCGAGCCTGGCCGGGCTGGGTCACCTGCGCCGGTGGGTGGACAGGTTCGCTGATTCGCCGGCCAATGTCAGGGTCGAGACGGTGCGGCAGACAACGGGATGGCCGCGCAGGCCGGACCGGGTTCTCTCCACCGCCCGCGCCACCTACTTGTGGCTGCCGGAAGGCACGCGGCTGTGGCGGGAGAAAGACGTCTATGACCGGCTCAACCCAGCCGAGCTGCGTGTCCTCTTCGCCGCCGTCGCATGAGACCGAGTAGCCCAGGACCTGCCTTATCCTGCAGGAATGCGAGTCGAGCACGGCAAGCTGGTCCGGGACCGGATCCCGGCGATTATTGAATCGCACGGATGCCGCGCGGTCGCCCATACCCTGGACGAGGACAGCTACCGGACCGCGCTGCTGGCCAAGCTGGCCGAGGAGGCCTGCGAAGCACAACAGGCCACGGCGGATGACCTCCCCGCTGAGCTGGCGGACGTCCTGGAGGTCCTGCAAGCTCTCACGGCAGCCTTCGGCCTGACCTGGGAACAGCTCCAGGAACTGGCCGACGACAAACGCGCCCATCGAGGTGGCTTCCGGCAGCGGCTCTTCCTCGACTATGTGGACCAGCCTGAGTAAGGCCAGAGGCATCCGCACGACCAGGCAAGGGCCGATTTCAAGTGCTGTACTCTTCCCGGCTTGGCCGGTGGCTGGCGCGGCTCGAAGCCGCGGATTATGAGATCGCCCCGAGCGCGTTCTGGACCGTTCGGAACGTTACGCCGTGCAGGTTGGCGGCGTGACTCGTACCCCGGCGAACAACTATCTACGAAGAGGAACTGCAACCAGAACTGCAACCGGCCGTGTCCCGCGATGCGTGTCAGGCGTGCGCCCCGTGGCTTCGGAACCAAGCGCAGGAACACCGGCCTGGACCATGCCGCGCTGGGTGGCATTCTTGGTGCTGTGCGCGCGGACAGGTCTTCGTCCCGGTCTTTGGATGCCCGGCTGGCGGCGGCGAGGGTGGAGCCCTCGGCTGAGCCGCACGACGCCGTCACACTAGGGACTGCTCGGAGGATTGCGGCAACTGCGGTGCAGATCGCTATGAGGTGATCCCACAACTCGGAGCCGGAACCGGGATGCGGCAAGGTGAAATGTTCGCCATCGACGCGGAAACCGACATCGACTTCCTCCGTCGCATCATCCACGTGCGGCGGCAGGTGAAAATCATTCGCGGCAAGCAGGTCTTTGCGCCGATCAAGAACGACAAGACTCATGACGTGCCCATCACTGAATTGCTGTGCACGCTTCTGGCTCGGTACATGCAGGTGTTTCCCCCGGTGAAAGTCACCCTGCCCTGGAAGGAGGCAGACGGGAAGAACCCGGAATTCAAGACGTTCACCCTCCTGCTGAGCCGGCCGGGCGGGAAGTCAATGCACCGCAAGATGGCCAACGACCGGTGGAAAATCGCGTTGCGGAGAGCCGGGATGCCCGATGACCGCTGGCACATGATGCACGTGCTGAGGCACACCGCCGTGTCCGCGCGGCTATCGGCAGGGATCAGCGCGCGAGCAGTCGCGGAGTTCATTGGCGACGCCGAGGAGACCGTCATGGCCACCTACTCGCACATGATGCCCGATGACCGTGACCGTGCCCGGAAAGCGATGCAGCGGTTCTTCAGTCGTCCCGAGCAAAACCCGGCAAGCGCGTCAGCCCACCGCGATGTGCCCTGATGGTGCCCTGATGGCCGTGATCATGACCATGGCCATCAGGTGTCCGTGGTGTCATCTAAGCCGGAAGGATGCCAACCGGGCAGGTCACGCCGGTGCCGTGGTCGGGGCAGTAGCCGTTCGGGACTTTGTACAGGTACTGCTGGTGGTAATCCTCGGCGAAGTAGAACTCCCCGGCGGGCACGATCTCGGTCGTGATCGGCCCGTACCCGGCCGCGGCCAGCGACTTGCCGTAGACCTCAGCCGATTCCTCGGCGGCCTTGCGCTGCTCCTCGGTCCGGTAGAAGATCGCTGACCGGTACTGGGTGCCGACGTCGTTGCCCTGGCGCATGCCCTGGGTCGGGTTGTGCGACTCCCAGAACACCTTGAGCAGCCCCTCGTAGGAGATCCGGCTCGGGTCGAAGACCACCCGGACCGTCTCGGCGTGCCCGGTGAGCCCGCCTCCTCGTAGGTAGGGTTGGGCGTGTACCCGCCCTCGTAGCCGACAGCAGTCGACACCACGCCCGGCAGCTGCCAGAAGGCCTTCTCGGCGCCCCAGAAGCAGCCCATCGCGAATTCGGCCACCTCGGTACCCTCCGGGTACGGCGGTGCCAGCGGCGAGCCGAGCACCACGTGCCGTTCCGCCACCGGCATCGGCTGCTGCCGCCCCGGCAGCGCCTGGGCCGGGTCAACCTGCCGCGACTTGCGTGATCCGAAAATCCCCATCACGTCCACCTCATGCTTGTTGGAAGATTCGCGTCATCCAGGTCTATATCGGGGTTCTCGCCGACGCTCCCGGACCGCTCCGCGCAGCCTCGAAGGGCCCGCGCTCGCTGGGTCGGTGCTGATAAGTCGGTGCCGGATAACGCTCCACGATGTGTAACCAACGACGGCCTGAAGCTGTTCCGGGTCGCGGGTCTCAGCCGGTTCGTTTCTCCACGAAATCGCAGAGCGCGAGGAACGCCGCCCGGGCCGGCACATCGGGCAGCGCCATGATCTCGTTCCTGGCTCCTTGCGCCCAGGTCAGCACGTCCGCGCGGGACTCGGCCACGGCCGGGTGGCCGCGCAGCAGCGACAGCGCCTCGGTCAGCAGTGCCTCGTCGGTCAGGTCCGCCTCTGCCAGCAGCCAGCGCAGCCGCGGGTCGGCCGGCGACGGATCGTCCGACGGCGCCGCGGGCTGCTCGGCCGGCTGAGCCGCCGAGCGCAGCGCGTACAGGACCGGCAGGGTCCGCACGCCCTGCCGCAGGTCAGTGCCCGGTGTCTTCCCCGACTGGGCCGGGTCGCTCGTGATGTCGATGACATCGTCCGATAGCTGCCAGGCCACGCCGATCTGCTCGCACGCGCGGGCGATCCGGTCGGCGATCGCCGGGGGCGCACCGGAGAACAGGGCGCCGAACCTCCCGGACGTGGCGATCAGCGATCCCGTCTTCTCCGTGATCACGTGCATGTAGTGCGCGAGCGGATCCTGACCCGGGCGGGGGCCGATGGTTTCCGTCATCTGCCCGTCCACCAGCCGGTTGAACGTCTCCGCCTGGATCCTGATCGCCTCCGGGCCGAGATCGGCCAGAATGCGGGAGGCCTGCGCGAACAGGAAGTCGCCGGTCAAGATCGCGATCGAGTTGCTCCACCGGGAGTTGACCGAGGGATGACCGCGCCGCACCTCGGCCTCGTCCATGACATCGTCGTGGAACAGCGTGGCCAGGTGGGTGAGCTCGATCGCCACCGCCGCCTGGATGACCCGCGGATCCTTCGGATCGCCGAACTGCGCCGCCAGCAGCACGAGCATGGCCCGGAACCGTTTGCCGCCCGCGGAGATCAGGTGCCGGGACGCCTCCGTGAGCAGCCCGTCATCGGGGTGCGCCGTCTGCATCAGCGACGCCTCGACCCGGGCCAGGTCATCTAGCACCTCCGCCGCCAGGGTGGAGTCCGGGAAATCTACCGGTACTGCGGTGATCACATGCTCTCCACGTCGTAGCCACGCGCGAACGCCTCGAGTTCTCGAGTATGCCCGTTCTGGCCAGGCCCAACCAGTGTGCTGCGTCTCGTCGCGCCGCGGCGCCCGGCGACGGACCCGGGCCCGGCCGTGGCCTCGAGCCCCGCCCGGGCCGGCGGCCCGGCTCCAGGCCCGGCCTCAGCCTCAGCCTCAGGCGACGAACAGCTGATTCGCGGCATGGCTGGCCAGGCTCAGCAGCGGTTCCGGCACGATGCCGAACACCACCGTGGCCACGACGCCGAGACCGACGGCGGCACCGCTGAACACGTTGGGCATGACCACCTCGGGCCCGTCGGGTACGGGGTCGCTGAAGAACATCAGCACGATCACGCGGACGTAGAAGAACGCCGCGATCGCGCTGGCCAGCACGCCGACGATCACCAGCGCGGTCTCGCCGGACGCGATGGCGGCCGAGAAGACGGCGAACTTCCCGGTGAAGCCGCTGGTCAGCGGTATGCCGGCGAAGGCGAGCAGGAACAGCGCGAAGATGCCCGCCACCAGCGGCGAACGCCGGCCGAGACCTGCCCACCGGGACAGGTGCCCGGCCTCGCCGCCGGCGTCCCGGACCAGGGTGATCACCGCGAACGCGCCCACCGTGGTCAGCCCGTAGGTGGCCAGGTAGAACAGGCTGCTGGACAGCCCCGCCGTGCTGACCGCGATGACCGCGGTCAGCACGAACCCGGCGTGCGCGATCGAGGAGTAGGCGAGCAGCCGCTTCACGTCG
>Ga0187780_10001191_pt1 | contig 19609 bp, 18 predicted proteins | sample 1015_Q2_SP10_20__FD_132429 | JGI IMG/M metagenome (GOLD analysis project Ga0187780, IMG submission 132429) | Tropical peat soil microbial communities from peatlands in Department of Meta, Colombia - 1015_Q2_SP10_20_MG | ecosystem: Environmental > Terrestrial > Soil > Wetlands > Peat | place...
GGCCGCCACCGCTTCGGGCCGCGGCGGCGAGGTCGATGCGTGGTCGAGGTAGTGGCGGGCCACTCAGGCCAGCGCGGCACAGGCGTCGTCGCCGCGGGCGCGCGACGAGAGCACCACCGAGATGGGCTCGTGCGACGCCTCGCCGCAGAGCCCCGCCAACAGGCCCCGCACCATGCCGCGGTCGACGGCGCAGATGACCGGATGGGCGGTGGCCGCCTCGCCGAAGGGGCAGTGCTCGGCCACCACCGCGGTCGACCCGCCACGGTCCTCGGCGTGGGCGGCGAACCCGTGGGCCGTGAGGGCGTCGGCGATGGCGTGCATGGCGGCGCGCACCGATCGCTGGCCCTCGCCGGGCTCCATGCGCTCCGCCAGCTCGCGGCCGAAGTCCTCGCCGACGCGCTCGGCCATCTTCTCGGCCGCCTCCGGCCCCAAGAGGTCCAATGCCTCGGCCAGCAGCGAGACGACGAGGTCGTCGCGATGGGAGACGAGGTCGAGGGTGGGGTCCGTACCGGGGTCGTCGGCAGCCCGATAGTGCTTGGAGGGGCGCCCCGCCCCTGCCGTGGGGGGTCGCTCCAGGCTCACCTCGAGGTAGCCGCCGGCGGCCAGCCGGTCGAGGTGGTGGCGGGCCACGTTGGGGTGCAGGGAGAAGGCCCGGGCGACCTCGGAGGCGGTCGCGCCCGGATTCGTCCGGACGTGGAGGTAGATCTCCCGGCGCGTGGGGTCGCCGAATGCCGAGGTGACGGCCGCCACCGCCGCCGAGAAGCGGCGGTCCGCGGGCGGCGTGCGGTCGGGATCGGCCCCTGGTGCCATGGCACTAGTCTACCGAGCGGGTGCGGGGAAATCCCTGGTCGCGCCCATTTCCCCAGGGCAGGAAGGCACGTGTCCCCAACCGAGGCAGAGGTGCGCGCCGAGCTCGGCGCCATCGACGACCCGTCGTTGCGCCGGGGCATCGGCGAGCTCGGCATGGTCAGGGCGGTGGCGGTGCGCCGCCGCACCGTGAACGTCGAGCTGGCCGTGCCGGTCGACGACTGGCCCGAGCAGGACGAGCTCAGCCGGGCCGTCGAGGCGGTCCTTGGCTCCCTGGCAGGGGTCGGGTCGGTGTCCGTCGAGCGCAGCGTCATGACCGACGACGAGCGTCGGTCGCTCCATGCCGTGCTGGCGGCGCCCGCCGGCGGCGAGCCGGCGCCGAGCGCCCCGGCCCACAGCCACGGGCCCCGTGGGGGCCCCGGGGGCGCGCCGGGCCCCCTCGGCCACGAGGAGGGCCGGCCCAACCGGTTCATGGTGCCGGGCTCGCGGACCCGGGTCGTCGGCGTGTCCTCGGGCAAGGGCGGGGTGGGCAAGTCCTCGGTGACGGTCAACCTGGCGGTGGCGCTGGCGGCGGCGGGCAACGACGTGGGGTTGCTGGACGCGGACGTCTACGGGTTCTCGGTCCCCAAGATGCTCGGCGTGGCCCGCGACCCCGTGACGATCGACTCGCTGCTCGTGCCGCCCGTGGTCCACGGCGTGCGCTGCCTTTCGATGGGGTTCTTCGTGCCGGACGAGACCCCGGTGATCTGGCGCGGCCCGATGCTCCACAAGGCGCTGGAGCAATTCCTGGTGGACGCCTACTGGGGCGAGCCCGACTTCCTCCTCGTCGACATGCCGCCGGGCACCGGCGACGTGGCGCTGTCGCTCGGTCAGTACCTGCCGCGCACCGAGATCCTGGTCGTCACCACGCCCCAGCCTGCGGCCGAGCGGGTGGCGCAGCGCTCCGCGCATGCCGCGAAGCGGCTCAAGCTGCCGGTCCGGGGCGTGATCGAGAACATGTCGTGGTTCACCGGCGACGACGGGACGCGCTACGAGCTCTTCGGCGCCGGCGGCGGCGAGGCGCTGGCCGAGGGTCTCGGCGTCCCCCTGCTGGGCCGCATCCCCTTTGTCCCGCTGGTGCGTGCGGGGGGCGACGAGGGCGTGCCGGTGCGCGTGGCCGACCCCGGCTCGGAGGCGGCGCTCGCCTTCGACGAGCTCGCGGCGCGTGTGGTCGCGCTGGGCCCCGCGCGCGTCTACCGCTCGGAGCTCCGCGTCCGTTGAGGGGCGCGCGGCGCGGCGTCCGCTACGAGCGCCCGAGCTGCTGGGCCAGGGCGCGCAGCCGGCGCCGTGAGAACACCTCGCCCGCCCACACGCCCTCGGGCTCGCGCGTCTCGACCGCGTAGCGCAGGCACTGCTCGGTGACCGCGCACCGCCGGCACAGGGCGATGCACTGGCCCTGGATGCCGGGATCCGCGGAGAAGAAGTCGAGGGGGCTGCGCCGGCAGGCGGCCATGGCCTGCCACGACATGCGCGCCGGGAGGCCGCCGCTCCACGTGCCAGCCTGCACTCTGGCGTCTCGTTGCATGCCGATCTTCCTTCCCCCGTCCCATTGGCCCCGATGGGCGCTCCCGTCACAGTGTCGGGCGCGTCGCGCCGCCAGCGCAGGGTCGAAAGTCCCCCGGGGGGCGACGAGGGTGCGTCGGGGACCAGCGATCTCGCCGCTCAGCGGTGGTGGAGCTCGTCGATCCCGCGCGGCAGCCGCTCGGGATCCCAGCCGAGCTCGGCGACCGCCAGCCCCATGGCGAAGCGGTCGGTCATGCCCGCCACGTAGGCCACCGCCGCACGGAGCGCGGCGTCGCTGCCGCCCGCCACGCCTCCGGCGTCGCGCACGTCGGGGATCCGGTTGGGCTGGTCCGCGAAGTGGCGGACGAGCGCGCGCAGGACGGCGACCACCGCGGCGCCCTGGTCGATCGACGCGGGGCGCAGGTACACGTGGTCGTAGTTGCAGTGCCGGAACGCGGCGAGCGCCTCGGCCATCGGCTCGCCCATGCCGATGCGCCCGTCGTCCAGCGCGGCCGCGACGACGGCGTCGATGAAGGCCCCGAGCTGGCTCGAGCGGGTCTGGCCGCAGCCGTGCCGCACCACCTCGGGGAGCAGCGCCGGCGTCACGATGCCTGCCGACACGGCGTCCTCCCAGTCGTGGCAGACGTAGGCGATCCGGTCGGCCCAGCTCACCACCTCGCCTTCGGGCGTGGCCGGGGCCGGCCGGGACCACGAGTGGTTCCGGATGCCGTCGAGGGTCTCGGCGCAGAGGTTGAGCGACGCCAGCGACACGTCCGCGCCCCACACGGCGTGGTCGTAGCCCTCGGGGAGGAAGACGCCGAGGGCGTCTTCGCTGGCGTGGCCGCCGGGCCCGTGGCCGCAGTCGTGGCCAAGGGCGATCGCTTCCGTGAGCGCTTCGTTGAGCCGCAGGGCGCGCGCGATGCCGGTGGCCACCTGTGCCACCTCCAGCGCGTGGGTCAGGCGGGTGCGCTGGTGGTCGGCGGGGAAGATGAAGACCTGGGTCTTGCCGGCCAGACGGCGGAACGCCGGGCTGTGCAGGACCCGGTCGCGGTCGCGTTCGAAGCAGGTGCGCTCGGGATCGGGCACCTCGGCGACCGACCGGGACCCTGCGCCCACGGCGCGCGTCGCGCCCGGTGCCATGGCCCCGTCCTGCTGTTCCTCGCGGGCTTCGCGGCCGAGTGGCCCGGCCGGGCGCGGGCTGCCGAGCCCGGCGTGGGAGTCTGCGTGCGCCGTGCGCACCCCGGCGTCCCCGTGCCCGGCCATGGTGGCCGCCCAGCGCCGGCTGCGCTCGCTCTGGTGGGCGGCTGAGCCCGCTTCCATCGCACCTCCCAGCGATCCGTGGCTTCCAGTGTGCCCCATGGCTGTATCGTCGGGTCCCGGCCCGACCCGGGGCCTGCCCCCGATCATCGAAGGAGCAAGCAGGTGGACGTGCGCATCGGGATCGCCAGGAGCGTCAAGGAGCTCGAGGTCGAGATGGGCGACGACGCGGATCGAGACGCGGTCATCGCCGACATCAACGAAGCGCTCTCCAACACCACCGGTGTCCTGTGGCTCACGGACCGCAAGGGACGGCGCGTGGGTGTCCCCGTGGCCGCCGTCGCCTACGTCGAGGTGGGGGCGCCGACGGCCGAGCGCCGCGTCGGCTTCGGCGCGCCCTGACGGGCCACCCGTCGCCGCCGCTGCCATGGTCGGGCTGCTGGAGCGGCGCCTGGTCTTCGTCACGGGCAAGGGCGGCGTCGGCAAGACGACCGTGGCCTGTGCCCTGGCGCTCTACGCCTCGGAGCACGGCCGGCGGACCCTGCTGTGCGAGGTGGACGCCAAGGGCGACGTCGCCGCCTACTTCGAGACGGGCCCGACCTCGTTCGCCGGCCGGGAGCTGCTGCCGGGGCTGTGGGCGATGTCGATGGACACCGAGGCCTCGCTGCGCGAGTACCTGAAGCTGAACCTGCGGGTGCCCGTGGTCGGCCGCATCGGGCCGCTGGCCAAGGCCTTCGACTTCGTGGCAACGGCGGCGCCAGGGGTCCGCGAGATCCTGACGGTCGGCAAGCTCTGCTTCGAGGTCCGCGAGCGCCACTACGACCTGGTGGTGGTGGACGCCTCGGCCACGGGCCACATCGTGGGGCAGCTGGCCGCACCCCAGGCCATCAACGAGCTGGTTCGGGTCGGGCTGATCCGGTCCCAGACCGACTGGATGCTCGACATCCTCTCCGACCCCGCGCAGACCGGCCTCGTCATCGTCACCACGCCCGAGGAGATGCCGGTCAACGAGACGATGGAGCTGGCGGTGCGCGTCCGCGAGGAGACGACCGTGGAGCTCGCCTCGGTCATCGTCAACCGCGTGCTCCCGGAGCTCTTCGGGCGGGGCGAGGAGGAGGTCTTCGAGTCGCTGCGCCGCCCGCAGGTGGTGGCGCGCCTCGCCGCGCTCACCGGCGGCGACCCGGCGCCCGTGCTCGACGCGGCCCGGCTCGCGGTCACACTGCGGCGCACGCGAGCGGAGCACCTCGAACGCCTGCGCGACGGGATCGACCCGTCGGTCCCGATGCTGTATCTCCCGTTCCTCTTCAGCCGGGCCCATGGGTTGCGCACCATCCACCAGGTGGCGCGATCGCTCGGCGAGGAGCTCGGTACGTGAGCCCTGCCCGTCCGCGCCGGCGGGCCACGGACGTGGGATCGCTCGACGGCCTCCTCGCCTCGCGCGAGATCGTGGTGGCGTGCGGCCCCGGCGGGGTGGGCAAGACCACGACGGCGGCCGCGGCCGCGGCCATGGCCGCCGCCCGGCTGGGGGGCAAGGTCCTGGTGCTCACGGTCGACCCCGCGCGCCGGCTGGCGAACGCCCTGGGGTTGGAGGGGATCGGCAACACCGAGCGGCGCGTGCCCACGGCGGCGTTCGAGGCTGCCGGCGTCAAGCCCATGGGGGAGCTGTGGGCGGCCATGCTCGACACCAAGGAGTCCTGGGACAGCCTGATCCGGCACCACGCGCCCGACGCCCGCACCCGCGACGAGATCCTGGCGAACCCGCTGTACCGCAACATCTCCGGCCGCTTCGTCCAGAGCCACGACTACATCGCAATGGAGCGCCTCTTCGAGATCCACGCGGAGGGCACCTACGACCTGATCGTCGTCGACACGCCGCCGACCCGCAACGCGCTCGACTTCCTCGACGCGCCGGAGCGGATGGCCGACTTCTTCTCGAGCCGCCTGCTGCGCTGGCTCATCGTCCCCTACCGCTCGAAGATCGTGAACTTCGCCTCGCGGCCCTTCTACCAGGTGGCGGACCGGATCCTCGGCACGCAGTTCCTCGCCGACATCGCCGAGTTCTTCATCCTCTTCCAGAGCATGTACGACGGCTTCGTGCAGCGGGCCCGTGCGGTGCAGCGGCTGCTCGCGGACCGGCGGACGTCGTTCATCGTGGTGTCGACGCTCGAGATGGTGCCCCTGCGCGAGGCGGAGTTCTTCGCCCAGGCCCTGACCGACCGCCGGCTGCACCTGGGGGCGATCGTCTTGAACAAGGTGCTGCCCGCTTACCTCCGCGCCCCCCAGGCCGCTGTGGTGGCCGAGAAGCTCCGGGACGATGCCGACGAGCTGTCCGGCGCGCTCGCCCCCGAGCTCGGCGCACAGGTCCACCCAGCGCAGGTCCGCCGGGTCCTGGCGGAGATCGCCCAGAGCTATCTCGACTACCGCGTCGTCGCCCAACGCGAGGCCGAGCAGCAGGCCGAGCTCGGCGCGGTGCCCGAGACGCTCGTCAGCGTCCCCAACTTCGACACCGACGTCTACGACCTCGGCGGGCTCCTTCGCCTCGGGGCGCGGTTGTGGGGCGAGCACGACGACTGACGGGGGCGGGTGCGTCCCGCCCGCCTACGATGCGCCCGGAGGACGGACCATGACCGACATCATCGACCCCACCGTGGAGGCCTACGCCACCTCGCACACCTCTGCCCCCACCGCCTACCTGGCCGAGGTCGACGAGCGGACGCGCTCGGAGCTCGGGCCGTTGGCCGGGATGATGGTCGGGGCCATCGAGGGGCGGTTCCTCGAGATGCTCGCCTTCGCCACCGGGGCGCGCCGCGTGCTCGAGATCGGGACGTTCTCGGGGTACTCGGCGCTCTCAATGGCCGCCGGCCTCGGTCCCGGCGGGCGCATCACCTCGTGCGAGCTCGACCCTACCCATGTCGCCCTGTCGCGAGAGCACATCGCCGCCAGCCCCTACGCGTCCTCGATCGAGGTGGTCGAGGGCCCGGCCATCGAGACCATCGGCCGGCTCGACGGGCCCTTCGACCTCGTCTTCATCGACGCGGACAAAGGTGGGTACCCCGCCTACCTCGACGCCGTGCTGCCCAAGCTGGCACCCGGCGGCCTCGTCGCCGTGGACAACACCTTGTGGCACGGCTCGGTGGTCGATGCCACGGACACGAGCGACGACGCGCAGGCCGTGCGCGCCTTCAACGACCGCGTGGTGGGCGATCCGACGCTCGTGTGCGTCCAGCTCACGGTGCGCGACGGCGTCACCCTGATCCGGCGCGCCCGGGACGCCGCCCACTCGTGGGCCCGGTGAGCCCCGGCCGGTGACCTTGCTCGACTACCACCTCCACCTCTGGCCCCACGGGGAGCGCGACCGCCCGCCGACCCTGGAGGTCGTCGCCGACTACTGCGCCAGGGCGCAGGCCGCGGGGGTCACGGAGATCGCCCTCACCGAGCACCTGTTCCGCTTCCGTCAGGCCGACGCGCTGCTGCGGGACTTCTGGGCCGGCGAGCCCGACGCCGCACTGGCGGCGTCGATGACGCAGTACTGGGACGACCACGCCCATGCGGACCTCGACGCCTACGTGGCGTGCGTCCTGGAGGCCAAGGCCGCGGGCCTTCCCGTGGTGCTGGGGCTCGAGGTCGACTACTACCGGGGGCGGATGGACGACGTTGCCGGCCTGCTCGCCGGGTACCCTTTCGACGTCCTGCTGGGGTCGGTGCACTGGACCGGCACGTGGCGCTTCGACGACCTGGGCGACCCGGTGTCCATGGCCCACTGGAACGAGGTCCCGGTCGAGCGCGCCTGGGACGACTACGTCGGGGCCCTCGAGGAGCTCGCCGCCTCGGGGACCTGCGACGTCCTCGCCCATCCCGACCTGATCAAGGTGACCGGCCGTCGCCCCGCGGCGCCGGAGGAGTTCTGGGACCGCATCGCCGAGGCCGCTGCCTCGTCGGGGATGGCCGCCGAGGTGTCCTCGGCGGGGTGGCGCAAGCCGGCGGCCGAGGCCTATCCGGCCCCGCCGCTGCTCACTCGGCTCGCGGCCCGCGGCGTGCCATTCACCACGGCGTCGGACGCCCATCATCTCGACCACGTGGCGGACCGGGCCCAGGACCTGGCCGCCCTCCTCGATAACACCGGCATCGGCTCGCTTCGTGCGTACCGCCGCCGGGTCCCGATGGACGTCCCCCGGCATGTGGAGGCCCGGTCGTGACCACCCCGGCGGAGATCGCGGCACGCCACACCGACCTCGACGGGGCCGGCTTCGCCCACCTCCAGCGCGTCCTCGGAGCGTGGGGGATCCTCGCCGACCTGTCGTTCTCGGACCTGCTCCTCCTCGTGCCGACCGACCAGAAACACGAGGAGTTCGTCGTCCTCGGCCAGATCCGGCCGACGACCGGTGCCACCCTGCTGCGGGTGGACCTCGTGGGCCAGCTGGTGCGGGCCGACGACTGGCCGGCGCTCGGGGAGGCGGTGGAGGGGAACGGGATCGTCACGGGGTCGGGGACGGTGCCGCTGCTCGCCCACTCGCGCTGGGGGCTCGTGGAGGTGGTCGACGCCACCGACACCGGCGAGATGCCGGCGGTGCCCGACACCGCGCAGCTCGAGTACGTGCCCGTCAACGACGGCGGCAGGGTGGTCGCGGTCATCGTGCGGGTCGGGACCCTGGAGGACCGGCGTCGCCGCGCCGGTCGCCTCGAGCGCGTCTACCGCGACATCTACCAGCGCCTGGCGGAGATGGTGGTCGTCGGTGAGTACCCCTACGCCCAAGAGGAGATCTCGGCCGAGGACGCGCCACGCGTCGGCGACGGCCTGATCATGGTCGACGTCGAGGGGCGAGTCGAGTACGCGTCACCGAACGCCATGAGCGCGTTGCACCGGATGGGCGTGAACGAATCGGTCGAGCACCGCTTCTTCGCGGAGCTCGGCATCGAGGAGATGGCCATCGAGCACGCCCTGGTCACGGGCTGCCCCGTGATAGAGGAAGTCGAGCGCCGACCCGACGTGATCGTCCTCCTGCACTGCACGCCGCTGCTGCACCGCCGCCGGGTGACGGGGGCGCTTGTGCTCATGCGCGACGTCACCGACCTGCGCCGGCTGAACCGGCTCCTGCTGTCCAAGGACGCCGCCATCCGCGAGGTCCACCACCGGGTGAAGAACAACCTGCAGACCATCTCGAGCCTGCTGCGGCTCCAGGCGCGACGTCTCGAGCCCGGCCAGGGCCAGGAAGCGCTGCGCGAGGCGGAGCGACGCGTGCGGTCGATCGCGCTCGTGCACGAGATCCTGTCGCGCGAGCCCGGCGACGAGGTTCCCTTCGACGAGATCGTGTCCTCGCTCGTCGTCATGGCGGCGGACTCGGTGGTCTCGGACCACCCGGTCGAGATCCGGGTCACGGGAGACCTCGGGGAGGTGGACGCCGGCGTGGCCACACCGCTGGCGGTGGTGATCGCCGAGGTCCTGCAGAACGCCGTGGAGCACGCCTTTCCCGACGGCTCCGGTGCAGGCGGCCACGTCGAGCTGGTCCTGGCCCACACCGACGAACGTCTCACCGTGCAGGTGCGCGACGACGGCTGCGGCCTGCCCGACGGTTTCGACATCGAGCGGACGAAGAGCCTCGGCCTCTCCATCGTGCGGGACCTGGTGACGAGCCAATTGGACGGGACGATTGCCATGGAGAGCCGTGACGGGACCCTCGTCGCCATCGAGATCCCCCGTCATCCGCTCGAGGGGGAGTAGGCCAGGGCCGGGCGCCTGCAAGGTTTCCGGGCCCTGCGGCGTCTAAGTCGGCGATGGCCACAGGGGGCGCGCTCATGACCGAACCGGAGCCGGGCGGGGGCACCGGCGCAGACAGGACCGGCGCAGACAGGACCGGCGCAGACAGGACCGGCGCAGACAGGACCGGCGCAGACGGGGGAGTGGCGGGCGACGAGGCCCCCGACTCGGCGGCGCCGATCGCCTTCGACCGCTTCTACCTGGAGACCTACGAGGCGATGGTCCGGCTGGCCCGGGCCCTGGTGGGCTCGCCGCACACCGCCGAGGACCTGGTCCAGGACGCCTTCGTGCGGATGCACCGCCACTGGGGCGCGGTGCGCGACCCGGGGTCGTATCTCCACCGCTGCGTGGTCAACGCGTGCCGGTCCCACCACCGCCGCAGCGGCCGGGAGCGCCGGCACCAGGTGCCCGCCGGCGCCGGACCCGTGACGGCGGGATCGGAGCCGGCTGCAGCCCGCGGGCTGTCACTGGTGCGCACCGGGGACGCCGCCGACCAGGCCCGGATGGACGACGCGGACCGGTTGGCCGGTCCCCTGGCGGCGTTGCCCTATCGACAGCGGGCGGCGGTGGTCCTCCGCTTCTACGCCGACCTGCCCGACGCGGCCATCGCCTCCGCGCTCGGGTGCCGCGTCGGGACTGTCGCCTCGCTCGTCCACCGGGCGCTCGAGCGCCTGCGGCAGGAGGTCCGTGATGACGACTGACGATCTCAACGGCAACGACGCCTTCGAGGCGCGTGTGCGTGCAGGCCTGGTGCGCCGGGCCGAGGGCCCGGTGGCGGTGGGCGACCTCGGCGACCTGTCGATGCGCATCGCCAGGTCCGCCCGTCGCCGTCAGCGTCTGCTCGGCGCCGCCGCGGTGGTGGCGCTGTGTGCCGGTGTCACCGGCGGGTACCTGGTCGCCGGGACCCGGGGCGCCGCCACAGCGCCGAGCGCCTCCCCGGCGTCGGCCGAGGTGCGCCCCTCCGCCGGCGTGCCGGCTGGGTCCTCGGCGGCGGCCGGCGGCGGGGGCGCGGCTGCCGGCGCGGCTGCCGGCATGGGTGACGCGGTCGCCCCCTGCGCGGCCCTGGGTGTCGCACCTGCGGTGGGCTCCGCCACGCACGTCTTCACCCGCACGACGGCCGACGGCATCGTGATCCGCGTGTATCGCGTCGCCTCCACCGTGCCCTGCGGCCCGATCCAGGGGACGGTGGTGCCCTCCGGCGGTGTGTCGAGCGGGACCCTGGCCGGGGGCGCGTCGGGTGGCACGGGGTCCAACGGAACGGGATCGAGCACGGGGGGCTCCGGCTCCGGCTCGGTGCCCGTCCCTGTGTGCCCGTTGGGGCCGGTTGCCACCGTCGGGCTCTCCGACGACACAGCTGTCGGTCAGGGCACGTTGGGCGGGGTTGTCTCGGGCACCGGCATCGACACCACGGATCCGGGTGTGCCAACGGCCCAGGCCAGTGGCGCCTTCGGCGTGGACGAGGGCGACCCCGTCTGGTGGGTCGCCGTCCGCGTGGGCCCTGACGTCGCAAGCGTGGGCGTCACGTTCGCCGATGGGTCGACCGACCAGATGGCCCCGGTCGACGGGATCGCCGTGCTCGCCCATCACATCGCGCCCACGACTGCCTCCGGCACACCCGGGCCGGAGGTCGTCCGGGCCACCGTGCGCCTGGTCGGGTCGTCCGGCGCCGTGCTCGGCACGGTGACCCTGCCCGCCCCGACGCCCACTCCGTCACCCACGCCGACGCCGGCCCCTTCGCCCGGGGAAACGTCGACGACGACCACGACCACGACCACGACCACGACCACGACCACGACCGTGGCCCCCGGTGGGACGGTGCCGGAGCCGACCGTCGTGCCCAACGGCAGCGGATCGGCCCAGGGAACACCGGACACGACCCAGGGTCAGAGCGGCCCGCAGACCGCGATCGCCTGCCCCATGATCGGGGGGATCGCGCCCTGACGAGGCGACGGTGTTTCCTCCCGCGCCAATTGCGCCTGGGATTTGCAGGAGTTAGCGATTGCTAGCCAACAGCAAATTCGAATCGCAATTGGCCCGCCAGAGAACTATCGGCGCCCGGCCATGTCCGAGAGGCAAGAGGCGTCAGCTGTCGGCGCCCGCGGAGAAGCGGTACCCGATACCACGCACGGTGTGCAGCCACTTCGGGTTCGCCGGGTCGCTCTCGAGCTTCAGGCGGAGCCGCCGCACGTGCTCGGTGACGGTGGCGGGATCCTGCCACTCCTGCGTGGACCCCCACACGTGCTCGAGCAGCTCCTCGCGGCTGAAGACCTGTTCGGGCGAGCCGGCCAGGAAGGCGAGGAGGTCGAACTCCTTGGGCGTCAGGTCGACCGGGTTGCCGTCGACCTCGACACGGTGCGCGGAGCGGTCGATGACGAGACCCTGGTGCTCGATGCGGGCGGTCGGCGCGGCCGGCTGACCCCGACGGAGCACAGCGCGGATGCGCGCCTCGAGCTCGGGGAGCGAGCAGGGCTTGACCACGTAGTCGTCGGCGCCGAGGTCGAGGACCCGGACGCGCTCGGTCTCCTCGGAGCGACCGGTCAGGACGATGACCGGCAGGGCGCTGTCCCTCCGGAGCCGGGCGAGCACCTCCTCGCCGTCGAGCCCCGGCAGCCCGAGGTCGAGGAGCACCAGGTCGTAGTGGCCCATGCTGGCCTCACGCAGTGTCCCCGGGCCGTCCGCGGCCTCGCCGACCCGATAGCCGACACGCTGGAGGAAGAGCCGGGTCGCGGTGCGGCTCGACTGGTCGTCCTCTGCCACCAGGACAGCGTGCTCGTCTTCGGTCATGGTCAACGCTCCCACCTCCGGGCCGCCCCTCGGAAGCCGACTGATGCCGCCGATGGCCTCGAATCCTGCACGGACGTACGGCCCCCCGATCCGGCGCCCAGCGGGTACCGGATCCTCGTCTCTCCATTGTGGCCCGTGGACGGGCTGCATCGTGCCATGGCCGCGGACCGGCGGGAGCGATCCGTGCCGGGCACGCTCCCAGCGTGCACGAGGGCACCGTAGCCGCTGTTCATGCGCACTCCGCACGCTCGCGGGGTTTCACCAGGTCGTCGACCCAGGGCAGCTCGCCGAGGACCCGGGACACGAAGAGGTCGACCAGCCGGGGCTCGAAGCACTGCCCCCGCTGGGCGAGCAGCTCGCTCACGGCGTCCTCGACCGTCCACGGGCCCTTGTACGGGCGGTGCTGCGTCAGGGCGTCGAACACGTCGCACACCGCCACCACCCGGCCGACGAGGGGGATGTCCGCCCCCCGGAGGCCCAAGGGGTATCCCCGGCCGTCCCAGCGCTCGTGGTGGGTCTGGGCGATCACCTTGGCGACCTGCAGGACCTCGGAACCGGTCTCGCCGATGAGCCGGGCGCCGATCGTCGGGTGCATGCGCACGTGGGCGAATTCGGCGGGAGTCAGCTTCCCCGGCTTGAGGAGGATCGCGTCCGGGACGCCGACCTTGCCGAGGTCGTGGAGGGGGGCGGCCGCGCCGACGAGGCGGACGAGGGTCGGGTCGGCACCCGCGGCGGCGAGCAGGTGGGCCGAGGCGACTCCGACACGGTTGGTGTGCTCCGCCGTTTCGTCGTCGCGGAACTCGTTGACGAGCAGCAGCCGACGGAGCGACTCGAGATGCGAGCGCCCGAGCGCCTCGGTCCGCTCTTGCACCTGGCGGTCCAATGTGCGCCGCTCGTGGTCGAGGCGCAGGTGGAGTTGGCGCGTCTCGAGGGCACGCTGGATGCGCAGCCCGACTTCGGTGGGGTCGAAGGGCTTGGCCAGGAAGTCGGTCGCCCCCGCACCCAGCGCGTCGTGCACTGCCCGCATCGTCGTGTCCGCGGACAAGACGATCACCGGGAGGTACTCGTCCTCGCGTCGCAGCACGTCGATCTCGGCGATGAGCTCGAGGCCGTCGAGCCCGGGCATGTGCAGGTCGACCAGCACGATGTCGGGCCGTTCCTCGCGAAACAGGGTGCGGAACGCCAGGGGGTCCGTGGTGCCGCGCACGTTCATCAGCCCGTTGCGGTAGAGGATCGACTCGACCAGCGCGATGTTGGCCGGCTCGTCGTCGACGACGAGGATCGACGCGCTCGTGAGCGGTCCCTTCTCGAGATTCACGACGGTGCGTTCTCCAACTCGCGATCGACGAGGCGGAGCAACGCCTCCACCCCTACTGGCTTGGTCAAGTACCCATCCACCCCGAGGTCGAGCATGCGACGGATGCGACCCGGGGTCGCGTCCGCGCTCACCACGACAATCTTTGTGTCGGCCAATCGCCCCTCGTCCTTGAGCCGCCGGACGACCTCGTCTCCCTGGAGGTCGGGCAGGTGGAGGTCGAGGAGCACCAGATCGGGGGTGTGCTGGGCCGCCAGCTCGAGGCCCTGACCGGCCGTGGACGCCGTGAGCAGGGCCACCTCGGGTCGCCGGCCCAGCACCTGGGCCACCAGGGTGGCATTGGAGGGGTTGTCCTCGATCTGGAGCACGAGCAGGGCCCCGGGCGACCGGAACGCCTGCGGCATACCGTCGGGTGGAGCCGGCGCGAGCGGGTGCTCCCCGCGACCGGCACCGGTTCTCGCGCTCCGCCCCCGGCGGCGCCAGCCGCCCGCTCCCGTCCCGCGCCGGCGCCCGGGGCCGTCCCCGTGAGCGTCCTGGCCGGTGGTACGCCCGCCGGCGTCGGGCTCGCCGCCGGCTCCCGGCCGTCTGGCGGGCGGTGATCCCACCAGCGCCGGCTCGTGCCGTGTACCGGGGGCGGCGGCGGTCGCCGCTTCCACAGGAGCCGGCGCGCGGCGCAGGGTGATCCAGAAGGTGGCGCCCTGGCCGGGCTCGGACTGCACACCGATCGACCCGCCCATGAGCTCGACGAGGTGCTTCGACAGCGCGAGCCCCACGCCCGTGCCCTCCACCCGGGTGCGCTCCGCGCCGAGTCGGGCGAAGGGCACCCACAGCTCGTCCTGCTTCTCACGCGGGATGCCGGGGCCGGTGTCGGACACCTCGAAGCGGACCACGTCCGCGTCGTCCGCGCGCGTGCGGAAGACCACCGACCCGTCGCTCCCCCCGTACTTGAGGGCATTGGAACCGAGGTTCAAGAGGACCTGTAGGAGACGCTGGCGATCCGCGTGGACCAGCAGGGCCCCGATGTCGGCGGCCGCCACCGTCAGCGTCGCCCCGGCCGCCTCGGCGACCGGGGTCAGCAGCATGCCGACCTCGTCCAACACGTCTCCCACCTCGATGGGCGCGGTGTCGATCGTGAGCCGACCCGCTTCGATCCGGGAGATGTCGAGGACCTCGTTGATGAGCGACAGCAGGTGCCGTCCGGCCTTCTGGATCTGATCGACGCTCGTGACGTGGTCGGGTGACAGGTCGTCGAGCTCCATGAGCTGTGCGAAGCCCAGGATGGCGTTGAGCGGCGTGCGCAGCTCGTGGCTCATACGCGACAGGAACTCGCTCTTCGCCTGACTGGCCCGTTCGGCTGCCGCCGTGGCCTCGCGCAACGATTCCTCGAGGCGGATCCGGTCCGTGATGTCCCGCGAGATCGTGACCGTGCCGGTGACCGTGCCGAATTCGTCTACCACCGGCCGCGCCCTGGTCTCGAACACGCGCAGGGTCCCCTTCCGGGACCGGCTGGAGCTGATCACCGGTCCCATGTCGATCGCCTCGGCGGCGCAGCGCGCCGCGAGCTCGTCGATCAGACGGCGTCCCTCGGCAGAGACCGTCCGACCGTCGTCGGGATCGGCGGTCCCGACGACGGTGGCACCGTCGGTGCCCATGACTTCGGCGAGCGAAGTGCTCGCCAGGATGACGCGGCCCCGGTCGTCTCGCACGGCGATGGTGTCGGGTGACGCATGGAAGATCGATTCGAGCATGTAGCGGCGCTCGTCCGCCGCCCGCTGCGCCACGTGGCGCTCGGACACGTCGACCAGGTAGACGACGGCGCCGACGATGGTGCCGTCAGGCCCGATGTCCGGCGTGCACACGGTGTCGGCGTCGCCCCAGACGGTCGATTCCGGGTCTCGGCGGAAGCGAAGGGTGAGCGAGACGCGATCGCCACGGCGCACGGCGCCGTCGTGCAGCGCGCGGGACAGGCGGTCCCGGTCGTAGGGGTGCAGCCGCTCGCCCATGGCGTCGGGATCGGCGAGCGCACGGGCCGCGGAGATCCCGAGGAGGCGCTCGACGTTGGGGCTGGCGTAGGTGAAGCGCTCCGAGCGGGCGTCGAATCGCAGCGACACGATGGGGCTCGCCGTGAGGATCTCCTCGAGCTGGTCCCGGGTCCGGTCCCGTTCTTCGGCCTGGGCGGCCAGTTGGCTGGTCGCGTGCAGGATGCGCGACGCGATCCGGCCGATCTCGTCGTCGCCGGTGGGCAGGTCGTCGACCGGCCGGCCGGCCTCGATGTCGATGGTGGCCCGCTCGAGGCGGCGCAGGCGCGCGACGACGCCGTCGGTGAAGAGCCGGATGGCGAGCACGGCTCCGGCCACGCCGACGAGCACGGCGATCAGACCGACGATGAGCACCGTTCGGTCGGCCAAGGCCACCGAGGCACGATCGGCGGCGAGCATCTGGTTCTCGATGCCCTGGAGGCGGTCGACGTCCTTGTGCAGGTTCCGGGCCGCGGTGGCCATCCGCTGCACGAGAAGGGCGCCCCCGTCCTGCGGCGATGCACCCGTCGTCGCCGACCCGGTCGCGGCCAGCAGCTGGCGCTGGTCGGCGAGGACGGCCGCGGTCGCCGGCACGATCGAGCCGCCACGGGGCGCGACGGCGGTCTTGTTGGCGGCGTCGGCAAGGGACCACGCTTGTGCCGGTACGGAACGCATCTCGTTGCGGTAGGCGGCCAGCAGCGTGTCGTTGCCGGTCACCAGGTACCCGGTGGCGTCGGTCTGGGCGTCGACGAGCGCGCCGTCGAGGGAGGTGAGCAGTCCAAGGACCTGGCGGGAGCCGGTCGCCTCGGTCTGCGCACGCCGGTCGTCGTGGGTGAACCAGGCGACCGACGCCAGGAGCACGAGGAGCACCGCGATCGGGGCGGCGATGACGACCATCCCCTTGGTCCGGATCGACAGGTCGTCCCAGGAGGATGCGCCCCGTGGTCGTCGATTGGCAGGGCTCATCGCCGCGTCCCTCGCCGGTCTTGCAGTGGGCCGAGACTACCGAACGCGCCCGGGCGCGAGAACGGCCCCGGCGGGAACCGGAGCCGTTGCCATGGGAGTGCCTCCGGCGTCTGCCGGAGGCGGGGTCACGATGCCCGTCGGCGGGCCGCCAACCACGCCTTGCGGAGCTTGCGGCGCTCCTCCTCGGAGGTGCCGCCCCACACGCCCGACTCCTGGTTGGTGGCAAGGGCGAATTCGAGGCAAGGCTCGATGACCTCGCACGAGTGGCACACCCGCTTGGCCGCCTCGATCTGGTCGATGGCCGGCCCGGTCGTGCCCACCGGGAAGAACAGGTCGGGCTCCGTGTGCCGGCAGGCCGCCACCTTGCGCCAGTCGTCCGCGTCCCACTCCACCGAGCGGTTCCACATGAGAGCCACGATTCTCCTCCTCCGAGTACCGTGCGTCGCGCGCCGAGAGAAACTATTTGTGATTCTGATCACATGGCTGGCCACGAAGGTTGGCCGCCGGTGACCATCGGTAGTATGTGAAACTACTCCCAAGCGCTCACCCTTGCAAGCACAAGGCGGGCGGAAACCGCACGGGAAGGCACGAAACGCACCGAAGTTCCGAGGCGACCTCGAGCAACGGGAGGCCGAAATTGGCCAGCGACCCGACCAGCGGCACGCCCCTGATCCTCGCCCACCGCGGTGGGAACGGCCCGTGGCGGGAGAACACCCTGGCGGCCTTCACCGGGGCGATCGCATCGGGTGCCGACGGCGTCGAGCTGGACGTCCGGCTGACGGTCGACGGCGTGCCCGTCGTCCACCACGACCCCGTGGTCGCCTCGTCGACGCCGATCGCCGGGACCGAGGCCGTGTCGCTTCCCGACTGGGTCCCGACCCTGGTCGACGCGCTGGCGTGCTGCAACGGATACGTCGTCAACGTGGAGCTCAAGGTCGATCGGGGCGAGGACGCCCCCGCGCAGTGCGACCGGCTGGCGGAGGCGGTCGTGCCCCTGCTCAGGGACCGGGCGCGGGTCGTGGTGTCCTCCTTCTGGCCCGCCGCCCTGCAGGCGGTAGCGGACACCGGGGCCGAGGTGGCGACCGGGCTGCTCGTCCACCCCGGCCTCGACCCGGCCGGGTTCTTGGACACGGCCGTCGCCCTCGGCTGCCGGGCCCTGCACCCCCATTTCTCCTGGGTCTCGTCGGCGCTGGTCGACCGGGCCCACCAGGGGGGCCTGGTCGTGACGGCCTGGACGGTGAACACCGAGCCCGAGGTGATCGCGGCCCTGGCCAGCGGGGTGGACGGTCTCATCACCGACGATGTGGCCGGCGTGCTCGCCGCGTGCGGGCGTTCGCGGCCCTGATCCTCCCCACAGGCATCGATTGGTCGAGACGCCCGGGTGTCGGGAACAATCTCGACCATGAACGTGGTCGTAATGGTCAAGCAGATCCCCGACCCCGCCGCCCCCCAGGCGTTGGACCCCCAGACCCACAACCTGGTGCGCGAGGGCAAGCTCATCCTGGACGATTCGGACGCCTACGGCGTCGAGATGGGTCTCCAGCTGGCCGAGCAGGCGGGCGGCGGTGACGTCACCCTGGTCTCGATGGCCCCCAACGGGGAGACGTCGGGCCTGCGCACGGCATTGGCGATGGGGGCCGCCAAGGCCATCCTCGTGAGCGACGACGCGCTCGCCGGGTCCGACGCGCTGTCGACAGCCCGGGTGCTGGCCAAGGCCATCGAGCGCGCCCAGCCCGACCTGGTGATCGCTGCCACCGAGTCGACGGACGGCTACACGGGCACGACCCCGGTCCAGGTCGCCGAGTTCCTCGGTCTGCCGTCGGTGACGTTCGCCAAGAAGATCTCGGTCGGCGACGGCAAGGTGCACGTCGAGCGCCAGACCGAAGCCGGCTACGACGAGGTCGAAGCGCCCCTGCCCGCAGTCGTGACCGTCACGGCGGGGGTGGTCGAGCCGCGCTACCCCTCGTTCAAGGGGATCATGGCGGCGAAGTCCAAGCCGGTCGACCAGCTGACGGTGGCCGACCTCGGGATCGATGCCGGGCAGGTCGGCGCCGCCGGCGCTCGCCAGGTCGTCGCCGACGTCAGCGCGGCCGAGGAGCGCAAGGCCGGGGAGGTCGTCGTCGACGAAGGTGACGGGCACGAGCGCATTGTCGCCTTCCTCGAGCAGCTCAAGATCGTCTGACCCCATATCCCAGGAGCAACGCAGAATGTCGATCGACAAGGTTTGGGTCCTCGCCGAGATCGTCGAGGGCGCGCCGATCACCACCACCCTGGAGCTGCTGGCCCAGGCGCGCACGATGGGCGCCGCGGTCGAGGCGGTCGCCTGGGGCCCCGACACCGCCGCGGCCGCGGCCACCTTGGGCGAGCACGGCGCCAGCACCGTCCACGATGTGGGTGACATCGGCGCCGCGCTGCCGGGCGCGCCTGTCGCCGGTGCCATCGCCGAGCTGGTGAAGTCGGGGAACCGCCCCGACGTGCTGCTCGTGCCGACCACCTACGACGGGCGCGACATCGCCGGGCGCCTCTCGGTGAAGCTCGACCTCCCGGTCATCACCAACGTGGTGGGCCTCGACGCCGACGGCGACGACGTGCGCTCGCAGCACGGCCTCTTCGGCGGTTCGCAGGTGGCCACCGCGAAGTTCACCGCCGAGCGGCCCTGGATCTTCGTCATCCGGGCAAAGTCGTTCGCGGCGGAGCCTGCCGGCGGGCCGCCCGCGCAGGTACAGCCGGTGCCTGTTCCCGACCTGGGTGGCACCAACACGGCTCGCGTGCTGGCGCGCCACGTCGAGGAGCGCACGGGCCCCAAGCTCGACGAGGCCGACGTCGTGGTATCCGGCGGGCGTGGGCTCGGCGGGGCGGAGCACTACACGCTGATCGAGCAGCTGGCGAAGCTGCTCAACGGGGCTGCGGGCGCGAGCCGGGCGATCGTCGACGCCGGCTGGGTGCCCTACTCCCACCAGGTGGGCCAGACGGGCAAGACGGTGAAGCCCACCGTCTACATCGCGTGCGGCATCTCGGGCGCCACCCAGCACCTCGTGGGCATGAAGGGCTCCAAGAACATCGTGGCCATCAACAAGGACCAGGACGCGCCGATCTTCTCCGTGGCCGACCTGGGCATCGTGGGCGACGTCCACAAGGTGGTGCCCAAGCTCATCGAGGCCCTGA
>Ga0187780_10001192_pt1 | contig 19604 bp, 26 predicted proteins | sample 1015_Q2_SP10_20__FD_132429 | JGI IMG/M metagenome (GOLD analysis project Ga0187780, IMG submission 132429) | Tropical peat soil microbial communities from peatlands in Department of Meta, Colombia - 1015_Q2_SP10_20_MG | ecosystem: Environmental > Terrestrial > Soil > Wetlands > Peat | place...
GCCGCGTCAGCCTCCGCGACTACCTACCCGACGGCTGACAGCCCCCAGCACCCAGCCACCACCGATCAAAATCACCAGCCGCGCAGCAGCCACCCCCAGACCGCCAGAACACTGCGACCGGCAGCCGACGTCCCGTAAACATGCCTCACGCGGTGGCCAGAGCCGATGTCAGACCCTGCAGGCACAATAAGAAACAGGTCACCGATGCAGTTCTGTCGGTGCGACACCGGCAGTTCTGTCGGTAACCCTGAGTGCGGGCGGGGGGATTCGAACCCCCACGGTGTTGCCACCAACAGGACCTAAACCTGCCGCGTATGCCATTTCGCCACGCCCGCGGGCCGCCGGTCACCGACGCTGCTAGTGATCGGCGCCGGCAACCTGGCCGCTGGTAACGCTACCGCCTAGGCTCCGACCTCGGCTCGCAGCCGGGCGACGTGGCCGGTCGCCTTGACGCCGTACAGGGCCTTCTCGATGTTCCCGTCCGCGTCGATCACGAACGTGGACCTGATCACGCCGGCGGTCGTCTTGCCGTAGAGCTGCTTCTCCCCGTACGCGCCGTACGCCTCGAGCACGGCGTGATCGGGATCGGATAGCAGCGGGAAGGTGAGGCCCTCCTTGTCGCGGAACTTGGCCAGCTTGGACGGCTGATCGGGGGAAATGCCGAGTACCGCGATACCCGCCTGGTTCAGGTCCGCGAGGTTGTCGCGGAAATCGCAGGCTTCCGTGGTGCAGCCGGGAGTCATCGCCGCCGGGTAGAAGTACACGATCACCCGCTGGCCGCGGTATGAGGACAGCGCGACCTGGTGGCCGTCCGCGTCGGGCAGGGTGAAGTCCGGCGCCGGATCGCCCGGTGCGAGCCGTTTGCCCATCATTGAGCCTCCCTCGGTATTACGCGAACTATTGATTGAGACAAAGCACCCCGGTGATGAACGGGGCCAGCGCGCGGAAGGCACGACCGCGATGGCTGATCGCGTCCTTGGCCTCCGGCGTCATTTCGGCCGTGGTCACGTCGAACCCGTCCGGCAAGAAGATCGGGTCATAGCCGAACCCTCCGCTGCCTCGCGGTACTCGCGTCAGCCGGCCCGCCACGGTACCGGTTACCACCCACTCGCGTGGTGCCCGGTCCTCCGGGCCGTCAGGCGGCAGCACCAGCGCCGCGGCGCAGACGAACCGCGCGCCGAGGCGGTCATCCGGCACGTCGGCGACCTGCGCGAGGACCAGGTCCAGGTTGGCCTGGTCGTCGCCGTGGCCGCCGGCCCAGCGCGCGGAAAGCACGCCCGGCATGCCGCCCAGCGCGTCCACGCACAGTCCGGAATCGTCGGCGACGGCGGGCAGGCCGGTGTGGGCCGCGGTCGCGCGCGCCTTCAGCAGCGCGTTCTCCTCGAACGTGGCCCCGGTTTCCGGCACGTCGGGGACGCCGGGAAACGAGTCGAGCCCAGCCAGCCGAACCTGGGCGCCGAGGATCCGGGCCAGCTCGCGTAGCTTGCCGTCATTCCTGGTGGCCAGGATCAGCAGGTTAGCGCCCACGGCGGGTCCGGGATCAGGCCAGGGCCTCGCGCTGCAGCCTGGTCAGCTCACCGCAGCCGGCCACGGCGAGATCGAGCAACTGCCCGAGCAGCTCGCGGCTGAACGGCTCACGCTCGGCGGTGCCCTGGATTTCCACGAAGTCACCGCTGGCCGTGCACACCACGTTCATGTCCGTGTCCGCCGCGACGTCTTCGTCGTAACACAGGTCGAGCCTCGGCTCGCCGTCGACGACGCCGACGCTCACCGCGGCCACCGACGTGAGCAGCGGATCGCCCCTGGTCCTCTTCCGGTTAGTCAGCCAGGCCACAGCATCGGCCAGCGCGACGTATCCGCCGGTCACCGCGGCGGTGCGAGTGCCGCCGTCGGCCTGCAGCACGTCACAGTCGATGACGATGGTGTTCTCGCCGAGGGCCTTGTAGTCCACGCAGGCCCGCAGCGAGCGCCCGACGAGCCGGGATATCTCCTGCGTGCGGCCGCCGAGGCGACCCTTGACCGATTCGCGGTCGCCGCGGGTGTTCGTCGCCCGCGGCAGCATCGCGTACTCGGCGGTCACCCAGCCGAGCCCGCTGCCGCGCCGCCACCGCGGTACCTCCTCGGCGACGCTGGCGGCGCACAGCACCCTGGTGCGGCCGAATTCCACCAGCACCGACCCCTCGGCGTGGTCGAGCCAGCCCCGGGTCAGTTTCACCGGCCTTAGTTCAGTGACGGATCGCCCGTCGGGTCGAGACATGACGCACAGCCTATCGGGCACCCCCGGGCCCGAGTACCAGACCGGAGACCGCCAGCGACAGCGGGCCGCTGTAGGCCCCGGCCGCCTCCGGCAGCGACCGCTCCCGGTCGTTCCACGGCACCAGGTGGGTGAGCATGAGCTGCCCGACGCCGGCCCGGGTCGCGTGCTCGCCCGCCTGCCTGGCGGTGAGGTGCAGGTCCGGCGGGTTGCCCGGTTTGTCGAGCAGCGACGCCTCGCACAGGAACAGATCCGCGCCCTCGGCGAGCCGGACCAGCGCGTCGGACTCGCCCGTGTCGGCCGAGTAAGCGAACCGCCAGCCGCCGTGTTCGACGCGGAACCCGAACGTCTCGACCGGGTGGTTCATGTGCTCGGTGGCGAGGCGGAACGGGCCTATCTCCAGCGGCCCGGCGGCGAGATCACGGAAATCGAATCGTGCCTGGCAGGAGCCGGGCTCCACGTCTCCGGCCCCTTGCACCACCGATGCCACCCGCTCGGCGGTCCCCCGCGGGCCGTAGACCGGGATCGGCGGCCTGGGCCCGCCCGGCGCGTACTGCCGTGCCACCCAGTAGGCACTCAGGTCAACGCAATGGTCGGCGTGCAGGTGGCTCAGGCAGATCGCGTCGATGCTGTACAGCTCCGCATGTCGCTGCAGTACCCCGAGTGCGCCGTTGCCCAGGTCGATGACCAAGCGGAACCCCTCGGCCTCCAGCAGGTAGCAAGACGCGGGGCTGTCTGGTCCGGGAAAGCTGCCAGCGCAGCCGATTACTGTCACGCGCATGGGGCCATTATGGAGGAGTGTAATTCAGGACCGGTCAGCGAGCACGGGCCAGCTGAGCCCGTGCTCGCGGCCGGTGCACGTAAGGTACGGCGAGGACCAAAGCAGGAATCTGAATAACACGACCTATGGATGAGGCACCGCCTCAGGCCCAGAGCTGGCCTTCCAGCCGAGACTCGGCTTCGGTCAGGGTGCCGTCGTAGGCACCGGTGGACAGGTACTTCCAGCCGCCATCGGCGATCAGGACCACGATGTCGGCGGGCTCGCCCTCGGCGACCGCCTTGGCCGCCATGGCCAGGCCGGCGTGCAGGGCGCAGCCCGCGGAGATGCCGGCGAAGATGCCCTCGGTCGCGACCAGTTCCCTGGTGCGGCGCAGGGCGTCGGCGGAGGACACCGAGAACCTGGTCGTCAGCACCGTCTGGTCGTACAGCTCGGGGACGAAGCCCTCGTCCACGTTGCGCAGCCCGTATACCAGCTCGCCGTACCGCGGCTCGGCCGCGACGATCTTGGTGCCGGGCTTGTTCTCGCGCAGGTAGCGGCCCACGCCCATGAGCGTGCCGGTGGTGCCCAGGCCGGCCACGAAGTGGGTGATCTCCGGCAGGTCCGTGAGTATCTCCGGCCCGGTCGTCTCGTAGTGCGCGCGGGCATTCGCCTCGTTGCCGTACTGGTAGAGCATCACCCAGTCGGGATGCTCGGACGCGATCCGCTTGGCCACGCGGACGGCCTCGTTCGAGCCGCCCGCCGCCGGGGACTCGATGATCTCGGCCCCGTACATCCGCAGCAGCTGGCGGCGTTCTTCGCTGGTGTTCTCCGGCATGACCACGATCAGCTGGTAGCCGCGCAGCCTGGCCACCATGGCCAGGGAGATGCCGGTGTTACCGCTGGTGGGCTCGATGATGGTCTTCCCTGGCGAGAGCAGCTCGTCCTTCTCCGCCTGGTCGACCATGTAGAACGCCGCGCGGTCCTTGACCGAACCGGTCGGGTTCCTGTCCTCCAGCTTGGCCCACAGCCGGACTTCGGGAGACGGCGACAGACGGGGCAGGCCGACCAGCGGGGTATGCCCGAGGGCGTCAAGGAGGTTCTCGTAGCGCAAACCGATGTCCGTTCGGGATAAAAGAAAAGACCTCAGCCGTCCGCGGCGGCCAGGTCCCCTCCGGCCACCGCGGGCAGGACCGTGACGGTGTCACCGTCCTGGACCGGGGTGTCCAGGCCGGCCAGGAAGCGGACGTCCTCGTCGTTCAGGTACACGTTGACGAAACGCCGCAGGCCACCGTCGTCCACCAGGCGCTCGCGCAGGCCGCCGTGCTTGCGGTCAAGGTCGGTGAACAGCTCGCCGAGCGTGGCGCCGGTCCCCTCGACCTGCTTGGCGCCGTCGGTGTAGGTGCGCAGGATCGTCGGGATGCGAACCTCAATGGCCATGAACAATGCTCCTATAGGTGTCTGTTACGCCTTCGTTGCCAACCCGGACCGGACCGGGATCATTCCACTACGGCGACGGGCTCTTCGGTGACTTCGCCGTCGACGATCCGGTACGAGCGGAATTCGGCTTGCTCGGCGTCCCTGGTCGAGACCAGCACGTAGTGCGCCCCGGGTTCGGCGGCGAGCGCGATGTCGGTGCGCGACGGGTACGCCTCGGTCGCGGTGTGCGAATGGTAGATGACCACGGGTTCCTCGTCCCGCTCGTCCATCTCCCGCCACACCCGGAACTGCTCGGCGGAGTCGAAGCGGTAGAAGGTCGGCGAGCGCTCGGCGTTCAGCATCGCGATGAAGCGCTCCGGGCGGTCGCTGCCGGCCGGGCCGGCCAGCACGCCGCACGCCTCGTCCGGGTGGTCGGCCCGGGCGTGGGCCACGATCTTGTCATACAACTCGCGCGAGATGGTCAGCATGATGACCGAGACTATGGGCTAGCGGCCGGTACGGCGAGTAGCTCGGAGCCAAGCTCCGATCGTGCGGCCCGCGAGGGGCCCTCGGCCCCTCCGGCCGCGCGAAACTACGGCGGGAACCGCAGCGGGGCGCGAAGCGCAGCGGGGGGTTCCGGGGGGTCGTCCCCCCGGGCTACAAGGCCTGCACCAGCGATTCCTGCACGGCGCCGAGCCAGGCGTAGACCTCGAACGCGGTCCAGCGCGGGTCGGCCGCGTCCAGCCGCGCCCACTGCTGCTCGAAGTCCTCGGTGACGTCCAGGCGGACTCCGAGCGCGAGGCGGACGTCGTTCAGGGCCTTGAGCCACGCCTCAGCCTGCTCGTGCGTGAGCTGGATGCGGCCGCCCGCGTCGGGCAGCGTGTCCAGCATCTCCTGGGCAGCCTGCTGCTTGGCGCTGCGCAAGGCGGGCTCGGTGTACTTGCGGAACTCCCCGGCCGCCTCCGGGTCGTCGCGGTACCCGTCGGGCAGCAGCCTGGCGAGCACGGGATCCTCCGGGGTCTGCGGGGTCTGCCCGGGCTGGCCGGCGCCCGGGTCGTTCAGCAGCGCCTCGAGGCGGGCGATATCCGCCCAGTCCGCCGTGGGGGCCGCTTCCCGCGGGCCGCCGGGGTCGTCGGGGTCGTCCGCGGCGATCAGCGTCATGACCTGGCCGACGAGGCTGCGCAGCAGGGACGCCTCGTTGGCGGCGAACCGGGCCCGCACGCCGCCGCCCCGAGTGGACCGGAATGGTTCCATGAGTGAGGACCGGCCGCGAGGTCTGCTAGTTGTCCTGCTTCACCGTCGCCCACAGGCCGTAGCCGTGCAGCACCTCGACGTTGTGCTCCATCGCCTCTCTGGCTCCGGCAGCGACCACCGCCTTGCCCTTGTGGTGCACGTCGAGCATCAGCCGGGTGGCCTTCTTCTTCGGGTAGCCGAAGACATGCTGGAACACGTACGTCACGTAGGACATCAGGTTGACCGGGTCGTTCCACACGATGGTGACCCAAGGCTTATCCGATACCGGATTATCCGCGGATCGCGGAAGATCCACCTCAGCGGGCGCCACGCTCACAACTACCCACCTCCTACTTTCGTAGTCTTCCACCTGTGACGAATTCGGTGAACCACCAGCCCCCGCCCGCCGGCCGAACCGCCCCGACGGGGACCGCCCCGCTCGGAACGGCCCTGCTGACCGACCACTACGAGCTCACCATGCTGCAGGCCTCGCTGCGCAGCGGCGCGGCCTACCGCAGAGCCATCTTCGAGGTATTCGCCAGGCACCTGCCGCACGGCCGCCGCTACGGCGTCGTGGCAGGCGCCGGGCGGCTGCTCGACGCCATCGAACAGTACCGCTTCGGCCCGGCCGACCTGGAGTTCCTCGGCGGCGCGGGCATCGTGGACCCGCCGACGCTGGCTTTCCTCGAATCCTACCGTTTCAGCGGAAACATCTGGGGTTACCCGGAGGGTGACTGTTACTTCCCCGGCTCGCCGATCCTGGTCGTGGAGGGCACCTTCGCCGAGGCGGTGCTGCTCGAGACCGTCACGCTGTCCATCCTCAACTACGACTGCGCGATCGCCTCCGCCGCGTCCCGGATGGTGGCCGCGGCCGGCGACCGACCGCTGATCGAGATGGGCTCGCGGCGCACCCACGAGCAGGCCGCGGTCGCCAGCGCGCGGGCCGCCTATATCGCGGGCTTCGCGTCCACGTCGAACCTGCGCGCGCGGTACGAGTACGGCATCCCGAGCGCGGGCACCAGCGCGCACGCGTTCACCCTGGTCCATGACAGCGAGCGGCACGCCTTCGAGACCCAGCTCTCCTCGCTCGGCAAGAAGACGACACTGCTCGTGGACACCTACGACGTGGCCCGGGCGGTGCGGACCGCCGTCGCGGTGGCGGGCCGGGACCTCGGCGCAATCCGGATCGACAGCGGTGACCTGCCGGTGCTCGCCCGGCAGGTGCGCGCGCTGCTCGACGAACTCGGCGCGGTGAATACGCGGATCATCCTCACCGGCGACCTCGACGAGTACTCCATCGCCGCGCTCGGCGCGGTTCCGGTGGACGGCTACGGGGTCGGTACGTCGCTGGTCACCGGGTCGGGCGCGCCGACGGCGGCGCTGGTGTACAAGCTGGTGGCCAGGGCGTCCGACGATGGCCGGGACAGCGCGCTGGAGCCGGTGGCCAAGCGGTCGGTGGGCAAGCCGGGCCGCGGCGGGCGCAAGTGGGCGGTGCGGCACCGTGACGAGGACGGCACCGCGCTGAGCGAACGGATCAGCCTGTCCCCCCCGGATCCCGGGCCACGGGACCGGGAGCTGCTGGTGCCGCTGGTGGTCGCGGGCGAGGTCGTGGGGCGCGAGGGGGCCGAGGCGGCGCGGGTGCGGCACCGCGAGGCGCTGGCGGAGCTGCCGCCGTACGCGCTGCAGCTGTCCCGCGGCTACCCCGCCATTCCCACCATCTTCGAGCCTGATGGCGACGAGTCCTGATCGTTATCAAATCAGGCTGGCGCGGACTTCTCCGGGCCTGTGGGTGCACCAGGTCCGGCCGCAGGGCGGCGACCCCTCCTCCGGCTCCTACTGCTACCGGTCGTAAACGGTTCGCCGGGCCGGGCGCGGCCCGGCTAGCCTGCTCGCATGGCTGTCGACTTCGGGGAATTCGCTGCCGTGCTCCGGGAACTGGGCGTGGCAGGCGGGGTAAGGGAGCTGCCGGAGCCCGCGCCGACGGCCGCGACCGCGGCGGCTCAGCTCGGCTGCGAGCTGGGCGCGATCGCGAACAGCCTGGTCTTCAGCGCGGACGGGGCGCCGCTGCTCGTCATGACCAGCGGCGCCCACCGGGTGGACACGGCCAAGGTGGCGGCCCTCGTCGACGTCTCGGCGGTGCGGCGGGCGGATGCCGGGTCGGTCCGGACCTGGACCGGCCAGGCCATCGGCGGCGTCGCCCCGGTCGGTCACCCCGCGCCCATCCGGACCCTGGTCGATACCTGGCTGGAGAAGTACGACGTGGTGTGGGCGGCGGCCGGCCACCCGCACACCGTGTTCCCGACCTCGTTCGCCGAACTCATCCGGATCACTAACGGCGCTCCCGCCGACGTCGGCGAGTAGCACCCGGCGGGATCGGCGGGTGCGGGTGGTTCACGCGGGCTTGCGCCAGAGGAGCGAGTAGCGCCAGAGCAGGTGGCGGCGATAGCGCACGCCGGGCAGCAACCGGTGGGCGGCGGCCCGGACCTCGCCCCAGGTCATATCCGGGTCCTTGACGGGCGCTCCTGAACCGGCCTGGCGGTAGATGGCACGGTAGAACCAGTCCACGGGCAGGCCTGGCGCGCCCGCGAGGTAGTCGCCGACGGACGCGTTCGACGCGAGGCCGATGACCGCGAGCCGGCCGCCCGGTCGTAGCGCCCTGGCCATGGCCGCCAGGGCGTCGGCGAAGTTCATGTGATGCAGCGAGGTGTTCGCGCAGACGAAGTCGAAGCTGGCCGCTTCGAGCGGATAAGCCAGGAAATCGGCCTCGATGAACCTGGTACGGCCCGGCGCCGCCCGCGCCCGGGCCAGGGCGATCATCCGGCCGTCGCGGTCGATCCCGGTGACCTCGGCGCAGCGTCCGGCGAGCCTGCAGGCGAGCATCCCGTCCCCGCAGCCGACGTCCAGTGCCGGACCGCAGTCAGCCGGGACCGCACCGAGAATGACCGGCTGGTAATGGACATTGTGATTCCAGTACACGTTGTGATTCCAGTACTCGACCCGAGCCACCGCGCCTCCCGGCTCCGGAGGATACCGTTGGCTCCATGCGTGCGCTGATCATCGTCGACGTGCAGAACGACTTCTGCGAGGGCGGCTCGCTCGCCGTGGCCGGCGGCACCGCCGTGGCCCGTGCGGTCAGCGGGTACCTCGCGGACGACCCCCGCTATGCGCACATCGTGGCGACCAACGACTACCATGTCGATCCGGGCGGCCACTTCTCCGACCGTCCGGACTACAGGACCTCGTGGCCACCGCACTGCGTGGTCGGGACGCGAGGCGCCAGATTCCATCCCGACCTGGATATCACGCGCGTGGAAGCGGTCTTCCGCAAGGGCACCCACGCCGCGGCCTACAGCGGGTTCGAGGGCGCCGATAAGGACGGGACGCCGCTGGCCGAATGGCTGCGGGAGCACGGCGTCGATGAGGTCGACCTGGTGGGCATCGCCACTGACTACTGCGTCCGCGCCACCGCCGCCGACGCGGCTGGCGCAGGCTTCGCCGCCCGCGTCCTGCTCGACCTGACCGCGGGCGTCACGCCGGAATCCACCGAGCAAGCCATGGAGGAGTTGACTGAGGCCGGGGTGGAACTGACCGGCACGCCTCTCCTGCGTCATGAGGTTCCCGGACTAGGCGGACCTTGAACGTGGCCGGCGCGGAACCGAGGGCGGCGTCAGTCGTCGTCGCCTTCGCCCGCAGGCAGCTGCTCGTAGATCTCCTTGCAGGTGGGGCAGACCGGGTAGCGGTTGGGGTCCCGGCTCGGCACCCATACCTTGCCGCAGAGCGCGGTGACCGGCGTTCCCGTCACCATGCTGTCGACGATCTTGCTCTTGTCGACGTAGTGCGCGAACCGCTCGTGGTCGCCGTCACCGTGTGACAGATCAGGCCGGACATCCTCCTGGACGCGCGTGCGCTGATCGGGAAGAGCCTCAGTACCACTCACCTTCGCGAGTCTACGTGGTCCGGGGCCCGCGGGCGTTATTCAGACCGGTCACCGAGCACCGGCCAGCTGAGCCCGGGCGAGACGCCGGTATACCCAAGGTCGTCGAGGGACCACGGCACGGATAGCAAGACACGAGCTCTGCCAGGAAGGCACCGCGTCCTGCGACGTTAGTTCAGCCCCGGGTCATCGGGATACGTCGCGACGTAGGCCAGTTCGCCGCCCTGGCGGCGCAGGACGGCGGGCCAGAGGCGATCGGGCTCGGCGCAGAACGCGTCGTCCGGCTCGGCCGGAACGACGTACCACGCCCCTTCCTCGATCTCCGCCTTGAGCTGCCCGGCGCTCCAGCCCGCGTAGCCCGCGTACACCCGCAGCGAGGCCACCGCGGGGGCGATCAGCCCGGGCGGGGCATCGAGGTCGACGAGACCGAGCCTGGACATGGCCGGAGTACCGTCCAGCGGATGCCACCCGACTGGCTCGTCGGTCCCCGGCACCAGCGCGAGCGCGAGGGCGCTGTTCGGCGCGACCGGGCCGCCGCTGAACACGACTGACGGGCTGGTGGCCAGGTCGGTCCACGGCTCGAGGACCTGACCGACCGGGACCTTCGTCGGCCGGTTCAGCACCACGCCGAGGGTGCCCTGCTCAGACTCGTGCTCGACGACAAGGACGACGGTGCGGCGGAAATTGGGATCTCCCAGCATCGGGGTCGCGACGAGCAGGCGACCCGTCAGGGCTTCCGATGCTATGTCGTCCATGTCTCTATCATCGGTCAGGATCGGCGGTGGCAGCATCCCTGACCGCGGCCGCGACCGAGGATGCCACGTCGGGATGGAAAACCGACGGGACGATGTAGTGCGGCCCGATCTCCTCGGGAGATACCACGTCCGCGAGCGCCTGCGCGGCGGCGATCAGCATGTCGTCGGTGATGACGCGGCTCTGCGCGTCGAGCAGCCCGCGGAACACGCCAGGAAAGGCAAGTACGTTGTTGATCTGGTTCGGGTAGTCGCTGCGACCGGTCGCCACCACCATGGCGTGCTCCATGGCGGCATCGGGATCCACTTCAGGCTCGGGGTTGGCGAGCGCGAATACGATCGCTCGGCTGGCCATGGCCGCGATGTCCCGGGCCGCCAGAATCCCCGGCGCGGACAGGCCGATGAACACGTCGGCGCCGCGCAGCGTTCCGGCCAGGTCACCCGCGTACCCGCCGGCGTTGGTGTGCTCGGCTACCCAGCGCAGGCTCGGGTCCAGGCCGGGCCGGTCCAGGCGCACCGCCCCTTGGTCGTCGCTGACCACCACGTTGGTGGCCCCGGCGCCCAGCAGCAGCCTGAGCACGGCGGTGCCCGCCGCGCCTGCGCCCGCCATGGCGATGCGTACGTCGGGGAGCTTCTTGCCCACCACGCGCAGCGCATTGGTCAGCGCGGCCATCACCACGATCGCGGTCCCGTGCTGGTCATCGTGGAACACCGGGATGCCCAGCAGGGCGCGCAGCCTGCGCTCCACCTCGAAGCAGCGCGGCGCGCTGATGTCCTCCAGGTTGATCCCGCCGAACCCGGGCGCGATGAGCTGCACCGCTCGGACGATCTCGTCGGTGTTCTGGCTGTCGAGGCAGATCGGCCAGGCATCGATGCCGGCGAACTGCTTGAACAGGGCGCACTTGCCCTCCATGACGGGCAGGGCGGCGTAGGGCCCGATGCTGCCCAGGCCGAGCACGGCCGAACCGTCGGTCACCACCGCGACGGAGTTCCGCTTGATGGTCAGTCGGCGCGCGTCTTCGGGGTTTTCCGCGATGGCCAGCGCGACCCGACCGACGCCGGGGGTGTACGCCATGGACAGGTCGTCCCTGGTACGCAGCGGCACCTTGGAGCGCATCTCGATCTTGCCGCCGAGATGCAGCAAGAACGTGCGGTCGCTGACCTCGTGCACGGTCACGCCGGCGATGCCGGCCAGCGCGGACACGATGGCCTCCGCGTGCGCGGTATCCCGGGCGGCGCAGGTGACGTCGATCCGCAGCCGGTCCATGCCTCCGGGGGTCACGTCCAGCGCCGTCACCGAACCGCCATGCTGCTCCACCGCCCGGGTGATCTCGCTGACCGCGCGCCCGCGGGACGCGACCTCGAGCCGCACCGTGATCGAATAGGAGACACTCGGCGCCATGGTCACGTCGGATTCCGCCTTTCCGGTGGACTCCAGCGTACGGCGCACACCGCGTACGCTGAGAAGGTGAGCACGGAATCGATAGTCGGCGCGGCGCCGGCCGAGGCGGGCGGCCCGGGCTGGGCGCTCGCCCCCGGCGCGCCGGAAACGGACGACCCCGTGATCGACGTCAGCAGGCTGCGCGTCGCGCTGGCGCGGCTGTCCCGGCGGCTGCGCCGTCACGAGCTGGCCGGCCTGACGCCGACGCAGCTTTCGGCGCTCGCGACCATCGGGAAGACCGGGCCGATGCGCCTGGGTGACCTGGCGGCCGCCGAGGGAATCGCGCCGTCCACCCTCACCCGGCTAGTGACCGCGCTGGAAGAGAGCGGGTACGTGCGCAGGACCGCTGACCCGAGCGACGCGCGGGCGAGCACCCTGGCCATCACCCCGCACGGGCAGGATACGCTCGAACGCATCCGTACCGAGAGCACGCTGATGCTGACCGCGAGCCTGAAGCTGCTCACGCCCGCGCAGCGCTCGGCACTGGCCGCGGCTCTACCGGTCCTGGAGCAGCTCGCCGAGACTCCAGGATCCCAGGGGCCCGGCCCGGGGGAAACCCGGGGCCGGTTACTCCAGCGACGCCAGGCGCCGGGCTAGCTCGTCCCGTTCGCGGGTGACCTCGGCGAGCTGCCGTTCGAGCTCGATGATGCGGCGGATGGCCTGCAGCGTGATGCCCTGGTCGGCCATGGAGACGACCTGCTGGATGACACGGATCTCGTAGCGCGTGTAGCGACGCTGGCCGCCCTCCGACCGGCGCGGTGAGACGACCTGCAGCTGGTCCACGCGCCGCAGGAACGCCTGCTTGACGGCGAGCATCTCCGCGACCTGCCCGACCGTGTACAGCGGCCTGTTCTCGTCTTCTAGTGGTGATGGTGCCATGGCGTTCCCTCCCTCATCGGTGGTGGGCAGTGCGGGCCTGCCGGGTCGGCGGGTCCTGCCCAGATGGTAAGCGGCCGGCGGGACGCATCCGCGCCCGCCGGCCGCTCGTCATTATCAGTGAGCTCGGCTGACTGGGGGTCAGGCAGCGAGCTCCTTCTGGTCGTCGCCCTGACGGACTTCGATCTTGCGCGGCTTCGCCTGCTCGAGAACCGGGATCCGGACCTCAAGGACGCCGTTGTTGTAGGCGGCCTCGATGGCGTCGGCGTTCAGGTTCTTGGACAGGTACAGGCGACGCGTGAACGTGCCCATCGTGCGCTCGCGCACGAAGAACTTGCCGTTCTCGGTCTTCTCCTCCTGCCGGTTGACGCTGACCGACAGGACACCGTTGTTGACGGTGACGTCGATCGAGTCAGGGTCGATGCCGGGGACGTCGAACCGGAGCAGCACGTCGCCGTCGCGGCGAACGCCGTCCAGCGGCATGACGGTGGACTGGCCGAACGCGCGCCGAGTCAGGCGCTGAAAGTCCCGAGCGAACGGGTCAACAGTTGTCAAGTACATCCTTGCCTCACCTCCGAAGGTTTTCTAGAGGACGATGCGGGGACCCCGTCTTCATCCTCCAGTAGCAAGGAACTTACAATTTTCCTTGAATATTCCCTCGTCTTTAATTGCGAGCTATCAGGCCGGGCAGCTCTTCAGAAGAGCAGGGCGGACAGGGCGGACCGGGCCTTGGCCACGCGCGGATCGCGGGGCGGGAGGATCTCGAACAGTCCGACCAGGTGCGCGCGCGCCTGCTCGCGGTCCGGACCGGACGTGCGCCGGATGACGCCGAGCAGCCGGTCGAACGCGTCCTCGACCCGCCCGGCGGCCAGGTCGATGTCGGCCACGCGGATCTGCGCCTCGACATCACCCGGGCGCTCGGCCGCGTCCCGCCGGGACCGGGCCTGATCGTACGAGCTGACCCGGCGGATCAAGTTGACCTGGGCCAGCCCGGTGGCGGCGACCGGATCGCCTGGCGACGTCGCCAGCTGCTGTTCGAAGGCCTTCGCCGCGCCGTCCAGGTCACCGCGTTCCATGGCCGCGCGGGCCTCGGCGTAGGCGGGCGGGAGCTGGCCGCCGCCGTCGTCGTACCCGCCGGCCTCCGGGAAGGTCCGGCCCGGGCCGGCGCCGGGCGCACCGAGAGGGCCCTCTCGGGAGGCTGCCCGCGCCTCATGGTCCGCCTCGTCATCGGCCCCATCGGCGGAGCCGCCGGACGAGGGCAGGCCCAGCTTCTCCGCGGCCTCCAGGACCTGGCCGATCCAGTGGCGGACCTGGCCCTCCGGCATCGCGCCCAGGAATCCGTCCACCAGCTGACCGGCGATGACCGCCACCACCATGGGGATGCTCTGCACCTGCAAGGCCGCGCTGAGCTGAGGGTTCGCGTCGACGTCCACCTTGGCCAGAATCCACTGACCGTCCGCCTCGGCGGCGAGCTTCTCGAGCACCGGGCTGAGCTGCTTGCACGGCCCGCACCATTCGGCCCACAGATCGACGATGACGGGCGTGGTCCGGGAACGCTCGACGACGTCGGTGTTAAAGGTCTGCTCGGTGACCTCGATGACGGCCCCGCTCGACGCAGCGGACCCGCCGGACTGGGCCGTCTGCTGCCTGCGTTGCGCGGCGGCCTGCCGGGCACTCAGATCGACGGCACCATAGAGCGAAAAATCCCGCGGCTGCATGACTCCATCCTGCCGCATGCCCGGGACCCGCTGATCCATGCCTCCCCGCCCGCGGACCGGGCGAGCCCTGCCGCTGACCGTGACCGCCTGAACGGCTACGGCTGGGCCGCGCCCGCGAAAACCGGGCTGGAGAAGACGTCCGGCGGCTCGATCCGCATGAGATCGTCCCGGTTACAGCGACGGTCCGGATCGCCCGCGAGGCGGTGCGCGTGGCGGAGCCTGGTCCGCTCGAGTTCGTTGCGGACACTGCGGGCGTAGGCGAACCGGGGCTGCTCCATCCGGCGCGTGAGGTACTCGCGGAACGCCGTCTCGGCTTCGTCGGAGAAGTAATACTGGGCCTGCCCCAGCATCACCCGGCTGATGGCCATGAGCTCGTCCAGCCCGTAGGCGGCGAAGTCCAGGTGGTGAGCGATCCGGGAGCTCATCCCCGGGTTGGACGTGAAGAACTCGTCCATGCGGTCCTGGTAGCCCGCGAGGATGACCACCAGCTTCTCGCGGTCGTTCTCCATCACCTGCAGCAGGATGTCGATCGCTTCCTGGCCGTAGTCCTTCGAGTCATTGGCCCGGTAGAGGTAATACGCCTCGTCGATGAACAGCACCCCGCCCATCGCCCGGTCGAGGACCTGCTTGGTCCTCGGCGCGGTCTGGCCGATGAACTCGCCGACCAGGTCGTCCCGCATGGCGTGCACCAGCTGCCCGGTCTCCAGGTAGCCCAGCCGGTACAGCAGGTCCGCCATGCGCAGCGCCACGGTCGTCTTCCCGGTGCCGGGGGGGCCAGTGAAGCACATGTGCAGGTTCGGCCGCGGCGCGTCCAGGCCGAACCGGTGCCGCACCCGGTCAACCATGAGGAGCGCCGCGATCTCCTCCACCTTCTGCTTCACCGGCAAGAGGCCGACCAGGTCACGATCGAGGGCCGCGAAGACCTCGTCGACGCCCGCCGCCTCGCGCTCGGCGGCGAGGGTGACCTTGGCGTTCGGGCTCAGCAGCTCGCCCTGATGAGCCCGGGCGGCCCGGCCCGGGAACCGCCGGGGGCGGGACGTCCCGCCGGAACCGCCATCGGGGCGCCGGGCGGTGCGCGCGGGCGGGGCCGGCGGGCGTGCTCCCGCGCGCGGGCGGCCCGGCGGAGCCGGCCCGCGGCTGGTGCGCCGGAAGGTCCAGAGCTGGGCCCCGGCCATCAGCCATACCCAGGCGAGCACGAACACCGTGACACTGAACGCAACGGGAAAGGCATACCAGGAAGTCACCAGGACAGCGATGGTGGCCAGCAACAGGACCAGGCCCCTGCGCCCGTTACTCCACCTGCCCCGCATGACCCAAAAGCGTAACCAGTCGGCGGCGGCCAGGGCCAATCCCGGACGGCTAGCCGGGTAACCTGGGCGCATCTGGGCCTGGAGCGGACTCCTCTGGTGGATCGGCGAAACCGTGCGCGTAGGCATAGCGCATGGCCTGCGGGCGGTCCCGTGAGCCGGTCTTGGCGAAGATATGGTTGACGTGCGTCTTGACCGTCGCCTCGCTGACGAACAGCGCCCGGGCGATCTCCCGGTTGGACTTGCCCGCCGCGATGAGGCGCAGCACGTCGGACTCCCGGGCGGTCAGGTCCCCCGCGCCGTCGTCCGGCGGCGGAGCGGGCGCGCGCGCCGCGGCCGACAGCAGCCGCTGCTGGACCCCCGGATCCAGCACGGCCTGGCCGGCGGCGGCGGCCTGCACGGCCCGGCCGATCTCGGCCCGGGTGGCGTCCTTGGTCAGGTACCCGAGGGCCCCGGCCTGCAGGGCGCTGATGATGGACTCGTCGTCGGAGTAGGTGGTCAGCACCACCACCTGCGTCCGCGGATGATCGGCCCGGATGCGGCGCGTCGCCTTCACCCCGTCACAGCGTGGCATGTTCAGGTCCATCAGCACCACCTGGGGGCCGGTTTCCGCGACCACGTCCGCCGCGGCATCGCCGTCCTCCGCCTGGCCGACCACGGTGATCCCCGGCAGGGTGCCGAGCAGCAGGACGAGGCCCTCACGGACGGCCGACTGGTCGTCCGCGACCACCACGGTCACCGGTTCTGGGTTGTCGGTCATGCTGGCATCCTGAGGCTGACCTGCCAGTTCCCGGAAACCGGTCCCGCGTCGAGCGTGCCGCCCGCCAGGGCGGCACGCTCGCGCAGGCCGGTGAGGCCGTAGCCGGCGCCCGCCTCCGCGAGTGGCCCCTGGGCGCGACGCGGCGGCAGCGGGTTGACCACGTCGACCGTGATCTGGTCCGGCTCGAAGCCGAGGCGGAGGGTGACGGGCTGGCCGGGCGAGTGCTTGCGCGCGTTGGTCAGCGCCTCCTGCGCCGTCCGGTACGCGGCCAGCCCGGCCTCCGGCGGAATGGGCCGCTCCTCGCCGCTGGTCTCGAAGTCCACCTCCAGGTCACCGGCCGCGCGGTACTGATCGGCCAGCGACGACACCCGGTCGGTCAGTGGCGCCGTGTCGTCCCGCAGGGCCAGGACCGCCCGGCGAGCGGCCGCCAGGCCCTCCCGGGTGAAGGTCCCGGCCCGGTCGATGCACTCGATGGCCTTGGCCAGGTCGGGGTTGTCCGGGGGCAGCGTGCCCGCGGCCAGCAGTCCCCCGGCGGCCTGCAGGTTCACCGACACCGCCGCGAGGGAGTGGGCGAGCACGTCGTGAAGGTCACGGGCGATCCTGGCCCGCTCGGCCAGCGCGGCCGCCGCCGTCTCGGCCTCGTGCGCCCGCCGGGTTTCCGCGAGCATGCGCTCGGCCTGTTCGGCCCGGGTGGAGTACTCGTGGCGGGTCAGGCCGAGGCCCCACAGCCCGACGAAGGCAAACGGATAGCCCAGCAGCACCCCGGTCGGGGCCCCGACGACCCTCGCCGCGATCACGAACGCGATCAGGGTCCTGAGTACGATGCTCAGCGACGCCGGGATCCTCAGTCGCGCGCCGGCGCTGAACGTGGCCACGCAGGGTACGGCGACGGCCGGGCTGTCCCACGACAACCCGGCGAGCGCGCCGCCGACCGCGCTCATCACGGCCAGGCCGCCGTACGTGACCCACGGCCTGCCGCCGGCCAGCATCCAGACGGCCCACCCGGCGGCAGACAGCCCGAGCGTGACCGCGATGGCCGTGCCGCGGGGGGTGTCGGTGGCGGGCCCAGGGCTGGCGATGGAAACCGTGATGAGCACGGCCACGAGGCCGACGGCCACGGCCGCGTCCGTCACCCAGGCAACGTCTACCGCACCGGCACCGGTCGCCGGGTTCTTCCGCATCGCGAAGGCACGGAGCACGCCCTACTCCTGACCCGCCAACCCTATCACCGACCAGCCGTTTTCGGCTGGCGCACACGGCCAGGGCGGCCGGTATCACGGTAGCTCGCCGCGCTGCCCGGGCGCGCCGGCGGGCGGGTCGACCAGGGTGGACAGGGGGTTGACCGGCGGGTGGATGGAGGTTGGACGAGACCCTCTCCGCCTGGGCCGCACCCCGGATCAAGCCGCCGGCCGGCGCGGCTCCCACCGTCCCCCTCCTAGCGTGGCAGGCAGCGGCGGCCAACCCCCGCTGAAGTGCTTCGAGAACTCCAGGACCGGCAGCCGCGGAGGAGGTGACAGTCATGATCGTGCTGATCGCGGCGATCGAGCGCTGGTGGAACCGCCGCCAGGAAGCCCACCGGCGCGCCCCGGACAACCGGCGAGACCGCGCTTGACCGGTACACGTGCCCGCCAGGCGGCCAGCTGGCGGGCACGGTGTTCTTCGACGAGCGGGCGGCCAGGTAGCATGCACCGTGCTACGGTGGCACGATGGGTGACACTCGGCACGGCGATCCGCGGCCGGTCAGCGCCGGTCGCCCCACCCGTGAGCCCGGCCGGCCGGCCGCGCGCGCGGAACCGGCCCCGCGGCCTGCCGCCAGCCAGCGCATCGGGATCAGGGAGCTGCGCCAGCACGCCAGCATCTACGTCGACCTGGCGGAGAAGGGCTACACCGTGGACATCACGAACCGGGGACGCCTGGTCGCCCAGCTCATCCCGGTCAGGGAGCCGGGCAGTCCGCTGGAACGCCTGATCGCGGCCGGGATCGTCGAGCCCGCCGAGGAGCCGGGCGGCGTGGCCGACCTCGACCCGTACCCTGTGCCGCGCTCCGGGCAGCCGACCGCCAGCCAGATCCTCGGCCAGATGCGGCAGGGCCAGCTGCGGCCGGAGGAGGCCGGATGATCTACCTTGACTCCTCTGCGTTGGTGAAGCTCGCCCTGACCGAGCCCGAGTCGGACGCGCTGGTGCGGTGGCTAGCCGACCGGGCCGACCAGCCGCTGGTCTCCAGCGCGCTGCACCGCGCGGAGGTGCCGCGGGCGGTCTGGCGGGCCGAGCCCGGGGCGCTGCCGCGCAGCTACCGCGTGCTGCGGCGCATCGCCCGGGTCGCGCTGACCGCCGAGGTACTCGACGACTCGGCCACGCTGCCGCCGCAGGGGCTGCGCCCGGCCCACGCCATCCACCTGGCCTCCGCGCTCGCGCTGAAGCGGGATCTCACCGCGTTCGTGGCGTACGACGAGCGCCTGCTCGCCGCGGCGCGGGACGCCGGGCTGCCGGTCGAAAGCCCCGGGTAACCCTCGGGTCAGAAGGCCGCCGGCTCGGCGTAGGCGCCCCATTCGGCGCGCAGGGCACCGCAGATCTCGCCGAGCGTGGCCTCGGCGCGGGCCGCGCCGAGCATCGGCGGCACCAGGTTCTGCTCGGTGCGAGCCGCCGCGACCAGCGCCGCCAGGGCTGCGTCAACCGCCTCCTGGTCGCGTTCCGCGCGGCGGCGGCCGAGCGTGCTCACCTGGTCTCGCTCCACCTGCGGGCTGATCCGCAGGATCTCGAGCGGCTCCGCGACCGTGTCGGTGTGGCAGTTCACGCCGACGATCTTCTTCTCGCCCTTCTCCAGCTTCTGCTGGTAGGCGAACGAGGCCTCGGCGATCTCGCCGGTGAACCAGCCGTTCTCGATGCCCTGCAGGATCCCGCCGGTCATCGAGCCGTCCGGGCTCATCTCGCGGATCCTGGCGAAGATCGCCTCCGCCTCTTGCTCCAGGCGGTCGGTGAGCGCCTCGACGTACCACGACCCGCCGAGCGGATCGGCCACGTTCGCCACGCCGGTCTCTTCCATGATCACCTGCTGAGTGCGCAGCGCGGTCTCGGCCGCCGCCTCGCCCGGCAGCGCGAGCACCTCGTCCAGGGCGTTGGTGTGCAGCGAGTTGGTCCCGCCGAGCACGGCCGC
>Ga0187780_10001194_pt1 | contig 19584 bp, 13 predicted proteins | sample 1015_Q2_SP10_20__FD_132429 | JGI IMG/M metagenome (GOLD analysis project Ga0187780, IMG submission 132429) | Tropical peat soil microbial communities from peatlands in Department of Meta, Colombia - 1015_Q2_SP10_20_MG | ecosystem: Environmental > Terrestrial > Soil > Wetlands > Peat | place...
CCGCTTTGGCCGCATTGCCAGCAGGTGCAGTGCCGTCCTGCGCAGGCGACACCGACGTGCCCTGAATCAACGCCGCATTCGGAATTGCAGGAGGCGGCGCAACATTGTTCGGCTCTGCGCCCGGTGCACCGGGATTCTGTGCAGTCGATACCGGCAGATCGCCCACTCCCGTCATCGGCTTGTCAGTGGCTGTGCCACTATTGGGCGCTCCTGCACCAATCTCAGAGCCGGGTGCTTCCGCAGTGCTCACTTGTTCAGTCGGGGTGTTGGGGTGTTGCGCCAGATGGGCTGCTGCGTAAGTCCGCAACTGCTCACGCCAGTGCCAACCGGCCACGCCGATTCCAATCAGGACTAGCAGCAGCACCACAGACCTTCCCCAGTGGCTTTCCTCTAAATCATCTTCCAGCAGGTAGGACACGCTGGTGTTGGTGTCATCGGACAGGCCCAGGAAAGATGGCCCGCTAACTCGACGCACGGGTTCGCTCCGCGCCGGGGCCTCGACGGGCGGTTTGTCGTTCCCACCTTTTTCGGAGATCGGCGGGAGCGGTGGAGGCGGCTGTGGCGGCGGTAACTTCGCGCCGCACATGCCACAATAGTGATACCGCACGGCGCTCTCGTGTCCGCACTCCTCACACCGTACAAGCAAGCTTGAAGGCATAGATATACTTCTTTTGGATGGCGAGACCCGGCACCTCGTTGTGTGAGCTGCTGCTCGCTTCGCAATACCCTGATTCGTCTTATTATCGCAAGATTCGCCTTGCGATGCATGCGCCGAAATCGACTGTAAGGCGGCCCCATGCGGTTTTCGAAGTTGAGGCGATTAAAGGGCGTCCGAGCGCGCTGCCGAAAACTCGAGGGAAGTCGAGGGAGGCTTCCTCCTCTACGAGAATCTGACCTTCACATCCGGCCCCTTCTCGAGATGAATGCTGTCGATGAAGCGCACTTTGCCGGTGCGCAGAGTCATGATGACCGACGACGTTCGCGTCCCCTCGCCAAAGAACCGCACTCCACGCATCAAAGCACCATCAGTAACGCCCGTGGCGGCAAAGATCAGTTGTCTTCCCGGCGCGAGGTCTTCCGCTTCATAGACTCGGTTTTTATCTTTTATTCCCATGCGTGCGATGCGCTCTTCCAATTCCGGTTTGTCGATGACCAACCGTCCCTGCATGTAGCCGTTCAGGCAGCGGATCGCGGCCGCTGTGATTACGCCCTCCGGGGCGCCACCCGATCCCATCACTGCATGGACACCCGTCCCGATCACCGCCGCCGCAATGCCCGCCGACAGATCGCCGTCGCCAATCAGTTTGATCCGCGCTCCCGCCGCCCGAATTTCGGCGATCAGTTTTTCATGCCGCGGCCGGTCGAGCACAATCACTACTAAATCTTCCACATCGCGCTCCAGCCTCTTGGCGATATTTCTCAGATTCTGCGCTACCGGCGCGTCGAGATCGACGGCATCTTTGCAGGATGGTCCGACAACAATTTTTTCCATGTAGCAATCGGGAGCATTCAGCAGCCCGCTGCGTTCCGAAGCTGCCAGCACAGTAATCGCCCCGGGCGCGCCGGTAGCGCACAGGTTAGTTCCTTCGAGCGGGTCCACGGCGATATCGACCTCCGGCACGTCGGTGCCATCGGGAAACTGCGCTCCCACTTTTTCCCCGATGTAAAGCATCGGCGCTTCGTCCCGTTCGCCTTCGCCGATCACAATCGTCCCGCGCATGGGAATGTTGTCCATGGTCTGGCGCATGGCCTCAGTCGCCACCTGGTCCGACAATTTGCGCGCACCCTGACCCATGGTGTGAGCGGAGGCAATCGCGGCCACTTCCACCACGCGCAGGAATCTCGAGGCCAGGTCGCTTTCGATGTTCTCACCAAAACTTCTGACTTTGCCTTCCTTGTTTTCCGTTCGGGACTGCGTCGCCATCACGATCCTCCAAAAGAAAACCGGCTTAGGAATATAGCGCGAAGTGGGGCAGAAGGGGAAGCTGGCTATGGCGATAGCGCTTACTCTAGTTTCTGGATCGCACCATGTCCGGCGTATAAAGAACAAACGTGCATCCCGAGATCGAAGAACAGCTCAATACTCCGCGGCGCAATAGTCGCGTCGGACCGTTATCGGGGAAAGGCACCTCAAAGGATGCAGCACTTAGAGCCCTGTCGGCCGACCTCAATTTTTCTGAACCGCTCACAAACTGTATTTCTTGGAGCTTCGATCCCGGGCCAAAGAGCAGAAAGAACTCAGCGCTGGCGGACTCCGATGTAATACTCGGCAGCTTCACCGTCCGTAGCTTGCTAAGTTCTTCGCGACCCGCGTTGCCGAAGCGCCCGGGATTGGCGCTGGCACCCAGGCGATCGAGGCGCTCCTGCGTTTCCTTCGTGGCGTCAAGTTTCGGCGATGCAATCAGGGCCAGTCGGTACATTCTTGCCGCCTCATCCTTTTTGTGCTCTTGTTCGTAAACCTGACCCAGGTGGTCCGCATTGATGTAGTTTTGTGAAATTGTCCACGCGGCGCTGAGGTACTTTGCCGCCTCGTCCAACTCCCCCAGCTTGAAGTATGCCCAACCAAGCGTATCCCAGTAGGCGGAAAGTACGGATGGACTGGCCAAGTCCTTTTCGCTTAAGTCAGCCAATTTCATTTGTGCAGTCGATTCTTCCTCTGCCCGGACGGCCTTTTTTGCGTATTCCAGCGACAGCGGCAGACTTTGGCCAGCGTCGGCCATCTCGTAACTCACGCTGTTGAGCATCTCCGGACTGGAGTCCAGGTCAATTGCTTTTGCGAATGCCTCCAGCGCCTGATCTTGTTTCCCTCCGTGCATGTAAATCGACCCCAGTTGCGAGTACAGACGGGCATGATCCGGTGCCAGCTTGATCGCGGATTCCACCGCACCAGCGGCCTCGTCGTAGCGCTTTAAAAGGGAAAGCGCGCCACCCAGGGCAGAGAACATGTCACTATTTCCTGGCTCAGACTTCACAAGATTCTGCAGTACGGAAGCGGCTTCTTGATATTCCTGCTGATCCATCAAGGCAGAAACGAACGCCCTGTTAACCACGGAATCGTCTGGGTCAGCCTCGCGAGCCCTCCGGAAAGTCTCAAGCGCCATCTCATGCCTCGAGGTGGTAACGTAGATGCCGGCTAGCAGGAGCCAGGCACGTGCAAAATGGGGATCGGCCTTGACCGCGCGATTGAGAGAGTCGATGACAGCAGGTATGTTGCCGCTTCGAGCCTGGTTCACAGCATCGTTAAAGGCCTGCATTGCCTCAGAATTGTCGCTGTACGGCAGATTAGCAACCTCTTTTTGAAGACTATTTGGCGAGGAGCTCGTTGAGAAGAGTACGACGGTACGCGCATAGTCGTCGGCAACAGCCATGGCGAATCTTTTGTAGGTCTCATACTTGTCCAGGGGAACTTCGTGTTGCTTAACGACAAGCGTGCGCACAGTCTGCAACGCCCCACGCGCGAACGAATACGAAGCGTGATACTCCGCGAAATCCTCTTTGAGGTCCACTTGGGTTGGAAGGTGCGGTGAATAGCCGTCGGGCAGGTCTACGCGCGACTCGTTCCTGAACTCTGCAATCGGTCCCAGAAGAATGGGATGAGTTGCCTTGGTGTCCGGAAGCGGACCCAGAACCGGCGGAAGCGGGGAACTAATGCGCCTCTCGGACCATTGTGGAAAATCCTTTCGAGTATATGAGTATGAGAGTGTGAAGGGACTGTCGAACTTCTCCGGTGGGCTCGCTGTTACGTCACTTACCTCGCCAGCAAATCCCGAGTTGTAGGAGATCTGCTGCACCAGGTCCTTCCATTGCGGCATCGGCACCCGCCGGAACGCAGCCCTCAACAAGACCTCCGCATCATCACCGCTCACGTTGCGCTCGATCTTTCCTTCCAGTGTCCCGTCATCCTTGAGCTTTGCGTCGATGTGAAATGTCTCAGCAGCTTTCGTGGGAGGTTCGGCTGGCGTGGTCAGAAACGCAGCCGATTTATCCACCGGAATCACCAGGGCCTGCTTGTCGCGCAGCAACGCCAACAGGTACCCAAAGGGCGCAACCTCCGCAGTCGTGTCCAGCCACACCGAGCCATTCCCCTGCGGAACCGCGGTGATCACGTGATCAAACTGCGCGGGCGAAGGAACATCGAGATCAAGCTCGTGGCTGGAATTAATCAACGCCGGATACGCCTTAATTCCCGCGGCTCCCAGCAGGGAAGCCAGCAAGGTGTGCTTATCCTTGCAATCGCCGTATTGGTTGGCGAGAACTTCTGCCGCGGAATGCGGCTGGTAGCGTCCAATCCCAAAGGCCACGCCGATGTAACGGAATTGCGGCTCACGTAGTTGTAGATTGCGCGCTCCTTCGCATTCTCGTCGGCCGCATTTTTGGTAAGCTCGGCCGCTTTCGCCTGAATGTCCGGGTTCGGCTTTACGCGGTCCAGTTGCAGTTGGTTGTACCAAGCGCCAATTTCTTCCCAGCTCTGAAATGTGGAGATCTGCACGTCAGGCGACGGCAACTTTCCGCGCGCAAGATGGTAAGTTTGTTCTTCCTGCTCCTTCTTCTGCTCATCCGCTGACTTCTGTTCCAACTGCGAGGTATTCCACACGAAGACGCGGCGCGAACCTTCATCGCTGATCGCCGGCTTGTATCTCGGGCTCTTCCACCTCAGCTCGCGCGCTCGCGGGACGCTGACCTTCAGTTCCTGGTCGAGCATGATGAAATCGTGCGAAAAGTTGAATGCATACCAAAATTGCCCGGGCGCCAGCGGTTTAGTGGCATGCCAATGAGCCTGAGTCTCCAGCACATCGCCCACGCTTAGCCCTTTCACGGCCACGTGCTTCTCCCGCAAATCACTGTAAAAAGGCGCCTGCCGCGTGATCTCAGCGGGCATGTCCTGAATGTTCTCAGCGGGAGTAGTGATTACTGTTCCGTCCGGTTTTCGGACACGGACGTAATCAACATCTATGCTCTCGGTTGCACCCTGATAGGAAAATGTCAACACTCCGTAGCGTTGAACGCCAGCGTCTGACTGGATGCGGATTCGAGCGGAGCTTTGGCGTGTGCCCGTCCCGTCGTTCTCGAAGGCAATTTCCGTGGAGTCCTGCTCACAAACAAAGGCCTCTTTGGAATAGTCCGGCTTCGCAGCCACCGGTTCGCTTTTCATGCTTTTCGGTTGTGTTGCTTGAGCGGGGGCTTGGGCCTTACACATGCTCAGGAAAACGACCACTGCAACAAACGGCAAATGGCACAGACACTTCAACATAAGCGGAATGGTTTTACCTTGCCAGGGAGAAAAAGGCAAGGATTCATCTCACAGAATCAGAGTTTCTAGGCCGAGTAGAGATGAACCCCTTGTTGAGCCTCCGGTCTGGTTGGCTTCACTAAACCTGCTAAAATTACGTCAAGGCACTGTCCCGCGCGTGGGGCTATAGCTCAGCTGGGAGAGCGCATCGTTCGCAACGATGAGGTCGTCGGTTCGATCCCGACTAGCTCCACCAACTTCTAATCAGTTCGTTGCCAGTCGGACTGCGCAGCCCCGTTTGCTGTTGAGCCACTCTCAGTGAGTTTTGCCTCTCTTAGGCGTTCAGCAATCTTGTCGGCGAACGGCTGCGCGAGCTGTCCTACCGATTTAGCATAAGTGTTACCCAAGAACGCTTGGCGGATCGTGTCAGTGTGATCGAAGATCCGCTTCCCGCTGGCGTCCGTTAGCCAGTAGTGAATCTTGGCGGTTTCTCGGCCAGATCCCATCCCGACGAGCAACCTTTTTGCCCGATTGCCCGAATGCCATTCCAACACCTCTCCTCTAAGGGTGTAGACGACGCCCTTGGCATCCTTTAGAGGTTCCGGAACGACGTAGAAATAGCGATCGTCCTTCTTAATGAGTTCCGCTAGTGTCTCAAACTTGAGTTGGTTCATGTCGTACGGCCACGAAACTCCGGCGGGGAGGACAAAGGTGTCGACAATAATAGTCGGCTTACTTTGCTCAGCGCCTTGCACAATCGACGTTAGCAGGAGAGTGCCAACAATGAACCGAACAACCACATTCACCCGAAATGCTTGCCGCACGTTGATCTGCCACATTCTAACCCCATTTTGTGGCGATGGCCTCAGTGTTGAATTTCGACATTAATGTAAGCCTTCCAGCCACTGAGCAATCTTAATATGTGTTGGTGTTTGATCTCCTATCCACTAATGGCCTGTGTCCGACTAATAGAAACATTCTTTTCTGTCCCTGCGCTCGCGCTTGTGCAGTTGACCTCTATGTGAGCACTGTTCATGGCATCCTTTAGAATCAGGAATGGATTGTGCTTAGAGTCGAGAGGTTTAGCCGTTGGGGTTCGTGCCACGGAGGTTGCCTCCATTCTTGAATGCATAAGCCATCGTTAATAGGAGTCGGTGGGGTGGTTGAGTTTCGAGAGTATCAGAGCTTCTTTGTGAAAGGTCATCCGCACGGTTGGGTCAATCACCGTTCCGGGAGAAAGGATCTTGATAGCGACATCACGATCCCGGCGTTGGTCGTGCGCACGATAGACTACACCGATCCCCCCAGCACCGATCTGCGCAAGAATCCGGTAATGCGACAGTGTCTGCATGGGGACGCCCGGATTGCCCCATAGACTTGGTCCCCTTGCAGACACCGTTAGCGCATGCTGAATTTTTTCAGTGATAACAACGACCCGTTGGGAATTGGCCCCAAAGAACACTGGCCAGGATTTTGCGGTGGAGCTACGCGCAAACCTGCGGAGCCCAGCAAGGACAGGCTGCGAGGTTCCTGTTGCCAGTCAGCCCCGCAGCCTACCACAGCCCAGAGAAAGCCACTGCACCTCCCAGCATCTTTCGTGCGGCGGCCTCGCTGTTTTGATTGCTGCTCTCATCCTTGCACTGCTTTTGTGCGACACGATGTGACGATTATCACTGCCGATGGTTATTTCCTGTGACAACTTATACTCTGTCCGGTTTTTGTAACAAAAGTCCTTGATCATCGGATGGTACGAAGAGATACAGTAGAAGAAAGTATGGGCCCGGGGACCGCTTTGGGTGTCTTCCTTTTGGGAGCAGCGGTAGGAGCTGTAACCACGGCCATATTTTACTTGGCACAAATTCGCTCTCTCAGAAACCTGCTGGAAACGCTCGCGCGGAAAGACCGGAGTGATCTCCCATGCGATACACCTTCCAGCGAAACCCGCAAGTCCGCATAGGAGAACTGCCACTGTTGATGGGCCAAAAGGAAAACCGGGCCGTCGGAACTGTCCTCATCGTTTCGCCCGATCGCACGGCCATCGGTCAGATCAGCGACGTCTTACGGGAGCACGCACTCTCTGTCGATACCACCGGCGAGCCCACCATCGCCTTGCACCGTCTGAACCATCACAAGTTCGAAGCGGTGGTTGTCGACTCTGCCCTTGAAAATGATGCCCTGACCTGTTTTCGGCAACTACGTGCCTCTTCCCTGAACCGTACCGCCATCGCCTTCGCCCTGACGCGGGGTAGCGAGGAGACCGCAGCAGCTCTCCGGCAAGGCTTCAGCTTCATTTTTGAGAGACCGCTGATTCCCGATTCCATCAGCCACACGCTCAAAGTTGCTTACGGATTAATCGTGCGCGAGCGCCGCCGCTACTTCCGATATCCGGTCGTGGTCCCTGCCGTCCTCAGCCGAAAGAACGCGCCGGAAGTCTTCGGCCGCACCGTCAATGTAAGTGAGAACGGCCTGGCCCTGAGTACCTCGATCGCTTTAGTGCCCGGTTCTGAAGGCAAGGTGCAGTTCACGCTGACAGAGCCTTTGTTACAGATCACCGCCGAATCCAAGGTCTGCTGGAATGATGCGCGGGGCAACGCCGGGCTGCAGTTCTTATTTCTTCCGTCGGATCTCGCCTCTCGCTTGCAGATGTGGCTCGCTCAGAAACTCGAGCAGGAACTGCCCCCATTGGTTGCGGAAAAATTCCGGCACTCGATTTCTCCTCATGAATAGTGCAGCGCTTCGATCGCGCGATTATCAATTGAATTAATCGCAGTAAATTGCACGAGCCGCCTCAAAACGAAGTGAAATCTGCACTGTCAGCTTTTTGCCGGGAACTCCTTGCCCGCAGCCATAACCAATTCAGCAGACCTGCCAAGAGCGCCGCAAACAGGAAAAGAGATTTGCTCATATCGATCTGGGTTATTAGCACCAAACAGATGACGATCCCGACCAGTCCCAGAAACGCTCCGCCCGGAAGTTGGAAGCCGGCTCCGCCAGGTCGTTTTCTGCGCAGAACGAGAAGGCCTGCACAGGCAGCAGCGTAATAGAACAGCCGCGCACAGGCCGAAAGCGTTACATTCCAGGAAAAATCTCCAATGAGCGCCAGCAACCAAATGAGAACCGAAAACACCAGAATTGAAACGTACGGCGTGTGAAATTGCGAGTGAACTGCGCTGAATATTTTTGGGAAATCGCCTCGTTCAGCCAGTGCAAAAGTAATCCGGGGTACAGCAACCATCTTTGCTGTGAGATATCCGTAGCAGGCGATCAGCGCCCCGAGCGCGACGAAACTTGCGCCCCCGCGCCCCAGTACTACATCGGCAATCTCGGCCAGAGGACGCTCACTTGTGAACGGGCCAGCTATCACGCGGATAACAATCCATTGAATCAGTGTATAGAGAATTGTGGCGCCGGTTAAGGCGGTGAACAGGGCAAAAACTGCGTCGCGTCGCGGATTTGTGGCTTCACTCATGGGCACCAACGCGGTCTCGAAGCCTCCATACACAAAGAACATCAGCAAGATGGCTTTAAGCCAATTACTCGAACCCATCTGAACTTGAGTTGCGGAGGCGATCCTGTGGCCAGCAATGTAGAAAGTTCCGGCCGCGACCACGATTACGAGTGGCAACAGCTTCGCAATCGTAAATATGTTGCTTACTTTTGTGCCGCCACGAACACCACGGTAATTCACGGCCGCCAAGAAACCAACTAACGTCGTCAGCACGAAAATACGTGGAGCTGGGTGGTTCGCCAGGACCCAGAACTGGCCCAGGTAAATGACGAAAAGATTTGTATTGGCAGCACAGGCGCTCAATTGAGCAAGCCACAGCAACCATCCGATTTCAATTCCCACCAGCGGGCCGAATGCCTCGCGTCCATACAAGTAAGGCCCGCCAGCCTCGGTGAAGTATGATGCCAGTTCGGCATAACAACCCATGACAATGCTTGTAGCTGCCGCTGCAATCAGCACAGCTAGGGGGCTGCCAGCTCCGGTAAGCCGGGCCATCTGGGATGGCAGCCCAAAAATACCGCTGCCAATCATGGAATTAATCGTGAGCGCAGCCAGACTCCATCGGCCGATCACTCGAACTAACCTGGGTCGGCTACGATCTGGCACTGCTGTTTCGGTCATGGCCTTCAAAAGCACAATCCGCTTGACAATCAATCCGGTCAAAAATACCTTTGCACCTCATAAACTGCGAAAGAGTCCGATTGTCGCACAAAGCAGAGGGGGCTATGGGCAATCTACACAGGGTATGGGTTTTCGCGTCGCTGGTTACTTTATTCTCAATCCTTAGCTACGGCCAAACTGCCACTACTTCGCTCCGTGGCACAATTTCGGATCCACAGGGCGCAGTCATCGAAGGTGCCACTGCGACTCTCTCGAATCCCGCCACCGGTTTTTCCCGCTCCACGAAAACCGACGATCACGGTTTCTACCAGTTCCTGCAAGTAACGCCCGGAACATACAGCTTGACGGTCGCAAAGCCTGGATTCGCGACGCTCAAGGAAGAAGGCTTGCAATTGCAGGTCGATCTCCCCGCCACATCAAACTTGACCATGCGAGTACAGGCGGAAGCGAGCACGGTGGAAGTTATGAGCACCAGCGTGCAGGTCAACAGTGAGGACGCCACCGTCGGAAACACCTTTGGGGCTTCCCAGATCGAATCGTTACCTTTCGAAGGCCGCGATCCAACGCAGATTTTGAGCTTGCAGCCGGGCGTCACGTACGTTGGAAGCAACGTGGATCAAAACCAGGACAGCCGTGGTGGTTCGGTAAGCGGCGCCCGCAGCGACCAGACCAACATCACGCTTGATGGCATCGATGATAACGATCAGGTTAAAGGTTATGCGTTCCAGGGAGCGCTGCGCTCAACGCTTGATTCCTTGCAGGAATTTCGCGTGACCACCAGTAACGCCAATGCTGACGAGGGGCGCTCCTCAGGAGCGCAAGTTTCGCTTGTCACCAAAAGCGGTACCAATAGCTTTCACGGATCAGTCTACGAATACAACCGCAACAACGTCGGCGAGGCCAACGATTGGTTCAACAAGCAAAGCCAGATCGACTCAGGGCTTCCCAACATTCCTGGACAGTTGATCCGCAACACTTTCGGGGCAACTGCTGGCGGCCCGATTGCGAAAGATCGGGTTTTCTTTTTCCTGGCCTATGAGGGACAAAGAACACGCGAGAATGTGCAAACCACACGCGTAGTGCCGAGCGACAATCTGCGGCAGGGCATTGTCAGCTACGACTGCACGGGAGATCCAAAGTGCCCTGCGGGCGGCGTCGAAACCATGACGCGGCCAGACTTGGCTTTTTTGGATCCAAACTGCTCCGGTCTTGGAACCTGTCCTCTCGGACCGGGCGCGAATCCCGCAGTGATGACCCTGTTCCAACAGTATCCTCACCCCAATTCCACAGCGGTGGGTGACGGGCTCAATTTTCAGGGATTCACGTTTCCTGCGTCTGCGCCCGGCATGCTCAACACGTACGTCGCAAAATTCGACTTCAACGTGACGCAGAATCAGCATGTTTTTGTTCGTGGCGGTCTGGTTGGCGACAACACCGGACCGCAGGGCCCGGAATTTCCCGGACAGCCCCAGAGCACGGTTGTTACAAACAACAGCAAAGGATTGATTGTCGGATACACAAACACTTTGCGGTCCAATCTCATCAACAACTTCCATTACGGCTACATTCGCGAAGGTGTCGGCAACATTGGCCAACTCACGAACAACTACACGTTTTTTGGAAACGGGCCGGACTCAATGACCGCGGATACCTTCACCATCAAGTCCAATGTTCCGGTACACAACCTGGCGGACGATATGGAATGGGTGAAAGGAAAACACACGCTGGGATTCGGCGGTAATCTGCGCATCATCACCAACAATCGTAATTCCAATGCCAATTCGTTCATTGATGCCCGCTCCTACACCTTGTGGCTGAACCCGACCGCGTTTATTGCCGGCCAAGGCCGAAGCTTTGATCCGAGTGCTCCGCAGTTCGCTTCGCTGGGACTACCTGCAGTCAACTCCAACTTCCAGAATGGCTATGACTGGCCGGTGATCGCGCTGGCAGGGTTGCTTGATTCCTCTTTCTCCAACTACAACATCACAAAACAAGGGAATGCATTACCAACCGGACAGCCCGCCCAGCGTCACTTCCGCGCGCACGAATTCGAAACCTACATGCAAGACACTTGGCGCATTACGCCACAGCTGACGCTGACATATGGGTTGCGTTACACGTTGTTGCAGCCGCCATTTGAAACCACCGGGACTCAGGTATCGCCCTCCATCAGCACAGAAGCGTTTTTCCAGGACCGGGCGGCAGCCATGTTAGCCGGACACGGTTTCAATCCGCCGATCAGCTACGCTTTGTCCGGACAAGCCAACGGTAAAGCCCCATATTGGAATTGGGACTACGGAAACGTGGCTCCCAGACTGGCGTTTGCGTGGTCTCCGAAAGCTGAAGGTGGTTTGGCACATCGCTTACTGGGTGGCGCCGGAAAGAGTTCCATTCGCGGCGGGTATGGCATTTACTATGACCACTTCGGACAGGGTGTGGTTGATAGCTTTGATCGCAATGGTTCATTCGGCTTGACCACCACGATCCAGAATCCTATCGGGCAGTACACGCTCGATACTTCGCCGAGGTTCATCGCCCCGAATGTCATCCCGAAACAACTGATCGCTGCGCCGCCAACCGGCGCCTTTCCGAAACTGGCTCCGCAAGGGTTACCGTTAGGCGCAACCACGGCATGGGGAATCGATGACAGGATGAAGACGCCTTATTCCCATGTGTTTGACTTCTCCATTAGTCGCGAACTTCCGAACAGCTTTGTCGTCGATGTGGCGTATATCGGTCGTCTGGGCCGACGGCTGTTGCAGGAAGAAGATCTCGCAATGCCGCTCGACATTGTCGATAAGCAATCGAACACCGATTACTTCTCAGCTGCGACTCTTCTCTCGAAAGCTGCTGCGGCACAGGTTCCTATTCAGAATCTGGCAAAAATTCCTTACTGGGAAGATATGTTTCCGGGCGCAACCGGTGTCTATGACGCCGCAGATTTTGGTGAATGCACACCCGGTAACGCCCCGGCGAATTTCTCTCCCACGGCAACGCAGGCGATGTACAGCTCGTATGCCTGCGCCTTGCACAATGAAACTCTACCGCTGATTTTTGCGGACGTTCCCGGAGAACTTGGCTTGGGTCCTAACCCTTGCTTCCCTGCCTGTTCCAAGCTTGGGCCTTACGCATATTTCAACCCTCAATTTACGTCGCTCTACGCCTGGCGAAATGCCGGGACGAGTTCCTACCACGCTCTCCAGGTCATATTGCGGCATGGAATGACGCACGGCCTGCAGTGGGATTTGAACTACACGTTGTCCAAATCGGTCGACATCGGTTCGAATGCTGAACGCGTCAACAATGTTGACGCGTATTATCAAGCTGACCAGATTATTAACTCCTGGTCGCCAGCCCAGCTTCGTGGTCCCTCAGACTTTGACACTACTCACCAAATCAACACAAACTGGATCTACGAACTGCCATTTGGGCGTGGAAAACGCTTTGCAAGCACTTCAAGTGGTTGGGTGAACGCGATCATCGGAAACTGGCAATGGTCAGGGCTGGCACGCTGGACCAGCGGGTTCCCCACAACCATTGAAACCTTCACCAGCTTCCCGACGAACTGGTATTTGCCGTCCACTGCAATCTTGAGTGGACCCAAGCCGCAGACCGGGGCGTTCATCGGCGCCAACGGCAACCCCGATTTGTTCAAGGACCCTGCGGCAGCGCAAGGAGATTTTCGTTACTCTCTGCCGGGCGAATCAGGGCAACGCAATGAACTGCGAGGGCCGGGATTTTTCGGAATCGATACCGCACTCAGCAAATCGTGGCCTATTCACGAATCACAAGCGTTGAAGTTCAGCTGGGACATCTACAACGTCACGAATTCAGTTCGATTTGATGTGGCCAGTTTGCCCCAAGGCACGGGTCAACTGGAACAGCCCGCAAGCGTCTTTGCGACATATACCAGCACATTGACGAAACCTCGTGTCATGGAATTCGCCTTGCGGTATAGCTTCTGATGGGAATTCGATGGCTAACAATCGCGTTCGCCGGATCGCTGGCTCTGGGCAGCGGCATATTGTACGCACAGTCGCCTAAAGCCGAGACCATTTTCGTCGGAAACTTTCTAACGCTGGATCGTTCACAGCCTCAGGCTGGAGCCCTGGCAGTCGCTGCAGGCAAAATCATTGCCATCGGCTCGGCATCATCTGTCAATGCTTTTGCTAGCAGCAGCACTCGCATCGTCAAGTTCGATGGGGTTGCCGTTCCCGGTTTCGCAGACGCACATATCCACGTTGAAGGTGTAGGCGAGCAACTGGAGCAGCTCAACCTTCGAGGCCTAAGCAAACGGGAAATTCTCGACAAGGTTGCCGAGGCTGCGCGTAACTCGCCTGCAGACTCATGGATCACCGGCGGCGGCTGGGATCAAGGCTTCTGGCGTCCTGCTGTTTTTCCGACAGCCAAAGAACTCGATTCCGTTAGTGGCGATCATCCGGTCGCACTCAGCCGTATCGACGGCCACTCCACATGGGTCAATTCCAAGATCCTGCTTCTCGCGAAGATCAAACGCGATACGCCTGATCCTGACGGTGGCCGAATTCTGCGGGATCCGGCCGGCGAGCCTACTGGCATGTTGGTTGATAAGGCGCAGAACCTGCTCCGTGGCGTGACGCCCAAGCCCAGTCGGGCTGATCAGGAACGCCGGATCCGGTTAGCGCTTCAGCAATTCTCGAAATGGGGACTGACCAGCGTTCACGATGCTGGGGTCGGCCTGGAAACGATTTCCATATATAAGGACTTGCTGAAGCGCGACGAGCTTCCTGTCAGAGTCTATGTGATGGCGGCTGGCGATGAGGCGAGGAGTCATTACCTGGCGCATGGCCCGGAGCCCGACCTCGGCTATGGCATGCTTGCGGTCCGCAGTTTCAAGCTTTTCCTTGACGGCGCGCTTGGATCGCGTGGAGCTGAATTAACAGAGCCGTATACCGATGCTCCCCAAGAGCACGGCCTGGAATTGATGAATGATGTGGATCTTCGGCGGGTAGTGAAGGCCGCCCGGGAAAAAGGATTTCAAGTCAATGCACATGCCATTGGAGATCGCGCGGTCCGGCGCGCACTTGATGCGTTCCAGCAAGGTGGCGTGACGCCGAGCGACAGGTTTCGCATAGAGCATGCCTCGATGGTTAGTAACGATGACCTGCCACGGTTTCTCTCGTTGGGCATTGTTGCCTCGATTCAGCCGGTTTTCGTAGGAGAGTACAGCCGCTGGGCGGAGGATCGTGTTGGAGCGTCGCGCGTGCATTGGGTGCTTCGAACCCGAGACCTGTTGAACGCCGGAGTGATCTTGGCAGCGGGGACGGATTACCCCGCCTCTGACTCGGGACGTGCGGTCGACACTCTTTATTGTGCCGTCACAAGGAAGGGCGCCGATGGAAAGCCAGCAGCAGGCTGGTATCCGGATCAACGCGTCGATGTCGATCAGGCACTTCGCATGATGACTGCCGGTCCGGCCTTTGCCGCATTCCAAGAAAACGACCTCGGTCTGAGTGTCGGCCGTTATGCAGATTTCACCGTTCTGTCTTCAGACCCTTATCAGGTGCCGGTCAATGATTTAAGTAAACTTACAGTTCGGCTGACCGTCGTGGCGGGCCATGTGAGCTTCGACGGGAGCGTTAGAAAATAGCCATCGGGGGTCAGTATCAACGACTGAGTTTTCGCTCCGCCCCACTCGTAAGACTCCTTCCCGTTTTTATTCGGATAGGTATAATGTCCGCTCGCGTGGCGGGGGCATCGCTAACATCGTCCACTTGTTTAAATCAGCCGCATGGGTGGCACTGAAACGACTGGCCCTGGGTCTCGGGCTGATCGGGGCGTTCTCGGCCATCCTGCTGTTCTCCGATCTGACCCACCGTAACGCCGCCTCCGCTTCTGGGAGCGGTCGGATCTTCAAGGCCGCAATTGTGTACTTCGCTCCAGACGTCGGCACTGACATCTGCGTTCAGGGCTTGATCGACGGCCTGAAAGCCAGCGGCTTTGAACGAGGCAAGAATCTAGATGTACGCATCACCAGTGCCCAGGGCGAAATGATAAACATACCAGCCATATTGCAAAACCACGATAGCTCCGACGCCGACCTGATCATGACCATCACCACGCCATGCCTGGCCGGGGCATGCAACCGCGTAAAACATAAGCCGGTGGTTTTTACCTGTGTGACCGACCCGATTGCGGCCGGCGCAGGCAAGACGCAGACGGACCATCTGCCATTCGTCACTGGGGTCGGGAGTTTTCCGCCCGTGGAACGCGTTCTGGACATGATGGAGAAGCTCGTTCCCGGTCTGCATGCGGTGGGAACGATGTACAACCCGGCGGAGGCCAATTCGGCGAAGGAACTGACCGTCGCCCGCGAGGTGTTCCGCAAGCGCGGCGTAAGACTGGAGGAAGTCGCAATCAGCGGATCGAACGAGGTCTTGCAGGCGGTCCAAATTCTTTCCGGACGCGATATTCAGGCGGTGTGGGTGCCCGGCGATAACACTGCGATAGAAGGCTATGAGGGTGCAGTAAAGGGCGCGAAGGATGCGCGGTTGCCCCTGATCACCGACGAGTGCTCAGCTCTAGGCCGAGGTGGCCTGGCTTGCCTGGGACCGAGCCTGTCAAGCGCTGGAATAGCCTCGGGCATGCTGGCGGGACGAGTTCTTCGCGGAGAGAACCCGAAGGATCTGCCTCTCGGCGAAGTAGCCATCGAGGAAATGGCCATCAGCAAGTCGGCCGCGCAAGAATTTGGACTCGCCATTCCGGAGGAATACGCAGACAAAACACGACAGTAAGTACCGAACACTAGAAGCCAATGGAAATTGTGACCCAGCAAAACGGGGACTTGCTCGACGTCAAGGTCAAAGGCCGCCTCGACAATAATTGGACCGAGCACTTGCGGCGCAATCTCGAGGAGATGGTCAGGGCTGGGGCGCACGATATCCGGCTGAATCTTTCGGAGATTTCCTTTGTCAGTTCGGCCGGTGTAGGACTGCTGGTACAGTGCCACACAAAACTCAAAGGCATCGGTGGAAGTTTCGTCGTCACCAACCCTTCGGAGCGGGTGAGGCATGTTCTGGAACTATGCAAGCTCTCGCCGATCCTGCTCACCGAGGCAAAACCTGCTGCGCCAGCGGTACACAGAGCTGAGGTACGAAAGTTCTCGTCGTCGGTGGGATCCTTTGAAGTGACCGAATGCTCATCTGGCACAACAATGACCTGCCAAAGAATCGGCGATCCAAATTTGCTGAGAGGCTGCCGTTTTACGGAGGGGGACTGCCGGCTGTTGGCGTTTCCACCAAGCGTTTTTGGGCTGGGTCTGGGCGCTTTCGGCGAAGGATTTGATGATGCACAAGCGCGCTTCGGCGAATTCCTAGCAGTTGGTGGCGCAGCTGCGTACCTGCCGACGGACGGGACCAATGTGCCGGATTTCATGGTGGCCAGTGGCGAACTGGTGCCGGAGTTGAATGTCCTCTATGGCCTGAGTTGTGAAGCGGGATTCACTCACCTGATGCGATTCGAAACCAGCCGTGCTGAGAGTCCAATCTCGCTTAGTGATGTGCTGCGAACCGGCTTGGATGTTGTGGGGGCGCCGACCATCGGGTTGGTGATGTTGGCAGAGTCCGCTGGACTTGTGGGAGCATCTCTTCGTCGGTCCCCGGCTGCTGCAGCCACCTCGAAAGATGCCCCATTCCAGTATCCTGAAATCCGATCCTGGCTGTCGTTTTCCGCCGAGCGTTTGTACTCGCGATCGCTGGCTCTCGTGGCAGGGTTCGCTTCCACGACGGAGTGTCCCTCTCTGAGCGCTTTCCTGCGGCCGTTATCCAATGATGGGATGAGTGGACACTTTCATGCGGCTGCGTTTTCCTATCGTCCGCTTAAGAAAGGGAGCCTCGACCTGACAACCACGGTACAAGCGCTGTTCGAGCACGAAACGCTGCAAGGCGTGCTTCATCTGCTCGGGGATTACCGTGCGACGGCTGGCGCCCACCAAAGCGAATTCGTTCGTGGTGCCTGCTGGGTCGGGGCGGCGGCGGAAATTCGGTGAGAGTGGGGCGCTTATGAATCTTCTCATCGCGACTTTCACCATAGGTTTCATTCTCTCGCTGCTGGCGCTTGGTGTTTTCATCAGCTTCCGTATCTTTGCCTTTCCCGACATCACAGCAGATGGGTCTGTCACCTTGGGCGCATCGGTCGGAGCCACGCTTCTGGTGCGCGGAGTGAGCCCACCCTTGGCATCGCTTGCGGGTTTTCTGGCAGGCATGCTGGCGGGTGCTTGCACGGGCACACTGCACACGCGATTTAAGATCAATCCGTTGCTCTCCGGAATCCTGGTGATGACCGGGCTTTACTCCATAAACCTTCACATCATGGGACGGAGCAACGTAGCACTGCTGTCCGTAACCACCCTTGCCACGCAGTCGGAACGAATCGGAATGACTCTCATGCACGGCGCCAGCACGTTCAATCTTGCGGGATGGGAGGTGAGCGTGCGTGATGCCTCAGTACTCGGCGCGGTTATGGCGGCGGTGGCCCTGACCGGCTTGCTGCTTTACTGGTTTTTCCGCACGAATCTTGGTACGGCTATGCGGGCCACCGGCGATAACGTACAGATGATCCGGGCGCTCGGCGTGAACGATGCCAACATGATCATCTTTGGGCTGGCCATCTCAAATGGCTTCGTGGCGCTGTCTGGGGCGCTGCTGGCACAGTACCAGGGCTTTGCCGATGTTGGCATGGGCATCGGAATGGTGGTCTGGGGACTGGCCAGCGTGATCATCGGCGAAGCATTGGTGGGGTCGAACCAGTTGGGCATGACAATTGTGGGCGCTGTGATGGGCTCCGTGCTGTTCAGATTGCTGGTGGCCGTTGCGCTGCGTTGGGGACTGAGTCCCAACGATCTGAAGCTGATCACGGCTATATTCGTCTTCTTTGCCCTCATCACACCCGGATTCTTGCGAAAAAAGCGGAGTGTGCATGCTTGAGATTCAAGGCGTCGCAAAGACGTTCAACGCAGGCACACCGAACGAAGTGCGCTCATTACGCGGCGTCAATCTGGACTTGGCACCGGGGTCCTGGGTCATCATCATTGGCACCAACGGTTCAGGAAAATCGACCCTGCTGAATGCCGTGGCGGGAACGTTCTTCGTGGATCAGGGAACCATCCGGCTGACGGGGCAAGACGTAACTCGCTGGCCGGAGCATGCCCGTGCGAAGCTGATCGGGCGCGTGTTTCAGAATCCGTTCAGCGGCACTTCCCCTGCCTTGACGATTCAAGAAAATCTGAGCCTTGCCGCTCGCCGCGGCCTCGGGCGTGGGCTCGGCTGGGGTCTTAAAGGATCTGTGATGGCGCGCATGCAAGAGGAAGTCGCGCGCTTAAATATGGGACTAGAAGACCGGCTGGAGAATGCGATTGGAAGTCTCTCCGGAGGACAGCGCCAAGCGCTCACGCTTTTAATGGCGACGTGGCTGCGTCCTGAGTTGCTCCTGCTCGACGAGCACACGGCAGCGCTTGATCCTAAAAGCGCGGATCTGGTGATCGCGCTTACCGAGCAGGTGGTTGTGCGCGACAAGCTTACGAGCCTGATGGTCACGCATTCCATGCACCAGGCGGCAAACCTGGGTGACCGACTCATCATGATGCACCGTGGACAGATCATCCATGATTTTCAGGGTGCGGAAAAACGTAGACTTCGTCCCGACGATCTTCTGGCGCGCTTTGAGGAGGTGCGGCGTGCGGAACAACTGGACGAGAGCGCGGCGCAAATGCTTGCGGCCAATTACGTTTAGAATCTCCGAAAGGCGTCGCAACGCGTCGTCCTTTCATGCTGTTGAGGTGCTTACCCAAGGTACTTCGCTCACGAACACGCAAACGGGCATGTCTGGCAAGGCGACTTTCCGGGGTAGTTCGGCGAGCGCAGCGTATAATCCCATCCTGGTTTTGTAACCGTCGTTTCCAAGAGCGACGACACGCAGTATCGACGCAATGGTGACACTAGGGGGGAACATGTGCGATATCAGTAGGCGTGGGTTCTTATCAGGGGCGAGCGCCTTTCTAAGCCTTGCGGCGGAGGCGGAGCTTTTGGCGGGACCAATCCCGGCAGGACTGGCCGAAGCTGCCAGAGAAGACCTCGTAGCTCCTGATGTTTACTTTCATGAAGGACAGGTATCCGATACCGCGGATGCAGTCTGCAACAACGGCTGGATCATCTTTGAAGATTACGTGCTAGTGGTCGATGCAAATTTC